>ERZ1292640.4818-Hain-H43-02um-R1-4818-length-10153-cov-10_pt1 | contig 10153 bp, 8 predicted proteins | sample MGYA00564404_ERZ1292640 | MGnify/ENA primary metagenome ERZ1292640 (study PRJEB36523, sample SAMEA6512636) | groundwater metagenome | collected 2019-01-08 | study: AquaDiva: Metagenomics assemblies of 32 groundwater samples | reverse complement strand
ATGGCGAAACGCAGACCTTCTTCCATGGCGATCGGGTTGATCAGCTTGACGGTGATCGACACGTTGTCGCCTGGCATGACCATTTCCTTGCCTTCTGGCAACTCGATCGCACCGGTCACGTCCGTCGTGCGGAAGTAGAACTGGGGACGGTAGTTGTTGAAGAAAGGGGTGTGGCGGCCGCCCTCGTCCTTGGACAAGACATAGATCTCGCCGGTGAAGTGGGTGTGGGGCTTGATGGAGCCGGGCTTGCACAGCACCTGGCCGCGCTGGACGTCTTCACGCTTGGTGCCGCGCAGCAGGATACCGACGTTGTCGCCGGCCTGACCCTGGTCGAGCAGCTTGCGGAACATTTCCACGCCGGTGCAGATGGTTTTCTGGGTGTCGGCAATACCGACGATCTCGATTTCCTCGCCGACCTTGACCACACCGCGCTCGACACGGCCGGTCACGACGGTGCCGCGGCCGGAGATGGAGAACACGTCTTCGACGGGCATCAGGAAGGCGCCGTCAACGGCACGCTCTGGCAGGGGGATGTAGGTGTCCAGGGCTTCTGCAAGCTTGAGGATGGCCTGCTCGCCCAGGGGACCTTTGTCGCCTTCCATGGCGAGTTTGGCCGAGCCGTGGATGATGGGGGTGGCGTCGCCGGGGAAGTCGTATTTGTCGAGCAGCTCGCGCACTTCCATTTCAACGAGTTCGAGCAGTTCGGCGTCGTCGACCATGTCGCACTTGTTCAGGAACACGATGATGTAAGGCACGCCGACCTGGCGGGCCAGCAGGATGTGCTCGCGGGTCTGGGGCATGGGGCCGTCAGCGGCGGAGCACACCAGGATCGCGCCGTCCATCTGGGCGGCGCCGGTGATCATGTTTTTCACATAGTCGGCGTGGCCTGGGCAGTCGACGTGGGCGTAGTGGCGGTTGGCCGTTTCGTATTCCACGTGGGCGGTGTTGATGGTGATGCCGCGGGCTTTTTCTTCGGGAGCCGCGTCGATCTGGTCGTAACCTTTGGCTTCGCCGCCGAACTTGGCTGCGAGCACGGTCGTGATCGCTGCCGTCAGCGTGGTCTTGCCATGGTCAACGTGCCCAATCGTGCCGACGTTGACGTGCGGTTTGGTCCGCTCAAATTTGCCTTTTGCCATTTTTAACTCCAGATAAAGAACACGCCCGTGTATGGTTTAACGTTTGCACTGTGTTGCTTGTTCCATCACCACGGGCAGTGAGGGGCACACAATCGCAGACAGGAAAAAAGAAGGTGCCCGCCCCTGCGGGACCGGCACCGGTTTTACTTACTTGGCGCGCGCAGCCATGATGGCTTCAGACACATTGCGCGGCGCTTCGGAGTAGTGCTTGAACTCCATGGTGTAGGTGGCACGGCCCTGCGACATCGAACGCAGCGTGGTCGAGTAACCGAACATTTCGGACAGTGGCACTTCGGCCTTGATGGCCTTGCCGCCACCAACCATGTCTTCCATGCCCTGCACCATGCCGCGGCGTGAGGACAGATCGCCCATCACGTTGCCGGCGTAGTCTTCAGGCGTTTCCACCTCGACGGCCATCATCGGCTCGAGAATCACCGGGCCGGCCTTGCGGCAGCCTTCCTTGAAACCGAAGATCGCAGCCATCTTGAAGGCCATTTCGTTCGAGTCCACGTCGTGGTACGAACCGAAGTGCAGCGTGACCTTGACGTCCACCACCGGGTAACCGGCCAGCACGCCCGAAGTCACTGCCTCGTGAATGCCTTTTTCAACCGCAGGGATGTATTCGCGAGGAACCACACCGCCCTTGATCGCGTCGATGAACTCGATGCCCTTGCCCATTTCGTTGGGCTCGATCTTGAGCACCACGTGACCGTACTGGCCCTTGCCGCCCGATTGGCGCACGAATTTGCCTTCGGCATCTTCGATGGTCTTGCGGATGGTCTCGCGGTAAGCCACCTGCGGCTTGCCGACGTTGGCTTCCACGCCGAACTCGCGCTTCATGCGGTCCACGATGATTTCCAGATGCAGCTCGCCCATACCGGCGATCAGGGTCTGGCCGGACTCTTCGTCGGTCTTGACGCGGAAAGACGGATCTTCCTGAGCCAGACGCTGCAGCGCGATACCCATTTTTTCCTGGTCAGCCTTGGTCTTGGGTTCGACGGCCTGCGTGATCACAGGCTCGGGGAACACCATGCGCTCGAGCATGACGATGGCATCCGGATCGCACAGGGTTTCGCCCGTGGTCACGTCTTTCAGGCCCACGCAGGCGGCAATGTCGCCGGCGCGGATTTCGCTGACTTCTTCGCGGTTGTTGGCGTGCATCTGCACGATACGGCCGATACGCTCTTTCTTGCCCTTGATCGGGTTGTAGACGCTGTCGCCCTTTTTCAGCACGCCGGAATACACGCGCACGAAAGTGAGCTGGCCCACGAACGGGTCGGTCATCAGCTTGAATGCCAGCGCGGAGAACTTCTCTTCGTCGTCGGCACGGCGGGTCACGGGCTCTTCGTCTTCATCCATGCCCTTGACAGGCGGGATGTCGATCGGCGACGGCATGAACTCGATCACGGCGTCCAGCATGCGCTGCACACCTTTGTTCTTGAACGCGGAGCCGCAGTACATCGGCTGGATCTCGCTGGCGATGGTACGCGTGCGGATGCCCAGCTTGATTTCTTCTTCGGTCAAATCACCTTCTTCAAGGTATTTGTTCATGAACTCTTCGGAGGACTCAGCCGCAGCTTCGACCATCTTCTCGCGCCACTCCTTGGCCAGCTCGACGAGCTCTGCCGGGATTTCGCTGTAAGTGAACTTCATGCCCTGCGAAGCCTCGTCCCAGATGATGGCCTTCATTTTCAGCAGGTCCACCACGCCGGTGAAGTTTTCCTCGGCGCCGATGGGGATCACCATGGGCACAGGGCTGGCCTTCAGGCGCAGTTTCATCTGTTCCACGACCTTGAAGAAGTTGGCACCGGTGCGGTCCATCTTGTTGACAAAGGCCAGACGTGGCACCTTGTACTTGTTGGCCTGGCGCCAGACGGTTTCGGACTGGGGCTGAACACCACCCACGGCGCAATAAACCATGCAGGCGCCATCCAGCACGCGCATGGAACGCTCCACCTCGATGGTGAAGTCCACGTGGCCGGGGGTGTCAATGATGTTGATGCGGTGCTCGGGCAGGGACGTGTCCATGCCTTTCCAGAAGCAGGTGGTTGCAGCGGAAGTAATCGTGATGCCACGCTCCTGCTCCTGCTCCATCCAGTCCATGGTGGCCGCGCCGTCATGAACTTCACCGATTTTGTGGTTCACGCCGGTGTAAAAGAGGATCCGCTCGGTGGTCGTGGTTTTTCCGGCATCGATGTGCGCGGAAATGCCAATGTTGCGGTAGTTTTGAATGGGGGTAGCGCGGGACATAAATTACTTTCAGTTCGGGGTTACGAACAAAGACTGCTGAAAGACGCCCTGCAATGACATCTCTCATGTTTTCTGCGCGCCTGCCAGCTGTGCGTTATGCGCTCAGCTGGCAGAAATTGGGGTTGAACCGCCAGGCGTCCAGGTGGTGGACACCTGGAGGCCGCTCGGCAACCCGTCAAATCAGCGCAGCAAATACTGCGAACGAAAAATCAGAAGCGGAAGTGGCTGAACGCCTTGTTGGCTTCGGCCATGCGGTGCACTTCATCACGTTTTTTCATGGCACCGCCACGACCTTCGGTGGCTTCCATCAGTTCGTTGGCCAGGCGCAGGGACATGGACTTCTCGCCACGTTTCTTGGCAGCTTCCTTGAGCCAGCGCATGGCCAGGGCCATGCGGCGGACCGGACGCACTTCAACCGGCACCTGGTAGTTGGCACCGCCGACGCGGCGGGACTTCACCTCAACCATGGGCTTGATGTTGCCGATGGCCATGTGGAAGGCCTCCAGCGGATCTTTGCCGGGGTTCTTTTTCTCGATCTGCTCGAGGGCGCCATAGACGATACGCTCGGCGACAGCTTTTTTGCCGCCTTGCATGATGACGTTCATGAACTTGGCAAGGTCAACATTGCCAAATTTTGGGTCGGGGAGAATTTCACGTTTAGGGACTTCGCGACGACGTGGCATTTTTTCACCTCTTTGCTTCAGTTGGCACCGCTTTTGGCAGCACCGCGAGAGTTATCAAACCCTCACTTACTCGACCGGTACAAACAATTTGCACTTGGGTCACTTCGCTTGAAACACCTGCCAGGGTGATTCAAACACCTGTTTTTGAAGACGTCATGACAACTTCTTCTGGCGCGGGTGATAAAACCCGAGCCGGTCTGGCTTATTTGGCCTTTGGCTTCTTCGCACCGTACTTGGAGCGCGACTGCTTGCGGTCTTTCACGCCTTGCAAGTCGAGCGAACCACGAACGATGTGGTAACGCACACCGGGCAAGTCCTTGACACGACCGCCGCGAACCAGCACCACGCTGTGTTCCTGCAGGTTGTGGCCTTCGCCGCCGATGTAGGAAATGATTTCAAACCCGTTGGTCAGGCGCACTTTGGCGACTTTACGCAGAGCGGAGTTTGGCTTCTTGGGCGTCGTGGTGTACACACGGGTGCACACGCCACGGCGCTGGGGGGAGTTCTGCATCGCAGGACTCTTGGACTTGATCTTTTCGACCTCGCGCCCCTGGCGAACTAGCTGATTGATGGTTGGCATTTAAAACGTCCCTAAACGTCTGATTTCTGACTTGACTAAATACGTGACTATTTACGTGAAAACGTGAATCTCCCCGGAAATTCCGGAAAAGCCCTCGAGTGTAGCAGTTTGGGGGGCCATCTGCAAATTTACCCGGCTGGGGCCCCCAAGCGGCCTGCAGAGCCCCCGGCAGGGGTTGGCGCCCTACTTGATCCAGAGCCGGACCGAATCCCAGGCACGACCCAGAATGCCGGCTTCTTCCACCGTTTCCAGCGCCACCAGCGGGACGTCCACCACGGTTTCGCCACCGCCCACGTTGACCTTGAGCGTTCCGAGGGCCTGCCCGCGGGTGAAAGGCGCGACCAGCGGGTCGGGCCGGGCGACCTGGGTCTGGACCTTGGCGGAGCTTCCGGCGGGAACGGCAATCACGATGGCCTCGGGCCGGCCCAGCTTGACGGTGCCGGACTTTCCCTTCCAGACCGCTGGCGAAACCACCGCCTGGCCGGCATCGAACAGCTTGACCGCCTCAAATGCGGTGTAGCCCCAGTTCAGCAGCTTTTGCGACTCATTGGCACGGGCGCTGTCGCTGGCGGCGCCCAGCACGATGGCCACCAGGCGCCGGCCGCCCGGCGCGCCGGCGGCGCCCAGGTTCGGAAAGTCGCGTTTGGCCGTGGCAATCATGCAGTAACCGGCCGCGGCGGTGTGGCCGGTTTTCAGGCCATCGACCGTGGGGTCGCGAAACAGCAGGGTGTTGCGGTTGGTGTCGTTGGCCGCCGGCGTGCCCGGGTAGCGGTACTTCTTGATCGCCGAAAACCCCATGTAGTCGGGGAAATCCTGCATCAGGCGGGTCGACAGGATGCTCAGGTCGCGCGCCGTGGTGGTGTGGCCCGGCTCGGTCAGGCCTTCAGGGTTCTTGTAGGCGGTCGACTTCATGCCCAGCGCCTTGGCCTGCTCGTTCATGAGTTTCACAAAATTCTCGGCGCTGCCGCCCACCCCTTCGGCCAGCGCCATGGTGGCGTCGTTGCCGGACTGGACGATCATGCCCTTGATCAGGTCTTCCACAGGCACCTGCATCTTGGGATCGATGAACATGCGCGAACCCGGCATTTTCCAGGCGCGCTCGCTGACGCTGAAGGTCTGCTTGAGGGTGATTTTTTTGGACTTGAGCGCGTCAAACACCAGGTACTCGGTCATCAGCTTGGTGAGCGAAGCCGGCTCGATCGGAGCGTCGATGTCCTTGGCGGCCAGGATCTGGTTGGCCGTGACATCGAGCAGCAGGTAGGAGCGGGCAGCCACTTCGGGCGGCAGCGGCATCTGCGCTTGCGCCACCGGCAACAGGACCACGGAAGCAAGCAGCACAAGCGATGAAGCCAGGCCACGGAAAACAGTCAGGAAACGGTGCATGGGGAGATAAGACCTGAAATGGAGGGGAAGAAAAAGCAGGAGAAGAAGAGACGGAAAGCCCGGGGCCGGCCTGAAAACAGTCAGCCCAGGTGGCGGACCACCAGATTTTTCAGAAGCGGCAATTGTCCATGAAAGAAGTGCCCGCCCCCCGGGATAACCGTAACAGGCAGTACCTGCGGCCGCGCCCAGTCCAGCACCGCCTGCAGCGGCACCGTGTCGTCCTGCTCGCCGTGGACCACCAGCGTCTGCGCATGGGCGGCTTGCGGGATGGTCGCCACCGCAAAGCGACTGGCGGCGGTGCCGACCAGCACCAGCTTGTCGACGGGACGTGCGGCCTGGAGGCGCTCGAAGACATGTGAAGTCACGAACGCGCCAAAGGAAAAACCGGCCAGCGCCAGCGCCCCGGTGGGCGCCAGCTGGTGCACCACCGCCAGCATGTCGTCGATCTCGCCGCGACCCTCGTCGTACACCCCTTCGCTGGCGCCGACGCCGCGGAAATTGAAACGCACGGCGGTCCACCCGGCCTGGGTGAAAGCGCGCGCCAGGGTCTGCACCACCTTGTTGTCCAGCGTGCCGCCGAACAACGGATGAGGGTGCGCGATCACGGCGACGCCGCGCGACGGTCCGGCGGGCGCGTCCAGCGCGGTTTCCAGCGCGCCGGCCGGTCCGGCCACACTGCTTTTCTGGGTTTGAGCGTTCATGGGGACAACTTCGAGGGGTTCAATTCGCTACCAAAACAGTAGCTACCAGCGCCCGCACCATAAGGGCCAGAGCCATAAAACACGCATGACTTTCGGCTGACGGGCAGTCCGCGGGCCCATCAGCGCCCCAGGTGCGCGGGCGTGAGCAGCCGCTCGACCACCTGACCGTTTTTCAGGTGGGACTCGACAATTTCGTCGATGTCCTGCGCATCCACATAGGTGTACCAGACCGCCTCGGGGTAGACCACCGCCACCGGACCGGCCGCGCAGCGGTCCAGGCAGCCGGCCTTGTTGACACGCACCTTGCCCGGTCCGGCCAGGCCGGCCGCCTTGACCTGCGCCTTGCAGCGGTCGAACCCTTCCTGGGCCTTGTGGTTGGCGCAGCTGTCTTCACCGCTGTCGCGCTGATTCAGGCAAAAAAAGATGTGCCGCTCGTAATAGGAGCCGGGGGGTGCGCTGGGGGTGGTCATGGCTCGATTTTACTTTCGCCCGCGTCGGCGACCCGACGGCTGGACAAACGCACCAGCACATACAGCACGGCCGCATAAGGCCAGAGCCAGCCCAGCCACTGCGCCAGGCCGTTGAAACGGACGAAGCGCCCCTGCTCCCAGATCTGCAGGGTCTCCGCAAAATAGGGACCGACCGGCGCCTGGTTGAGCAGCGACAAATGAATGCTCAGCGCAAGCAGCAGCAGCGCGGCGGCGGCCCGGCGCGGCACCGGCAGCAGCAGCACGGCCAGCACACCGCCCATCGTCAGGCCGACGCGCACCGGCAGGTCCAGCCAGGCCCAGGCATGGTCCGGGCCGTAGCTGAGCGCGGCGGACAGGGCGGTCAGCGCGATGCCGGCCGCCAGCGTGAGCATCAGGAAAACAGCGCGTTGCAACAAGGTGCGGATCACGCAGTAGCCGAGCAGGCAGGGAATCAGCGCGCCCAGCGCCACACAGATCACTTCGGCGCCGGGGACCAGCGGCTGCAGCTCGATGTCGCGCACCGGCAGCCACTCGAGAAACGGCGTGTCGGCCAGCACGTCGGCAAGCGCGTACTCCAGCCGCTCCAGCACCTGCCCCAGACCCAGCGGCACCGAGGCCGGGAACAGCAGCGCGACCGGCCACAGGGCCAGCAGCACCAGCGCACCCCGGGCGTCGCGGACAAACCAGCGCGCCCGAAAGCGGCTCCAGCGGTCCATCGCACCGGCCCGCTCCAGCAGCCAGGCGCTGCAGGCGCCCAGCCAGGCGCCGGCCGTGTTCAGGGCAAAGTCGACATTGGAGGGAATACGCGCGGGCAGATAACTTTGCAACGACTCCATCACCAGCGACAGGGCGCCCGCGCCGAGCACGGCCACACTGACCGCCCAGCGTGTGCGACCGCTGCGCAGCGCCGCCAGGGCCAGCAGAAAACCCAGCGGGGCATAACCAGCCAGGTTGATGCCCACATCAAAACCGGTCCAGTAGCGTGGCAAGGGCGCCGTCAGAAAGGTCAGCGGCGAAATGCCCTGGTTGCGCCACTCGGCAAAGGGGTAAAGGCTGGCATAAACGATCAGGCAGACCGTGGCCAGTGCCAGCGGCCAGGAGGCAGTTGGTTCACCGGAAGTTGGCTCACCCCCATCGTTCTCACTGCGCTGCGCTTCGTGTAATGCCTTTCCCCCTTGCAGGGGGCGACGCATGGCGCCCGGCAGAGCCGGTTCGCTCGCGTCTGCTGGTGGGACCGGGGAGTTCACGCGGCGCCGTCCTGTCTGTCAGAACGGCTTGACGACCACCAGCACCACGGCGGCCAGCAGCAACAGCACCGGCACTTCGTTGAACCAGCGCCACCACACGTGGCTGCGGGAGTTGCGCCGGGCCACAAAGGTCGCCAGCATGCGGCTGCAGGCATGGTGGTAGCCCAGGGTCAGGGCGACGATGACGAGCTTGGCGTGCATCCAGCCATTGCCGGGGCCGCGCCCTATGCCGTAGCCCAGCCACAACCACAGGCCGAAGACCAGCGCGGGCACGGCCAGGATCGTGGTGAAGCGCAGCAGCTTGCGTGCCATCAGGATCAGGCGCTCATGCTCGGCCAGACTTTCCGGCGGCACCATCGCCAGGTTCACAAAAATGCGCGGCAGGTAAAACAGGCCCGCAAACCAGCTGGCGACAAAAACGATGTGGAGTGATTTGACCCAGAGCATCAGCGTAGTTTAGTGCGCGCCCAAAAACGGTCTCACGGCGTTTCCAGAAAATCGCCCAAACAGCGAATTCATGGAGATGCCGTGCAAAAAAAATGCCCGGATGACACTGGGTCAACCGGGCCTGGAAGCCTTGTCTGCTGTGACACTTGAAGGCACCCGCTCAGGGAGGAAAAGCGGGATGTTGCCCCCAAAAGGAGACAACACGCCGCATTCTAACCACGCATCCAAGGCGATGACAAGCACCGTACGGTCAAAGTGAAAGATAGTTTCGCTAGCTATGTTCGGTATCGCACAGACGGCCGGCGCCGGCGACGAATTTCTGGCCTTGACAAAGCTTTGGCACAATTTGGCCATGACCCTCCACGCCTCCAACTTCGCCCCCTACCCGCTCGGCCGGCCGCGCCGCCTGCGCCGCGACAGCTTCACGCGCAACCTCGTCCGTGAAAACGCGCTGAGTGCCCATGACCTGATTTACCCGGTGTTTGTCACCGAAGGCAGCCAGCGTCGCGAACCTGTGGCCTCCATGCCCGGCGTGGAACGGCTCAGCCTGGATCTGCTGCTGCCGGTGGCCGAAGAGTGTGTGCAACTCGGCATCCCGGTGATGGCGCTGTTCCCGGTGATCGACAACTCGCTCAAGACTTACGACGGCAAGGAAGCCTTGAACCCGGACGGCCTGGTGCCGCGCGTGGTGCGCGAACTGAAAAAACGTTTCCCCGAGCTCGGCGTGATGACCGATGTGGCGCTGGACCCCTTCACCAGCCACGGCCAGGACGGCCTGCCGGACAAGGAAACAGGCTACATCCTCAATGACGAGACCATCGAGCTTCTGGTCGGTCAGGCGCTGGCCCAGGCCGAAGCCGGCGTGGACATCGTTGCGCCCAGCGACATGATGGACGGCCGCATTGGCGCGATCCGCCAGGCGCTCGAATCGCGCAAGCTGATCCACACCCGCATCATGGCCTACAGCGCCAAATACGCGAGTGCGTTTTACGGCCCCTTCCGGGATGCGGTCGGCTCCTCGGGCAACCTCGGCAAGGCCGACAAAAAGGTCTACCAGATGGACCCGGGCAACAGCGACGAAGCGCTGCGCGAAGTGGCGATGGACATTGCCGAAGGCGCCGACATGGTGATGGTCAAGCCCGGCATGCCTTACCTGGACGTGGTGCGCCGCGTGAAGGACGAGTTCGGCGTGCCGACCTTTGCCTACCAGGTCAGCGGCGAATACGCGATGCTCAAGGCCGCCGCGCAAAACGGCT
>ERZ1292640.4817-Hain-H43-02um-R1-4817-length-10157-cov-9_pt1 | contig 10157 bp, 7 predicted proteins | sample MGYA00564404_ERZ1292640 | MGnify/ENA primary metagenome ERZ1292640 (study PRJEB36523, sample SAMEA6512636) | groundwater metagenome | collected 2019-01-08 | study: AquaDiva: Metagenomics assemblies of 32 groundwater samples | reverse complement strand
GGAAGGCGCTCTGCGACTTGAGCGGGATGCGGTTGATTTCATCCAGCAGGATCACTTCGGCTTCCGCCAGCGGGCCCATCTCGGTGGTGAGCTCGCCGGTGGCCGGGTTGATCATCTGGAAGCCGACGACTTCGGTCGGCTGCAAGTCGGCACGGCCCTGGATGCGCGCGAACTTGGCGTTGCTGATCGCCGCCAGGATCACGCCGAAGAACGTCTTGCCGACCCCTGGTACGCCTCGCAGGAGGAGGTTGCCGGAGTTGACCTGGCGCTGCTCCTTCTTGTCGTAGGTCGTCGGAATCTCCGACAACAAGACGATGTTCGCCAGGATCTTGGGCTGGGTGTAGCCGACGAGGGCCTTGCCGCCTTCCGCAAGGATGGCCTCGTGGAAGGTAATCGCGTCTTGGAGGTCAGGATGCACGTGTCCGCCTTGAAGAGTCCGCCTTGGAAAAGGCCAATCGTATCCGAAGCATGACAAACAGCGCTAGAATTCCCTCCTCGTTGGGTCCAATGGGGGGACAAGATGATTGAATTGCTCCTGGCCCTGTTGCTCGGACAACAGCCGGCCCCGCCGCCCGCCGCGTCTGCCGCGCTCGATTACGAGTTCTACAAGGCACGGATCCAGCCGTTGTTTCTCGAAAAACGGCCCGACCAGGCCCGGTGCGTGACCTGCCATGCCGGCAGCACCACGCTGCGGCTGCAGCGGTTCTCGCCGGGCGCCCAAGCCTGGAATGAAGAGCAAACACGCCAGAATTTCGAGGCCGCCAGCGCCATGGTGGTGCCCGGCAGCCCCGGCGCCAGCAAGCTCTTGCGCCATCCGCTGGCCAGGGCCGCCGGCGGCGACGTCTTTCACGGCGGCGGCCAGCACTGGACGTCCAGGGACGATCCGGACTGGCAGATCCTGTCGGCCTGGGTGAACGGGGCGACGTTGGCCTCGACCCGCGAGACGCGCGTGGCGCGCATTGTCCAGACCAACGCTGCGGGCGACAACGTCCACCTGATCGACCCCGGCACCAACAAGGTGGTGGGCGTCATCCACGACATCGAGGTGCCGCACGGGGTGACGTCTTCGCCCGACGGGATGCGCCTGTACTTCACCAACGAGGCCCTCCACACGCTCGACGTCGTCGACGCCCAGACGCTGGCGGTGACGGCGCGCATCCACCTGAGCGGGCGGCCGAACAACGTCGCCATTGGCAAGGACGGCCGCCGCGTGTATGTCGGCATTGCCCAGGCGCCCGGCGCGGTCGACGTCATTGACACGGTGTCGCTGACCAACGCCAGGTCGATCGCCGTCAAGGGCGCGATCCACAACGTCTACGTGACCCCGGACGGCAAGCACGTGGTGTCCGGATCGATTCCAGGCCGCATGCTGACCGTGATCGATGCCGCGACCGAGACCATTGCCTGGGAGCTGCCCATGTCGGCCGGCATTCGGCCAATCACGTTCGAGCAGGCCGGCGATGGCTCCACCTCGCGGATGTTCGTCCAGTTGTCGGACTACCACGGCATCGCGGTGGTGGACTTCGCGGGGCGCAAGGAGGTCTCGCGGTTCGCGATGGCGGACATCCCCGGCGAGGAGCGGCACACGCAGGGGCTGCAGGGCGCCCCGGCGCACGGCCTGGGGGTGACCCCGGACGGCAGGATCCTGTTCGCCACCAGCAAGGTCTTTGGGCAGTTGTATGCCTACTCGCTGCCGGATCTCAAGCCCGTGGGCAGCGTGCACGTCGGCCAGCATCCCGAGTGGCTCACGTTTTCGCCAGACGGCCGGCAGGTCTACGTGGCCGCGGCCGGCGATAACGCCGTAACTGTTGTGGATACAGCAACTTTGAAGGTCGTTACTCGTATACCAGTAGGGCAGGTTCCGAAGCGCAACGGCACGGCAATGCTTCGGCAATAAGCGGACCTGCTCCTGTTACAATTGGTGACCTCGGAACCAAATCAAGGAGAGTGTGTGATGGCGGTTGGAAAGACTGTTGGCTGGGGCCTGACCCTTGGCACCGTGCTCTTCGGCGCGGCGATCGCCGGCGTAGTTGCGCCGCTCGCAGCAAAGGCTGAACAGCAGGCCGCCCCCGCGACGCCAGAGGTGACGTTCACCAAGGACATCGCGCCCATCCTGCAGCGCAGCTGCCAGAACTGCCACCGCCCGGGCCAGGTGGCGCCCATGTCGCTGCTGACTTACGAGGATGCCCGTCCCTGGGCGCGTGCCATGAAGCAGCGCACCGCCATCCGCGACAAAGCCGGCGCCATGCCGCCGTGGTACGTGGAAAAGAACATCGGCATCCAGCACTATAAGAACGACCCGTCGCTCAGCGACGAGGAAGTCGCCAAGATCGCGAAGTGGGCCGACACCGGCGCGCCGCGCGGGAACGCGGCCGACATGCCGGCCGCCAAGGCGTTCCAGGACGGCGCCTCGTGGCACGCCGGCGAGCCGGACCTGATCGTCGAGAGCCCCGAGATTACCGTCAAGGCCAACACCCCGGACTGGTGGGGCGAGTTCGAACCAACCAAGATCCCGCTCACCGAAGATCGCTACGTGGCGTCGGTGGAGATCCGCGAGGTCAACAACTTCTCCAACGCCTCTGGCCGGGAGACCGTGGGTCAGCGCTACGTGTGGCACCACCTGATCTGGGCCACCGCCGAATTCAACGGTGAAGGCGATCCGATCGATGCCTCGATTTCAAACGACGCAGTGGGCTGGCCAGTGCACGAAGTCGGCCGCAATGCCGACATCTTCGAGCCGAATGCCGGCCGCCTGCTGAAGGCGAACTCCAGCATCATCTACCAGTCGGCCCACCTGCACGCCGGCGGCGCCGACGTGAAGTCGAAGCTGCTGTTCGGCTTCCGCTTCCACCCGAAGGGCTACAAGCCGGCCCGCCGCAGCACGCTGCGCAATCTCGGCAACGGTCTCGACATCGACATCAAGCCGAACGAGGCCAACCAGCAACTGCACGCCTACACGGTGCTGCAGCAGCCGACCAAGATCGCCACCTTCGAGCCGCATCTGCACGCGCCCGGCCAGCGCATGTGCCTCGAGGCCATCTGGGGCATCAACATCCAGACCCTGAGCTGCGTCGGTTACGACCACAACTGGGTGCGCCAGTACGAATACGACGATGACCACGCGCCGATCCTGCCGCGCGGCACCATCCTGCACATCATCGGCTACATGGACAACACGCCGAACAACAAGAACATCCCCGACCCGCGCAATTGGCAGGGCTCGGGCAACCGGTCGATCGCCAACATGTTCATCGACCTCGGCCAGTCGGTGCCGCTCACCGACGACGAGTTCCAGCAGGAGATGGCGGAACGGCGCAAGAAGCTCGGGCCGAACCGGCCCGACGTGATCATCGGCTGTCCGTTGTGCAACGTCATTCCACCGCCGGCCAAGCCGACGGCGCAGCAGTAACAGGGTAGGGGCCGGCTTTCGCCGGCCCCTCGTTCAATTGTGGCGTCCGGCTTTAGCCGGACCTTTTTTGGAAACCTCAATGATTCGATCAGGACGCGCGCGCCTGCTGCTTGGCGCGGCCACGGTAGTTCTCGCTTATCAGACCGCCAACACCCAGATGCTGTCGTACTCCCGCGGGCAGACCGTGTCGCCCGCGTTCGAAGGCTGGGAGAAGAACGACGACGGCTCCTTCAACATGATGTTCGGCTACATGAACCGCAATTGGGAAGAAGAGGTCGACGTGCCGGTCGGGACCGAGAACAGCTTCTCGCCCGGCGACGCCGATCGCGGCCAGCCCACTCACTTCCTGCCGCGCCGCAACCGCTTCGTGTTCAAGGTGCGCGTACCGGCCGACTGGGGCAAGAAGGAATTGGTGTGGACGCTCACCACCAAGGGCAAGACCGAACGCGCCTACGGCACGCTGCGTGAGGACTCGCTGGTCGACAACCTCGTCCAGGCGTCCGAACAGGGCGCCATCGGCGCCGGCATCAGCAGCCCCGAAATTCGCGCCAACCAGCCGCCCACGCTCACCCTCGACGGCGGCGATCGCCGCGCGCAGGTCGGGCAGCCGCTCACGCTGATTGCCTTCGCCAAGGACGATGGCGTGCCGCGGCCGCGGTTTGGTCCCGACTCGCGCGAAGCGCGGCTCGTGGCGGAGGCCCGCGCCCGCGCCACCAACAGCACGCCGCCCGCGCCGGCGCCGCGCGGCACGATGGCGTTCGACCCGGCGACGCAGCGCCCGCCCTCGGCCATCACGGTGGGCAGCCAGACCGGCTTGCGCCATTCGTGCTTCGTCTACCGCGGCGCGGGCCGCGTCACGTTCACGCCGGCGCAGGCCAAGGTGTGGGAAGACACACGCGCCGGCGCGAACTCGCCCTGGGCGCCGCGCTGGATGGCGCCGGCGATTCCGCCCGACGGCAAGTACACCGTGTCGGCGACGTTCCAGGATCCCGGGACGTACACCATCCGCTGCCTCGCGTCGGACGGCGCGCTCAACACGCCGAAAGATATCGTCGTTACTGTTGCGAAATAGGGGTCTGACCCCGACCAGGGAATGCGGAGGGGGCTGACCCCTCCGCATTTATTGCGTACGGCAGCTGGTGTTGCCGGCCCCGCTCGCCAGCTCGCACTTCACGAACGCGATGCGCGGGCGGGCGAAATTCAACATGTCGCCGGCCGCGCCCTCGTAGGTGGAATTGGCGAACGGCTTGGCCACATCTTCCTTCATCGCCGCGTCGACCCGCTGCACCTGGCGGATGATCTCGGTGTTCAGCCAGTCGTCGGCCTCCGCCAGTTGCGCGGTGCGCGATACTTCCGCGGCGTAGAGCGCGTTGTAATCGGGGTTCGACATCAGCTTTTCCATCAGCGGGTTGCCCGACCAGCCTTCGTTGATCGACAACTCCGCGCTGTAAAAGGTGTTGTCCGAGTCCCACGAAATCAGCGTATGGACCTCGCTGTTCTCGAGTCGATACAGGTAAAAGTTGTTCAGGCCGAAGGCGCCGAGAAAGCCGTCGGTGTCGGCGAGAAAATTCTGCGCCGCGACGTAGCGGATGAACGCCGGGATGTCGAAGAGGTGGCCGATCGCTTCCGGCAGGCTGGTGGCGCTGGCCTCGTTGGTCAGCCGCACGAGCTGCTCGATTCGGCGGTACAGCTCCTCGTCAGTTTCGGACTCGTGCGTCGTCGGCTCGAAGCGCAGCTTGTAGGGGTCGAGGCTGGTGCCGAGTGCGGTGAATCGCCAATCGTCGTTCCACTTGTACTCGTAGAGGTGGCCATCGTTCTGGGTGTCGTCGCCGATGGTGCCAAACACCCTGGCCAGCATGTCCTTGTCGACCGATTCGACGATGACGTAAACGCCGGCGTAGGCGTTGTTGACATAGAGGCGGGTGTGGATCTCGCGCGACACCGGAATGCCGAGGCGGGCGTAGAAGGCCGCCGCCACCGGCTCGTGGATCCCCGAGGGATCCTGCGTCCCGTTGTCGAGGATGAACGACTTCAAGCCGAGAAACGTCTGGCCCGTGGCGTAGCGGTCGAAGTCGACCCGCAGGCCGGGCTTGGTGTCACTGCGTGAGCCGCGGCCGCGTGAGCGGATGCCGAGGTTGCGAACGGTCTGGCCGTTCCACGTCAGGTCGGCCGGGTAATAGGTGTTCTCCTCGAAATTGGCCTTGAGCTTGGCCCAGTCGGCCGAGTTCAGGAACAGGTCGACCCGCTGCAAGTCCTGACTGGCAAACAAATCGTCGGCGGTCTGCGCGCTGGAGGGCGAGGCCCCCAGCACCAGGACGCTCAGGGCGGCGACGACGAATGTTGCGAAGGGCTGACCCACGGTACACAATATAGACGAGGCATCCGGGTGCCGGGTTAAATCCCGTTGCTCGCAACTGCACAGCATGATCCGGCCCCCCACGCCCCGATCGATCGGGATACCCCTGCTTGTGGGGTGTGCCATTGCGTCTGCCTGGTGCAGCGGGTCGCCGAGTTCCCCTTCGCCGGTGGCTGAAGCGCCGACCACCGTGGCGGCGCCCGTGGCGCCAATTGAAATCCCAGTCAACCAGTCGCCGGCCAGCCCGTCGACTCCCGTGCCGCCACCGGTTCCTGTCACCAACTGGGTCAACGTGGTCGGCGACATGGGCTGGTGTGGCTCGCATGTCATGCCGCTGCTGGCGCGACTGCTGACCAGCCTGGGCGGCGACATTTTCCTGGCGGGTGACCTGGCGTATCCCAACGGCACGCTCGCCGAGTTCCAGCGCTGCTTCGATCCCGACTTCGGGCGTTTCCGATCGCGCTTCTGGGCCGCGCCCGGCAACCACGATTACGTGACCGCCGGCGCCGACGGTTACTTCACCTACTTCGGCGACCGTGCCGGCCCAGTGCGGCGTGGTTACTACTCGGTTCGTTCGTCGACCTGGCAGGTGCTCATGCTCAATTCGCAGATTCCGATTGGGCGCAACTCGGCCCAGCTCGAATGGGTCCGCGCGGAGCTGGTCGCCAATCCCTCGCGGTGCACGATGGCCGTCATGCACTATCCGTTCGACAGCTCAGGCCCGAATGGCCCCAATCCTCAACTCCGTGACGTCTGGGATGTGATGCACGGCCAGAATGTCGATGTGGTGGTTTCCGGGCACGATCACATGTACGAACGCCACGCGCCGCAGGACGCGAGTGGCCGCGCCGATCCGGCCCGCGGCATCCGCCTGTTCATCGCCGGGACCGGCGGCGCGCCGCCGTACGGGCGGGCCCGAGCCGCCCAGCACTCGGAAGTGCAGCTCTCGACGCACGGCATGCTGCGGCTCAAGCTGGAGCCGGCGCTCTACGAGTGGGAGTTTGTCGACGTCAACGGCGTCGTCCTTGACCGCGGCCTCAACGTCTGTCACTAGCGGCGTGTGCGACGGGGCGCAGGCGCGCCGCGTTGCTCATGCGGCCATCCTCTCATACGCTAGGCAGTGCCCGTGGTCACGCCACCAAACACGCACCGGCCGATCATGGTCGAGGAAGTGCTGCGCTGCCTGCGTCCCGCCGCGGGCGAGGTGGCCATCGACTGCACGCTCGGCGGCGGCGGTCACGCCGTGGCGATTCTCGAGCGCATTCGCCCGGGCGGGCGGCTGGTTGGCATCGACGTCGATCCGATCGAATTGCCGAAGACCGGGGCGCGGTTGCGCGCGGCGGGCTTTGGCCCCGATACGTTCGTCTCCCACCACGTCAACTTCTCGGAACTGCCCGCTGTGCTCGCGACGTCCGGTGTCTCCTCCGCAAATGTAATCCTGGTGGACCTGGGCGTGTCGTCCATGCAGCACGACAACCCCGAGCGGGGATTCAGCTTCAGGGGCGTCGGCCCGCTCGACATGCGAATGGATCCATCGCGCGGCGAGACCGCCGCCGAGTTAATCGCGCGATTGGATCGGGACGCGCTGGCAAGCCTGCTGACGGAGAATGCCGACGAGCCGCAGGCCGCGTTCGTCGCCGGCATCCTGAAGCGCGAACTGCCGGTCACCACGCACGCACTTACGCGGCTGGTGCGGCGCGAACTGACCGCGGTACTGCCAGTTGTGCCGAAGGCCGACGTCAAGATGTCGGTGCGCCGCACGCTGCAAGCACTGCGCATCGCGGTGAACGGCGAGTTCGCGGCGCTCGAGAAACTGCTGGAAGTCTTGCCGGCGTGCCTGGCGCCTGGCGGCCGGGTGGCCGTCCTCACGTTCCACTCGGGCGAGGATCGGCGCGTGAAGAAGGCGTTCCAGGCGGGGCTCCGCTCCGGGGTTTATGCCGACCTTGCCGGGCAGGTCATTCGCTCGACCAAGGAAGAAACGTTCGCCAATCGTCGCGCCTCATCGGCGAAGCTGCGCTGGGCCGTGCGCGCGCCGCGTTGATGTCGAGATACCCGGCCGCCGAACCCGTGCTCAAGCCTTGCGCGGTTCCTGAGAGGGATCTTCGGTGCTTGGCCGTGTTGGCGCCGCCTCTGAGCCGACCGCGGGCTCGCGGACTTGCCCGGAAGCAGGCACGATGGGCACGTGATGATGGACCAATTCGGATAGGTGTGCCACGCCGGCTCGCATCGCTTCCACGGCATGGCGAATGGGCTCGGCGCCGGGGAGGTGGTGTTCGACTACCAGCGGTTCCTCGTTCGCTTGCGGTTCGCGAAGGACCGCGAACTGATTCGCCAGCCAGCTGACGCCTTCATCGGGCGTGTCAGGCGGCCTGGATTCCGTCACCTCGGTCGGCGGGGCAGCCGGATCTTCAATCACAAAGTCGGTCACGCCCATCTCTTCAGCGAGCGAGGGATTGATTCCGGGGTCCGCGGACGGTACCGGTTCCGGCAGCGGCGCCTCTGCGAAGCTGAGGTCATTGAGGCCCATCTCGTCTTGCAGGCGATCCAGTTGCGCGTCGTGGTGCGGGTGCGCCGACGCGCCCGTGGAGTGGTGCCCGTGTGCCGGCACGTGTCGCGCGCGCTCGTAGGCGCCAATTGCCTGCGTGACGGCTTCGGCGACGATTTGTGCCAACGCTTCCGTGGTGACCTCATGATCCTCCGTCGCAACTGCGGGTCTCTCCGCAGGGCGTCCGTCTTCCAAGTTGGCGTCGATGGCGTCGAATGCCGTGAGATCACCCTCCGCACCCGTGTCGATGCCGGTGGGCGCACTCGAGCCGTTGTCCGCCGGGATGCCCAGCGCCTCCCGGACACGCGCGACGACGACGCCCGCGCGCAGGGGCTTCAACAGGAAACCACTGGCGCCCGACTCGGCAATCCGGGCGTCATTGACGGCCTTGGGTGTGAGCAACAACAGGACGGAAACCGACTGCAACTGTGGATTCCTCGAGACGAAATGGGCGATGCCATAGCCATCGACCGATCGGTTGGCACTGGCCAGGATCAGGTTCGGCCGGTCGGCTTCGACTTGTCCCAGTGCCTGTGGTGCGTCGTTGACGACCGTGACCTCAATCGGCTCGCGGGAGAAGATCGAGCGGATCTGGTCCTGAGTCTTAAGGTTGTCGTCGACGAGCAGCAATTTGTAGAGGGCCATGTTTCGCGTTCCTCCATTCTTGTCCAGTATCGCTCTCTCTGCCGGTGGCTGCGGGGACCTTTACACTATTGCGCTCGGCCGTCCGTTGCCGCCGGTTCTGGCCGGACGGGTGTCGGGAACCGTGCCGTCGCGCATGGCCCGCTGGTACTGCACCGACGCATCACCACCGACGCCTGCCTGAGGGCCGCCGGATTGGTGCGCTCATGCCGCAGGCCTTCAGCGATTGCTGCGTCCACGCCACGCGCGCGGTCAGCGCGGCAGATACACCGGGTGCTCGCGGGGCATATAATCCCCGCCATGAAGACCGACCGACGCTCGTTCCTGAGAATCTCCGGCGCCGCCGGTGCCGGCGCCATGGCCCTCGGCGCCAGCAGCATCGAGCTGGTGGCGCAGGCGTCCCGCGCCCTTGGCAGCCGGCCGCCCGACGATGTCGCGGCCGATGAGGGGTATTGGCGCGACATCCAGAACGCGTTCACCCTCGACCGCTCGCTCATCAATCTGAACAACGGCAATAGTTGCCCGAGTCCCACGGTGGTGCACGACGCCTACAAGCGCTACCTCGACTACTCGAACCAGGCGCCGGTCTATCACCGCGGGCTGATCGAACGGAACATCGAGGTGGTACGCCGCCGGCTGGCCGCGGAGTTCGGGTGCGATCCCGAAGAGATGGCGATCACGCGCAACTCCAGCGAGTCGCTGCAGATTGCCCAGAACGGCCTCGACCTGATGCCGGGCGACGAAGTCCTCACCACCGAGCAGGACTACGGGCGCATGCTCACGACCTGGGACCAGCGCGCGCGCCGCGAGAAGATCACGATCAAGAAAGTGAACTTCCCGGTGCCGACGACCGGCGAGAGTCTGTTCGCGATGCTCGAAGGCGCGATCACGCCGCGGACCAAGGTGCTGCACTTCTGCCACATCACCAACCTGACCGGGCAGATCTTCCCGGTCCAGAACATCTCGCGCATGGCCCGCGCTCGCGGCATCATCACGATCGTCGACGGCGCCCACGCGGTGGCGCATTTCCCGTTCAAGCTGCGCGACCTCGAGATGGACTACTACGGGACCAGCCTGCACAAGTGGCTGCTGGCGCCGACGGGCACCGGCTTCCTTTACGTCCGCAAGGATCGCATTGCCAAGACCTGGCCGCTGCAGGCGGCGCCCGAGCGCAACGAGAACGACATCCGCAAGTTCGAGGAGAT
>ERZ1292640.4816-Hain-H43-02um-R1-4816-length-10157-cov-9_pt1 | contig 10157 bp, 6 predicted proteins | sample MGYA00564404_ERZ1292640 | MGnify/ENA primary metagenome ERZ1292640 (study PRJEB36523, sample SAMEA6512636) | groundwater metagenome | collected 2019-01-08 | study: AquaDiva: Metagenomics assemblies of 32 groundwater samples | reverse complement strand
GTGCTTGCGCACCTTGCGTATGGTCTCCACCAGATCGCTCAAGCCTTCCAGTGCGAAATATTCGCACTGCATCGGAATCATCACCGCCTCGGCCGCGACCAAGCCGTTGAGGGTGAGCAGGTTGAGCGCAGGCGGACAGTCGAGGAGAATGAAATCGTATTCTGCGGCGATCGATTCCAGCGCCGACTTGAGCCGCGTTTCGCGGTTCTCCAAATCCACCATTTCAATTTCTGCGCCGGCAAGCTCGCGGTTCGCCGGCACCAGGTCGTAGCCGCCGCTTTCGGACTTTTGCCGCACTGACGGCATGGTCGTCAGGCCGAGCAGCACCTGGTACACGGTGCTCTTCAGATTGCGCTTGTCGATGCCGCTGCCCATGGTGGCGTTGCCCTGGGGATCCAGGTCGATGAGAAGCACGCGCTTGCCCGCGCCCGCAAGGCCGGCGGCAAGATTGACACTGGTGGTGGTCTTGCCCACCCCGCCCTTTTGATTGACGACAGCGAGGATGCGCGGCGTCATCGAGCTGGCTCTGCAGTGGGTACGCACCCCAGGGCGTCACCTGAGCTGAAGGCATACGCAATGGGATGTGCGTTGACCCGCCGCATGCCGCAGTTCACGCTGTGCTCGCATTTCCTCACGCTGCGGTTTCGTTCTGAACGATCAACACCAGATGCCGTGCGCCGTCAAGGCCGGGGATCGCGAGCGGCAGCACCTGCCGCACGTTGCAATCCGGCGGCAGCCTGTCGATTTCCTCATACGGGTGCATGCCCTTCATCGCCGCGTACATCCCGCCGGGCGCAAGCAGGTGCCGCGTGACGCGGACGAACTCGCCCAAATCCGAAAAGGCGCGCGAAATGATCACGTCGAACCGGTCCTGCGTCTGCCAAGATTCGACGCGCTCAGCGCAAACCTCGGCGTTCTTCAGCTTCAACTCCATCACCGCCTGATTCAGAAACGCGGCCTTCTTGTGATTGCTGTCGAGCAGAGTCACCCGCGTGTCCGGACTGGCGAGCGCGAGGGGAATGCCCGGCAGTCCGGCACCGCTACCGACGTCCAGGAGGCGCTTGGCCCGCAGATGCGGCACCACGGCCAGACTGTCGAGCAAGTGATGACTTACCATTTTTTCCGGGTCGCGTATCGCCGTGAGGTTGTACACCCGGTTCCACTTTTCGATCAGCGCAATATAATCAAGCAGGCGCTGCTGGGTGTCCCGGTCCAGCGCTAATCCCAGCGCAATCAGTCCGCGCTTAAGCTGATCGGCCGTGCTCATGCTGCGGGCCGTTCCTCGCGGGCATCGCCTGAGAAGTTTTCGACCGGGTCCTGCTGCATCCCCTTCGGTAGGGACGCGCCGGGGGGTGCATCCACGCGCGTAGCTGTGGCCTCCAACCGCCGCTTCAGGTGCACCAGGAGCAATGAGATGGCCGCCGGCGTCAGACCCGAGATGCGCGAGGCCTGGCCTATCGTCTCGGGTTTGTGCTGGCTGAGTTTTTGCTGCACTTCTTTGGACAGGCCGCGTACGGCGCCGTAATCAAAGTCCCGTGGCAACGCCGTTGCCTCGTATTGCTCGCGCCGCAGGACTTCGTCGTGCTGGCGCGCGATATAGCCATCATACTTGATCTGAATCTCCACCTGCTCGGCAACCACCGGGTCGATGACGCCTTCGCCGCTACCCGGCAGGGACATGAGGCTGGTGTAGCTCACGTCCGGACGGCGAAGCAAATCAGTAAGTGCATACTCTCGCTCTATTCCTTTACCTAAAACCCTCTCCGCATCGATCTGCGGCAAGAGCTTGGGATTGACCCAGGTCGACTTGAGCCGCTCAAGTTCCCCTGCAACGGCTTCGCGTTTGCGTTCAAAGGACTCCCAGCGCAGGTCGTCGACGAGGCCCACACTGCGCCCAATTTCGGTCAGGCGCATGTCTGCATTGTCCTCGCGCAGCATCAGCCGATACTCGGCGCGGCTGGTAAACATGCGGTAGGGTTCGGACACACCGCGCGTGATCAAATCGTCCACCAGCACGCCGATATATGCCTGGTCACGGCGCGGACACCAAGCGTCCCGGCCTTGAACCTGCAATGCCGCATTGATGCCCGCGAGCAAACCCTGGGCGGCGGCCTCTTCATAGCCGGTAGTGCCGTTGATCTGTCCGGCGAAAAATAACCCGGAAATCGCCTTCGTCTCCAGCGAAGCCCTGAGGCCGCGCGGATCGAAATAGTCGTACTCGATGGCATAGCCGGGTCGCAGAATGTGCGCCTGCTCCATGCCCTTGATCGAGCGCACCAGATCCAGTTGCACGTCGAAGGGCAGGCTGGTCGAGATGCCGTTTGGATAGAACTCGTTGGTGGACAAACCCTCGGGCTCGAGAAAGATCTGATGACTCGCCTTTCCGGCGAAGCGGTGGATTTTGTCTTCGATGGAAGGACAATAGCGTGGTCCTACGCCTTCGATCATGCCTGTATACATGGGCGAGCGGTCGAGGCCCCCACGAATGATCTCGTGGGTGCGTGCGTTGGTGTGGGTAATCCAGCAGGGCAGCTGCCGCGGATGCATGTGACGACTGCCCATGTAGGAAAATACCGGCGATGGATCGTCGCCCGGCTGCTCCAGCATCGCCGAAAAATCGATCGAGCGGCCGTCAATGCGCGGCGGCGTGCCGGTCTTCAGCCGACCGACCTGGAGCTTCAATTCGCGCAATCGCGCTGCCAGGCTGATCGAGGGCGGGTCGCCCGCCCTCCCCGCCTGGAAATTGACCATGCCGACATGGATCAGTCCGGAAAGAAAAGTGCCGGTGGTCAGGACCACGGCGCGCCCGGTGAAACAGATACCCAACTGCGTCACCACGCCGCTGACCCGCTCACCCTCCAGGGTGAGGTCGTCCACCGCCTGCTGGAACAAAGTCAGATTGGGCTGATGCTCCAGGCGCGAACGGATTGCATGCTTGTACAGCAATCGGTCGGCTTGGGCGCGGGTAGCGCGCACCGCCGCACCCTTGCTCGAATTGAGGATGCGGAACTGTATGCCGGCCTCGTCAGTCGCGATCGCCATGGCTCCGCCGAGTGCGTCGACTTCCTTAACCAGATGCCCTTTGCCGATGCCACCGATCGAAGGGTTGCAGGACATCTGTCCCAGCGTTTCGATATTATGCGTGAGCAACAGCGTCTTGCTGCCCGCCCGGGCCGCCGCAAGTGCAGCCTCGGTACCGGCGTGTCCGCCGCCAACCACGATCACGTCGAATTCCGTAGGAAATTGCATATTCCGGCTGCCATGTCAAAGAGGCGCGATTTTACGCTCATTTCCCTCAACCGGTAAGCCGCTGTTCCACGTGGAACAAGGACAAATCAGTTTTGCGGCAGCGCGACACAATTATTGACGGACGGTTTTTCTTGCACGGACAGTGCGGCAGGAAAATGCAGGTGGACATGTTCCACGTGAAACATCGGCAGTACCGGGCGAAGCTGCGTGGAATCCCCACCAGCAGGCCGCCCTGCCCCCGCGGCGCCTGGGTGCCGCCAGACCGGCCATTGTCACTGCGTAAGCCGATGCATCCCTGCATGCTCCCCTGGATCGGGGAATGACGAAATGCTGCGCTTATCCTGTTTTGCCCGAAACCAGGCCAAGATAGCTTTCTATCACCCTGGGATTGGAGGCGAGATCGGCGCTTGGCCCTTCAAGCACGATTTCGCCGGTTTCGAGGACGTACCCGTAATCAGCCACCTGCAGCGCGGCGCGGGCGTTCTGCTCGACCAGCAGGATGGACACGCCGGTTTCTCTCAGGCCCGCAATCACTCGGAAGATATCGCGCACGATCAGCGGCGCCAGCCCGAGGCTGGGCTCGTCCAGCATCAGCAGCCGGGGACGACTCATGAGCGCGCGACCGAGCGCAAGCATCTGCCGCTCACCGCCGGAAAGCGTGCCTGCCAGCTGCCGCCGGCGTTCCTGCAGACGCGGAAATAACTGGTACACCTGCTCGAAGTCCGCGACGATGGTCTTGTCGTGCTTGCGATAGCGGTGAAAAGCGCCTAGGACGAGGTTATCCTCGACCGTCATGGCGGCAAACAGCTCGCGCCGCTCCGGCACCAGGCACAGGCCCCGGCTGACGCGCTGCTCCGGCTCCACGCGCGTAATTTCGTCGCCGGCGTAACTGACGCTGCCGCGTGCAGGCAGCATGCCCATTAGCGCCGCTAGCAGCGTGGTCTTGCCCGCGCCGTTTGGGCCGATGACCGTGACTATCTTGCCCTGTTCCACGCGCAACCCAGCCTGGTGCACAGCTTCCACCTTGCCATAGGCTACGCATAGTCCCCGCGCTTCCATTAGCGCATTCATTTGACGCCGCCGAGATAAGCTTCGAGCACGGCCGGGTGTGTCTGAATCTCCTGCGGCAGTCCTTGAGCCAGCTTTTCGCCAAAGTCCATGACCACCAGCCGGTCAACCAGCTTCATCACGAAATCCATGTCATGCTCGACCAGCAGGATGCTCATGCCTTCGGACTTAAGCCTGCGCAGCAGCTCGGCGAGCGCGCGCTTTTCCTGATAGCGCAACCCAGCCGCAGGCTCATCGAGCAGGAGCAACACAGGATCCGCGCACAGGGCGCGCGCGATTTCCAGGATACGCTGCTGGCCCAGGGGCAAGCTGCCCGCCTGTTCATGGATGCAGGTCCCCAGCCCCACGCGTTCGAGCTGGTGCGACGCCTCCGTGAGCAGCTTTGCCTCTTCGGAACGCTCAAGATGCAGCGCCGCGCTGACCACTCCTTTTGTCCCGCGCAGGTGCGCGCCCATGGCCACGTTCTCCAGCACGCTCATCGTGGGCAACAGATGCACCTGCTGGAATGTCCGCGCGACGCCGCGCGTGACGATGGCGCGCGCGGACAAGGCGTCGATACGCTCGCCGCGGAAATACACTTCGCCGCCGGTAGGCGGAAATACGCCCGTTACCAGATTGAACACCGTGCTCTTGCCAGCGCCGTTAGGTCCGATCAGCCCCAGAATCTCGCCGCTGTGCATGGAAAATGACAGGTCATTCACCGCCACCAGGCCGCCGAAAGCCTTGCGCGCAGCTTTAACCTCCAGCACGGTTTCGCCTGAAGCGGGCCGCGCTCGCTGTGGCAGCGCCTGCGACACAATCGAAAACGGCTTGTTCGGTCCGGGAAAATAACGTACGGCGAGCGGCATGATGCCGTCTCGCGCGCGCTGCAGCAACAATACCAGGAGCACGCCGAAGACGATCATCTCGAAGTTGCCGCTCTGCCCGAGAAGCTTGGGCAGCAGATCCTGCAGCCATTGCTTGAGTATGGTCAGAATTCCTGCCCCAATCACGGCGCCCCAAACCGAGGCGGCGCCACCGACCACCGCCATGAACAGGTATTCGATACCGGCGTTGATTGAAAACGGTGTTGGATTGACGAATCGCAACAGATGCGCGTACAGCCAGCCGGACAGGCTGGCGAGCAGCGCGGCATAGATAAAAATGACGATTTTCATCTGGGCGGTGTCCACGCCAAAACTCTCGGCCATCAATCCCCCACCCTTAAGGGCGCGAATCGCCCGGCCAGAGCGCGAATCGAGCAGGTTATGTATCGACAGCAGCGCCAGCAGCGCCACGGTCCAGATGAGGTAATGAAACTTTCGGCCGGAGTCGAGCGCCAGGCCGAAAAGATCAATCGCCGGGAGGCTGGAGATACCGGTATAGCCGCCGAGAAATTCCATATTGCCGAACAGGAAGTACAGACTGATACCCCAGGCTATGGTCCCCAAGGGCAGATAGTGACCCGAAAGCCGCAGGCTAATGAACCCAAGAAAGAGGGACATGGCAAAAGTGAGCGCTAACCCTATCAACAAAGTCAGCCAAGGCGACAGCCCATGAGCCGTTGTCAGATAGGCGGTGGTGTAAGCACCCAAGCCAACAAAGGCCGCCTGCCCAAAGGAAGTCAGCCCGCCCACCCCGGTAAGCAACACTAGGCCCAGCGCCACGATGCTGTACAAGCCGATGTAATTCAGCAGGGTGACATGGAACTCGGGCAGCACCAAGGGTGCGACCAGCATGAAAGCGAGGAACGCACCGAGGACGAAGCGAGCCCGGGTCCATCCTCCTACGCCTGGTCCGGCGGCGCTCATTCCTCCTCTTCCTCAATATGATGCGTCGTTAGCGAACGCCACACCAGCACTGGAACGATCAGCGTAAAAACGATCACTTCCTTGTAGGCGCTGGCCCAAAACGAGGCGTAGGCTTCGAGCATCCCGACCAGCAGAGCGCCTGCGGCGGCCAGGGGATAGCTCACCAGACCTCCTATGATGGCGCCGACAAAGCCTTTCAGTCCGACGAGGAAACCGGAGTCATAATATATGGTGGTGATGGGCGCAATCAGGATTCCGGAAAGCGCGCCGATAAGGGCAGCGAGCGTAAAGCTCAGTTTCCCCGCCATCACCGGGGAAACACCCACAAGCCGCGCCCCCACCCGGTTGATGGCTGTGGCGCGCAGGGCCTTGCCGTAAAGGGTCCGTTCGAAAAAAAGAAACAGCGCCACGATCAACGCCAGACTCGCGCCTATCACCCACAGGCTCTGCCCCGAAATATTGAGCACCCACAACTTCCATTGCGCGTCGGAGAAAGGTGGCGTGCGCGAGCCCTCGGCGCCAAAGAACACCAGCCCAAGACCGGTCATGGCAAAGTGGACCGCAACCGAAATGATGAGCAGGACCAGCACAGAAGCATTGGCGAGCGGCTGGTAGGCGAGGCGGTAGGTCATGGGTCCCAGCGGCACCACCAGCGCGAGCGCCAGCAAGATTTGCAAAGTGAGCGCTGGCTTCTGCGGAGCAGACCACCAAGCAAGCCACAGCAACGCGGCCGGAATCATAATATATTTGAAAACGATAGCGGGAATGCGCTGCGCGGCGCCCTGGCGCAGCGCCTGCACCAGGTCCACAACCGCGACGGCCAGGCCCGCGCCCAGCAACAGCCAAGCTGTCCCCGGCAGCTTGCCTAATTGGAGGCTCGCGAGCGTGAGCGCGCCATAAGTGACAAATTCTCCCTGCGGAATAAATATGACCCGCGTCACCGCGAACACCAACACCAGCGCCAGGGCCAGCAGCGCGTAGATCGCGCCATTGGTCAGGCCGTCTTGGATCAGAAAAAGGGCGATCTCGGCGTTCAAGTTTGCAGGCTAGTCAAAGTTTGGCGAAGGAGGCGCTTGCGACAACAAAGTGCGCCCTGACGCCCCCTCGCGTTTCGCACATCGAATTGCCGTGGTTGCGCAAGTCTTATTATTCGTTTGGTTCCTCAACAGCCCGCAGTCTACCCGCTTGGCGTTCAAACCGCAGCAGCAGCCTTGCGCCGGCGCTGTGCCGCCACCACCAGCGCAAGCAGCAGCAAGGCCGGCAAGGTGTACCACTCCTTGTCCGGCTGCGGGATTCGCGTCTCGATGCCGAGGATGCGGTTCTTGTTGGCCACGTCCAGGCGCACCTTCTCCGCCGGGCTATCGACGCCGATGTCGGCGATCTCCAAGCTGTCACCTTTCATCTGCGTCGTCAGGCCCACGCGTTCCAGCCGTTTTTCAGGCGGCACGCCCTTGAGCACCGGAAGTATGAAGGTGCGCTCCTCGACTTTGCCCTTGTCGTCGACTTCGATACGCAGCCGCATATTGCTGCCTTCCCGCAATTGGCCGGCGATGCGCGTCACTTCGCTTGCCGGTTGCAAAGCAAATGGCGGATAAAGCCAATCGCGGTAAATATCCGGGCGGAACAGAGAGAAAGCGATGAGCAGCAGCGCCAGCGTTTCCCACCAGCGGTTGGCCACAATGAAATAGCGATGCGTCGCCGCGGCGAAGGTGAAACAGGCGCCCGCCCCAAGCACGACGACCAGCACGAAATGCCACCAGGAGGTGATGCCTATCATCAGCAGCTCGGTGTTGAACAGGAACACGAACGGCAGGATGGCCGTGCGCATCTCGTAGATGAAACCCTGGATGCCGGTCTTGAGCGGGTCGGCCCCGGAAAGCCCCGCCGCGGCATAGGCGGCGAGCGCCACCGGGGGCGTCGCATCAGCCATGATGCCGAAATAGAATACGAACAGATGGACCGCCACGAGCGGCACGTCCAGTCCGTGCGAGGCGGCGAGCGCCACGATCACCGGAGCCAGCAACGTGGCCGTGACTATGTAATTCGCAGTCGTCGGCAAGCCCATGCCGAGAATTAGCGAGAACAGCGCCGTCAAAAACAGAACTCCCATGAGCGAACCGAAGGAGAGCTTCTCCACGATGTCGGCCAGGGACTGGCCTATGCCGGTCAGGCTCACCGTGCCAACGATGATGCCGGCGACTGCGGTGGCAACCGCGATGCCCAGCATATTGCGCCCGCCCAGTTCCAAGCTCTTGTAAAGATCCAGCAAACCGTGGCGTACCGTGCCGGCGAGCGGTTTCGCGCGGAACCAGGCGATCAGCGGCCGCTGCGTGATCAGCATGAAGCCAAGAAAGCTGCAGGCGTAGAACGCGGCCAGTCCCGGCGATTGCTCCAGCACCATGAGGCACCAGACCAGGATGAACACCGGCAGGATGTAAAACACGCCCGAGAGCACCGTGGGCATGGTCGGCGGCAGTTCGGTCATGGTCGACGGATCGATCTCGCCTGTCGGATCCACTTGGTCGAACCAGCGCGCCGAATACCAGACGCTGCCGACATAAGCCGCGAGCATCAGTAGCGCGGTCAACCCAGTGGCCGCTTCGCCGAACATCCGCGGCAGCCATGCCGACAGCCACAAGCACAACTGGATCAGGATAAGCGTGCCAGCAATGGTGAAACCCCAACCGAACAGGCGTCCCCTGAGCGGCGAAGCCGGCCGCGGAATGCCTTTCATGCCGGCTTTAACGGCCTCCAGGTGAACGATGTAAAACAGCGACACATAGGCGAGTATCGCAGGCAGGAACGCGTGCTTGACAATCTCGCTGTAGGGCAGGTTGATATATTCGACCATGAGAAAGGCGGCGGCGCCCATCACCGGCGGCATGATCTGTCCGTTGGAGGAGGACGCAACCTCGATCGCCCCCGCTTTCACCGGCGTATAGCCAACCCGTTTCATCAACATGATGGTTACGTTGCCCCCGGTGAGCACGTTGGCTACCGACGACCCGGAAATCATGCCGTTGAAACCGGACGCCAGCACCGAGGCCTTGGCAGGCCCGCCGCGCATGTGACCCATCAATGCAAACGCTACGCGCGTGAGATAGTTGCCGGCGCCAGCCTGGTCGAGCATGGCCCCGAACAGCACGTACAGGAACACGAAACTCGTCGACACGCCCAGTGCCACGCCGAACACGCCTTCGGTGGTAATCCAGAAATGCGAGGCCGCGCGCCCCAGCGAAGCGCCCTTGTGGGCGATCAGGTCCGGCATGTAGCTGCCGGCAAACACGTAGATCAGGCAGATGATGCCCATCACCATCATCGGCTTGCCCAGGCAACGCCGCGTGGCCTCGAGCAGCGTGAGCACGCCGATGATGGCCACGCCGATATCCAAGCCGCTGGGGGAACCCTGACGCCCCGCGAGCGAGCCATAGAACAGGAACAGATACCCGGCGCAAAAGCTTGCCGCCAGCGCCAGCACCCAATCGTGGAGCGGCACGTATGTGCGCGGACTCCTTCTCCACATGGGAAAAGCCAAATAGACCAGGAAAACAGCGAAGGATAGATGGATGGATCGCGCCATGGAATCGTTGAACATCACGTACTTCTGCAACCCCGAGTCGAACTCGGCGACCCAGTACGGGATGGGGGAGGATATCCACAACTGGAACAGCGACCACAGCACCGCGACGTTGACCATCAAGAGGCGCGTCGGGCCCTCAGGCCGGCGCGCCCCGGCTTCGGCGGCGATCACCCGGTCGATCAGATCCGGCTGCGGCGCACCGGGATTCTTGTTATCTTCCATCCCTCCTCCTGCCAATCAAAGCGCCACAAGCCAATAGGTCATTTCAGTATTAGCGAAATGGCCTCTGACATAGGGGAGCATGAGGGGCTGCGCCCCGAAGGAAGTCCCCTTGGGGGATATCCCCTCATTTTGTAATGAGCGCTAAAGCGGGCGCTTGATGGCGCCCGCTGAATGGCTGCCGCGAAACCGGCGTTTACTTGAGCAGCCCTTTTTCCCGGAAATACTTGAGCGCGCCCGGATGGAAAGGC
>ERZ1292640.4815-Hain-H43-02um-R1-4815-length-10157-cov-40_pt1 | contig 10157 bp, 10 predicted proteins | sample MGYA00564404_ERZ1292640 | MGnify/ENA primary metagenome ERZ1292640 (study PRJEB36523, sample SAMEA6512636) | groundwater metagenome | collected 2019-01-08 | study: AquaDiva: Metagenomics assemblies of 32 groundwater samples | reverse complement strand
CGCCGCCGATGTCCAGGATCATCAGCCGGGCGTCAGGGTGGGGCCAGCGGCTCTCGACCCCCAGGTGGATCAGCCGCGCCTCCTCGCGCCCCGAGATCACCTCAACCGGGGCGCCGGCCGCCTCCGAGGCCCGCGCCAGGAACTCCGCCTGGTTGCTGGCGTCGCGGATGGCGCTGGTGGCCACCGCCCGCACCCCGACCACGTCGAGCTTCTTGTACTGCTCGGCCATCCGGCTCAGAACCTTCACCGTCGCCTCGATCACCCCATCGCTGAGCCGTTCGCTGAGATAGACGCTCTCGCCCAGCCGCGTCACCTCGCGCGCGGCGGCCAGGATCCGCGGCGGCCCGTCACGGGTCACCTCGGCCGCCTCCATGCGGATCGAGTTAGTCCCGATGTCAATGGCCGCGTAGCGGGGCATACACCAGCTATAATAAAGTGTACTTAATCCCGTATGGCCCTCTTGTTGCCGAACCGCTTTCCGGGCAAGCTCATCATCGTCGAGGGGATCGACGGTTCCGGCAAATCGACCCAGCTCTTGCTGCTGAGCCACTGGCTGCGCTCCCAGGGCTATGCGGTCGCCTTCAGCGAGTGGAACTCCTCGCCGCTGGTCCGGCAGACCACCCGCCGCGGCAAGAAGAAGGAGATGTTTACCCCCACCTCCTTCAGCCTGATCCACGCCACCGACTTCGCCGACCGCCTGGAGAGCTACATCCTGCCGCTGGTCAAGGCCGGGGCCATCGTCTGCGCCGACCGGTACGCCTACACCGCCTTCGCCCGCGACGTGGCCCGCGGCGTCAGCCGCAACTGGGTGCGCAACCTCTACCGGTTCGCCATCCGGCCCAACCTGGCCTTCTACTTCCGGGTGCCGCTCGACGTCGCCCTCAGCCGCATCCTCGGCGGCCGCACCGCCCTGAAATACTACGAGGCGGGCATGGATCTCGGCCTCAGCCGCGACGTCGAGGAGAGCTTCCGCATCTTCCAGGGCCGCATCCTGGACGAATACGAGGCCATGGCCGAGGAGGTCGGCTTCCAGGTCATCGACGCCACGCTGCCGATCGAAGAGCAGCAGCGCCGCATGCGCCAGATCGTCCTGGAGGTCCTCGGCGACAGCCTTCGAACCAGCGTGCTGCGACTCGTACAGGAGCCTGCCGATGTTGCCGCGAGAGCCGCTGCAATTCTATAGCGAGCCGCTGCCCGGCGTGGACTGCGCCGAGCTGCACGGCCGGCTCATCGTCATCGAGGGACCGGACGCGGTGGGGCGCTCGACCCAGGTCACCCGGCTCCGGCAATGGCTGGAGCAGGAGGGCCACGCCGTGCTCGACACCGGCATGGCGCGCTCGGCCCTGGCCGGCCGCGGCATCCAGGAGGCCAAGAAGGGCAACACGCTGGGGCCGGTCACCATGACGCTGTTCTACACCACCGATTTCGCCGACCGGATCGAGAACGAGATCATCCCCGCCCTGCGCGCCGGCTTCGTGGTGCTCACCGACCGCTACATCTTCTCGATCATGGCCCGCGCCATCGCCCGCGGCGAGGACCGCCGCTGGATCGAGCGCGTGGCCGGCTTCGCGCTGGTCCCCCACGCCGTCTTCTATCTGCGAGCCGAGGTCAAGGACCTGGTTTCGCGCGTGGTAATGGGCCGCGGCGCCTTCGATTTCTGGGAGAGCGGCATGGACCTACGCTTCGGACGCGACATGTTCGACAGCTTCACCCGCTACCAGAAGCGGCTGATCAAGGCGCTGGATTCGATGGTCGAGCCTTACGGCTTCACCGTGATCGACGCCGGCCGGCCCGCCGACGCCATCTTTCGCGAGCTCGAACTGCGCATCGCCAGTCTCGATCTCGCCATGGTCCGCAGCCGCACCCGGCCGCGCAGGTCGAAACGGTTTGGGATGGGTAGCCGCTGATGGAGATCTACATTTTGCGCCACGCCATCGCCGAGCCGCGCCGTCCCGGCCGTCCCGACGCCGAGCGAAAGCTGACCCCGGACGGCAAGGCCAAGCTGGGCAATGTGCTGGCCCGTGCCCGTGCCACCAAGGTCGCCCCCGCGCGCATCCTCACCAGCCCCCTGGTGCGCGCGCTGGAGACGGCCGAGATCGCCGCCCAGGCCCTTGAGTGCCCCAACAAGATCGTCCGCACCGACGCCCTGCTGCCCGGCGCGTCGCCCCGGGACGTCTGGCGGGAAATCTGCGCCCGCAAGAACGAGGCGGCGCTGATGCTGGCCGGCCACGAGCCGATGCTGAGCGCGACCGTCGCCTACCTGCTGGGCACGCCGTCGCTCGTGCTGGACTTCAAGAAGGGCGCGCTGGTCCGCCTCGACTGCGACCGCTTCGACGGCCCGCCCCACGCCACCCTGAAGTGGATACTGACGCCCGCGCTGGCGGGGTGAGTGGCACGCCAGACCGCTCCCTTTGGTCGCGGCTCGGTAAGACACTCTGCTGAGCCGCGAGCGCAGCGAGCGGTCCGGGCTACTCTTCTTTGCGGATCTGCTCGGCCAGGTACATCGGGAAGCCGACTTCGGTGATCTGGTGGAGCTGCGCCTCCAGCCAGTCCACGTGCTCCTCTTCGTCCTCCAGCAACTCTTCGAAGATCTCCCGCGAGCCGTTGTCACCGGCCTCCACGCAGGTCTTGATGGCCGCGTTGTACTTGGCCACCGCCTCGATCTCCAGCGCGAGGTCGTTCTCCAGTTGCGCCTTCACGTTCTCCCCGATCCGGAGCGGACTCAGCTCGGTCATGTTGGGCAGGCCTTCCAGGTAGAGGATGCGCTCGATGAGATCCTCGGCGTGCTTCATCTCCTCGATCGCGTTCTTCTTGATCGCCTTGTACAGGCGGTCATAGCCCCAGTTGTGGTTCATCTCGGCGTGCAGAAAGTACTGGTTGATGGCGGTGAGCTCCGCCTTCAAACCCATATTCAACACAGCAATTACCTTGTCGTTGCCTCTCATAACTTCAGCATATCAGAATCCCAGCGACAGCCCGTCCCCGGAATTGTGCTAGCCTTTCTGTTTTGATGCACGCCGAGGCTGCCGCGAACCGTACTCCTCTCTTCGAAGCCCACCGCCGGCACGGGGCCAGGATGGTGTCGTTTGGCGGCTGGGAGATGCCGGTGCAGTACTCCGGCATCCTCGATGAACACCGCGCGGTGCGCCAGGCCGTCGGCCTGTTCGACGTCAGCCACATGGGCGAAATCGAGATCCGCGGCCCGGAGGCGTTCCAGCTCGCCGATTTCGTCACCACCAACGCCGTCGCACGGCTGAAGACCGGCCAGGCGCAGTACTCGGGCCTGCTCTACGAACACGGCGGCTTCGTGGACGACATCCTGGTCCACAAGGTCGCCGGCGACCACTACTTTCTCTGCGTGAATGCCGCCAACCAGGAGAAGGACTACGAGCACATCCGCGGGGTGAACCACTGGGCGGCCGAGGTCGAATTCGCCAGCCCGCGCTACGCCCAGCTTGCCATCCAGGGGCCGCGGGCGCTGACCACCCTCCAGAAGCTGACCGCCTCCGACCTCTCGGCAATCGCCTACTACCACTTTCGTGACGGCGCGGTCGCTGGTGTTCCGGCCCGCATCGCCCGCACCGGCTACACCGGCGAAGACGGCTTTGAAATCTACGTCCCGCCCCCCGAGGCGCCGCGGATCTGGGACGAAGTGCTGGGAGCCGGCGCGGAGTTCGGCATCAAGCCCTGCGGGCTGGGCGCGCGGAACACGCTGCGGCTGGAAGCCAAGATGGCGCTCTACGGCCACGAGATCCACGCCTCGATCACTCCGCTGGAAGCCGATCTCGCCTGGATCGTGAAGATGGACAAAGGCGAGTTCCTCGGCCGCGCGGCCCTGGCGCGTCAGCGGGAGGCCGGCATCGGCCGCAAGCTCATCGGCTTTGAGATGCGCGGGCGCGGCATCGCCCGCGACGGCTACGAGGTCTTTGTGGACGGCCGCCCCGCCGGCTGGGTCACCAGCGGCGGGCCGTCGCCGACCCTCAACAAGAACATCGGGCTGTGCTACCTGCCTCGCGAGCTGGCTGAGATCGGCCGCAAGATCCACGTCGCCGTTCGCGGCCAGCTCGTCGAGGCCGAGACAGTGGCCACCCCTTTCTACAAGCGAGCCAAATAGCATGTATCCGGAAGATCTCAGGTACACCAAGGAACACGAGTGGGTGCGGGTCGAGGGCGCCGTCGGCGCCGTCGGCATCACCTTCCATGCCCAGGAGCAGTTGGGCGACATCGTCTACGTGGAGCTGCCCAGGACCGGGGACCAGGTCACCCAGGGCAAGGCGCTCGGATCGGTCGAGTCGGTCAAGGCCGTCTCCGACATTTACGCCCCGGTCTCCGGGGAAGTCATCGCGGTCAACGAGGCGCTGGCGTCCGCGCCCGAAACGCTCAACCAGGATCCCCACGGCGCCGCCTGGCTGATCAAAATTAAACTGAGCGCGCCCGAGGAGCTGAGCCAGCTTCTCTCGGCCGCCGACTATCAGGCTTACATAGCACCGGCATCCTAACTTGCGCTATCTTCCCAAGTCCGAATCCGAGCGCCGCGAAATGCTGGCCGCCTGCGGCGTGAGTTCGCTGGAGGATCTGTTCTCCCAAGTACCGCCCGAGATGCGGCTCGCGGGGCCGCTGGCGCTCGGCCCCGGCCAGTCCGAATACGACATCGTCGAATACTTCCGTGCCCGCGGCGCCTCCAACGCCGCCTGGCCCTCGTTCCTCGGCGCCGGCGTCTACAACCACTACCGCCCGGTGCTCGTCGATGCCGTCGTTTTGAGGAGCGAATTCCTCACCTCTTACACGCCCTACCAGGCCGAGATCTCCCAGGGCATCCTGACGGCCATCTTCGAGTTCCAGACGATGATCTGCCAGTTGACCGGCATGGAGGTGGCTAACGCCTCGATGTACGACGGCTCCACCGCCGTGCCCGAGGCGGCCATGATGGCCGAGCGCATCACCGGCCGGCGGCGCATCGTCGTGGCCCGCACCGTGCATCCGGAGTACCGCGAAGTGCTCCACACTTACTCGCGCAACCAGGGCATGACCGTCGAGGAGTTCGGCTACGACGCCGCCTCCGGCGCCGCCGATCTCGAAGCGCTCGCCGGCGCCGTCGATGACCGCACCGCCGCCGTCATCGTTCAATCTCCCAACTTCTTCGGAGTGCTCGAACCAGTCGCGGCCGCGGCCGAGATCGCCCACCGCGCCGGCGCGCTTCTCATCCACGTCTTCACTGAGGCAGTCTCGCTGGGGCTGCTGGCCCCCCACGCTGGGGCCGACATCGTCGCCGGCGAGTTGCAGTCCTTCGCCATCTCGCCAAGTTACGGCGGGCCGTTCGCCGGCGTCATCGCCACCCGCGAGAAGCACGTGCGCCAGTTGCCCGGCCGGCTGGTGGGCCAGACCAAGGACACCCGCGGCAACCGCGCCTTCTGCCTCACGCTGGCCACCCGTGAACAGCACATCCGCCGCGAGAAGGCCACCTCGAACATCTGCACCAACCAGGGGCTGGTGGCCTTGATGGCCACCGTCTTTATGACCGTCTACGGCAAGCAGGGCCTGCGCGAGCTGGCGGAACAGAACCTGGCCAAAGCGCACTACCTGGCGGCCCGGCTGCCGCTCCGCTTCTCCGGCCCCTTCTTCAACGAGTTCGTCGCCAGCGCGGACGGCCGGTCGCCCGAGGAGATCAACGCCGCGCTGCTCGACGACAAGATCATCGGCGGCCTGCCGCTCGGCCGCTTCTACCCCGAGCTGGCCGATTCGATGCTCGTGTGCGCCACCGAGATGAGCCGCCGCGAGCACATGGACGCGGTGGCCGCCCAGTTCCGGAGGCCACGATGATCCGCAAGGTCCGCAGCCACGTCAACCAGGACGAGCCGCTCCTGTTCGAGCTCAGCTCGCCCGGCAAGAAGGGCTACCAGTTGCCCGCGCTCGATGTGCCGCCGGTGGACCCGGCCTCCGCGCTGGGTGTGGAGAACGTCCGCCGCGAGATCGAAGATTTCCCCGAGGTCAGTGAGGTCGAGGCCATCCGCCACTTCACCCGCCTCTCCACCTGGAACTACGCCATCGATCTCGGCATGTACCCGCTCGGCTCCTGCACCATGAAGTACAACCCGCGCCTCAACGAGCTGGTGGCGCGCACCGAGGGGCTGGCCTGGGCCCATCCCTATCAGCCGGAGACGCTGGCGCAAGGGTGCCTGGAGATCATGGCCCGGCTCGAAGCGGCGCTGGCCGAGATCACCGGCATGGACGCCGTTACGCTCCAGCCGGCGGCCGGCGCCCACGGCGAGCTGACCGGCATTCTGCTCATCCGCGCCCTGCTCGAGAGCCGCGGCAACCCGCGCAAGAAGATCCTAATCCCCGACTCGGCCCACGGCACCAACCCGGCCACCGCCGCCATCGCCGGCTATGCGGTCGAGAACATCAAGTCCAACGGCCGCGGCATGATCGACATCGAGGCGTTCCCCGGCCAGGTCGACGACGAAGTCGCCGGGCTGATGATCACCAACCCCAACACGCTCGGCGTGTTTGAGACCAACATCGGCCGGATCGCCGAAATCCTCCACGCACGCGGCGCGCTGCTGTACCTCGACGGCGCCAACATGAACGCACTGATGGGCATCACCCGGCCCGGCGACTGCGGCGTGGACGTGATGCACCTCAACCTGCACAAGACCTTCTCCACCCCGCACGGCGGCGGCGGGCCAGGCAGCGGCCCGGTGGCGGTGAAGAGCCACCTGGATCCCTTCCTGCCCGTGCCGCGGTTGAAGCGCGAGGGCGGGCAGTGGACCCTGGATTACGACCGCCCGCGCTCCATCGGCCGCGTGCGCGCCTTCTACGGCAACTTCGGCGTGCTGGTGCGCGCGCTGGCCTATATCCTCGCCAACGGCGCCGAGGGCCTTCGCGCCGCCGCCATGGACGCCGTGCTCAACGCCAACTACGTCCGCAAGGGGATCGAAGCCCACTACGAGATGCCGCTCCGGGAGCCCTCGATGCACGAGTGCGTCTTCAGCGACGAGCGCCAGGCCCGCCGCGGCGTCCGCACCGGCGACATCGCCAAGCGGCTCATCGATTACGGCTTCCACCCTTACACGGTGAGCTTCCCGCTGATCGTGCACGGTGCGCTGATGATTGAGCCTACCGAGAGCGAGAGCAAGCGCGAGCTGGACCTGTTCATCGACGCCCTGGTCTCCATCGCCAAGGAAGTCGAAGATAACCCGGAGCTGGTCCTCAAGGCTCCGCACAACACCCGCACCAGCCGGGTCGATGAAGTGACCGCCGCCCGCAAGCCGGTTCTGCGATGGGTTCGACCTGGCGTGTAGGGGCCGGGCATGCCCGGCCCGTTGCGGTCGGGCATGCCCGACCCCTACTGATAGTCCTGGCCGCCGTCCTGCTCATCCGCCTGCCGTTTCTCAACCAGGCCATCCAGGGCGACGATGTCTATTACCTGGCCGGCGCCCAGCATGCGCAGATCGATCCGCTGCATCCCAACCACGCCCGCTACGCCTTCCTCGGCCAGATCGTGCCGATGCAGGGCCACCCGCACCCGCCGCTGAACGCCTGGTTCCTGGCCCTGCTGCTGTGGCTGTTCGGCGACATCTACGAGGTCCCGTATCACGCCGCCTGGCTGGTGTTCACGGTGGTGGCCGCGCTGGCCGTCTGGTCGCTGGCGCAGCGGTTCTCGCCGCGCCCGCTGGCGGCGACGCTGCTGTTTCTCGCCACGCCCTCCTTCGTGGTGAACGGCAACTCGCTCGAAGCCGACGTGCCGTTTCTGGCTTTCTGGCTCGCCTCGATCGCCCTGTTCGTTCACCGGCGCCCGGCCCTCGCGGTCCCGGCGATGGTGCTCGCGGCGCTGGCGGCCTATCAGGCCGTCGTCATGATCCCGATCCTCTGGGTCTACCTGTGGCTGCACGACCGGAAGTGGCGGGCCGGCTGGATCGTATCGCTAACGCCGGCCGTAACGCTCGTCGCCTGGCAGGCATTCGAGCGCGCCTCGACCGGTGAGCTGCCCGCCGCCGTGCTGGCCGGCTTCTTCCAGACCTACGGCTTGCAGTCAATTGAGCGCAAGCTCTCGAACGCTGCCGCGCTGACGGCCCACCTCGGCTGGCTGGTGTTTCCGCTGCTGGCCCTGGTGGCATTCCGCGCCGGCCGCCTCGGCCTGCTCGCGGTGGCCGCGGCCGCAGCCGGCGCCGTGTTCATCGATCCGCACCCGCTGTTCTGGCTCTCCTTCGGCGCCAGCCTCCTGCTGCTGCTCCACTGCGCCCGCTCCTCGGGCCGGGGGGAGTTTCTCTCTGCCTGGATTCTGCTCTTCTTCGCCGCCTCGCTCGTGCTCTTTTTCGCCGGCTCGGCCCGCTACCTGCTGCCCATCGCCGCGCCGGTGGCACTGCTGGCTTCGGTGCGGCTGGCGCACCGGCCGGCGTGGCTCTACGCCGCGTTCGGGGTCCAATTGCTCGTCGGGCTTTCGCTTGCCTTGGTGAACTACCAGCACTGGGACGGCTACCGGCAGTTCGCCCGCTCGCTGGCCAGGGAAGCGGCCACCCGGCGCGTCTGGATCAACGGCGAGTGGGGCCTGCGCTACTACTTCGAAGCTGAAGGCGGCCTCGCGCTGTTGCGCGGCCAGGCGGTGCAGCCCGGCGACATCGTGGTCTGGAGCCGGCTCGCCTACCCGGTCCCATTCACCACTGGCGGCGGCGCGCTGGCGCCCGTGCGGGAACAGGAGATCCGCGCCTCGCTGCCATTCCGCCTGATCGCGCTGGGCGCGCGATCGGCTTACTCGACCGCTTCGTTCGGCTTGCGCCCGTTCGATCTGGCCCGCGGCCCCATCGACATCGTGCGCGCCGACGCGGTCATCGAGCGCCCGCCGGCGCTGGAGTACCTGCCGATGAACGTGCCCGAGGCCGAACAGCAGATCGTGAGCGGCCTCCACCAGCTTGAGGAGAACCGCTTCCGCTGGATGGGCGCCCGCGCCACCGTGCTCTTGAAACGGCCCACGCAGCCCGCGCCGCTCCACGTCGTCTTCTACATCCCCGAGCAGGCGCCGGCCCGACGCGTCTCCGTCTCCATCGACGGCGCGCCCGTGGCCGAGCGGACCTTTGCCGCTCCCGGAGCCCACACGCTCGTCTGCCCGCCCGTGGCCATCTCCGGCCTCGCCGCCGCCATCACCATCACCGTCGATAGGACCTTCTCGGTCCCCGGCGACCATCGCGAGCTGGGCATCATCCTGAGTGAGGTGGGCTTCCGGCGCTAACGGTCCGGGGGCAAAGTCGCCGGGGGCGGGGCCTCATACACCCACACGGCTTCCCTGCGCACGGTCTCGCCGAAGCCGCGACGCACCGCCAAATCGCCCCATTCCTGCGCGGTGTAGATCAGCACATCGGCAGGAACAGGCAGCTCGGTTGCATCCCAGTCCACCGCACGTCGCTCAAAGCGTTTCTCGGCGTGGTCGACAACCACCACCAGATCGAGATCGCTGCCCACGCCCCAGTCACCGCGGGCATAGGAGCCGAAGTAGCCGATCCGAATCACTTCGGGTTTCTGGGCAAGCACCTTCGGGACCCACTGCCGTACGGCCCGGTCCACCGCCGCGGCGTCAGGCCATCTGAGCACGGACGTACTCAACGATCTCACCGGCATAGCGGAGAGCCTCCTCGCTCTGCAACGAGCCGTAATGTTCGAAGGGCGCCCCCTCAGGATGGCTGTTGGGATAGCGCGGCGGGATGTAATAGGTGTCGAGGACGCGCGCCTTGTCGATTAACTCCGCGGGCGGGGCCGCCCCGGCTGGCAGCTCGCTGAGCAGCCGCGCGATCACATGCCCCCAGGCCTCCTGACCCAGGCTTAGATGGAGCGCCTTGACCGACTTCTCAGCCGCCTGCTGGGCAGCAAAGCAGGCCCACTCATGTCGCTCCGCACGGCGAGAGTCCGCGGCCTGTTCCAGGTCTCGTTGGGCCTGGCGGAGCCAGTCCCGTGATCGGTCCGGCATCATCTTTGAGGATAGCAGCGCGGCGACCGCCGCCGTGACCTCCTCGACTCGCCCGCTGGTCACCACCCGCACGCGTTCCCCCCGCGGCGCCCAGACCGCCGGGTCCGTGCTCACGAACACCGCCACCACCGGGGCGCCGGCGGAGGCGGCCAGGTGCGTGATGCCGCTGTCGTTGCCGATGTAGACGCGCGCGCCGGCC
>ERZ1292640.4813-Hain-H43-02um-R1-4813-length-10158-cov-4_pt1 | contig 10158 bp, 9 predicted proteins | sample MGYA00564404_ERZ1292640 | MGnify/ENA primary metagenome ERZ1292640 (study PRJEB36523, sample SAMEA6512636) | groundwater metagenome | collected 2019-01-08 | study: AquaDiva: Metagenomics assemblies of 32 groundwater samples | reverse complement strand
CATCCGGAATCATTTGGGCACCATTCACGTTCATACAATTCCCGCTCCCGTCAGGGTCTGGGCACACCCCCGTTCACCACTAAGCTTTCCTGCCTGGTCTGGGCCAGACTATGCTCGACTTCCTCCAGCAGGTCCGCCGCGTCTTTATGGTTCTTATCCAGAGCCAAAAGGTCCAACAGCACTCGCCTGGACTGTGCGAATCGGCCGTCTTTCATGTAGAGCGCCGCTAAAGGAAACATGACCGAGATGTCGCCCGGGTGCATGTCCAGATAGACCTCCAGATAATGAGTCACCTGGGAAAAGGAACCCATTTGACAGGAGGTTTGAAACAGGCCCAGCAGCGCAATCAGGTTGTCCGTGTCCAGGTCAAGACACTTGAGATACATCTCGAAGGCCTGTTTGTAGTCGGCCCTTTGCTGGGCAACCATACCTAATCCGGCGTAGGCCTTGGCGCAACCGGCGTCCAGCCGGCAAGCCACCCTGAAGGCGATCTGGGCGTCTTCAAGAGCGCCCTGCTGCAGGGCGACGACGCCGAGTCCAACGTACGGCTCGGGCTCGTCTGGTGACAAGACGGCGGCCTTTTCGTAGTACTGCTGCGCCTGGTTGTAGCGGCCCACGGAAGTGTAACAGTCGCCCATCTCCTGCAGCACTTCGTAGTGCTGGGTCGAATCATGCTGCTGGTTCACGTTATCTTGCGTCATGTCCATAGTGAATTGTTTCCTCCAAAGATGTCACCCTCGTCCGTTTCCTCGCTGCCAGGGCCGCGCCCGGGATCGGAGCAACAGACCGAAACGTGCGAAACGGGACCGCAGAGGATCTGCTCGGCAGTTCTGAGTAATTCAATCGCCGAATCAAAATGGTTCTGCTCGCGTTTGACTTTCGCCTCCAGCAGGAGCGTATCGACGGTCGGATGTTTCTGATTCACCCTGCGGCTCAGTTCGGCGGCCCTGACGTGCCGGCCGGCCTTGAAGAAAGCCCCGGCCGCCAGCCGGTTCATCCACAGCTCGTTCTGATGATGGTCGCCGATGTATTCGAACATGTGAGCCGCTTCGAGCCAGTTGCCTTCTTTCTGGGCCGACTGGGCCTGCACAAGCAGGTTGTCGAACTGAAAGGGGAGCTCTTCGAACTGCGGGGGCCTGAACGTGACGCCGGCGGCCCGCAGCGACTCGCGCAGCGGCGCGTCCGGGAAGCTCCTGCGGGCCAGCAGCAAGTCCTCTTTTCTGACAACCGCCGCCCAAAGTTCTTCCATCGAGTCTTCCATCTCAAAACCCAGCCGTCCGGCGGGGCTATTGATCAGAGCGTAAAGCGGATTCTCTATCCACCTATCGTTTATAGGCAGACCGCTCGGCACAAGGCCGATGTACTCGCCGTCACACTGCTCAAGAGCGGCGTCCAGGCGCTGGGACATCGAACAGCCCGGCGCCACGGGCACTTTGACGAGATTAGGCATATCCGTGTTCAGGCGGCCGAAATCCGATTCGGGCAGGGGCAGATAGAGCTTGTAAGGAAAGAACGTATGCCGCCAGATAAGGCCGATGGTCTCGCCGCTGCGTTTGTCCAGCCGGTCGCCGATAAAAATGATCGACATCTCTCGAATCCTGGCCCACGGTTTGGGGGGCCGGGTGGTTCGTATGGTCAGAACGTTCCTGGCGTATTCGCTTTTGTCCTTACGCCGCTGAACCGATATCCGGTCACAGTCGCCCATCGGATGGTAATATTCGCCGGTGACTTCGCAGACGTGGTGAAAATCGCAGAAGAAAGCGAGCCGGCGGGTCATATCCCAGTCAATCAGGACGTTGAGCCGCTCGTTATATAGGCCCGTCTTATCGATCAGGTCCCGGTGGTGCATCAGGCAGACGTGCAGGACGTGATTGAAATGGAGCATGAGGAAGCGGTCAAAGTCGCGACTGACCTCCACCACCTTGCTCAGGACCTGCCTGCGGCCGTCCGAAGAGACCCTGCAATAGGTCTTGTAGAAATCGCTGTAGGCGACCTGACAATCCGTTTGACACTCCAGGGCGTGGACCAGCGTCTCGATGTGATTGGGATAATACAAGTCGTCATCGTCAAGATAGGCCACGTATTTTCCCGCCACCTGCTCTAACGCCTCGTTCAGCGAATAGGGCTTGCCCCGGTTTTGTTTGCGATTGATCAACGTCAGGCGAGGGTCGCGAAACGATTTGACGATATCGCTCACATCGACGCCGCCGTCGTTGACGACAATGACCTGGAGGTCCTGGTAGCTCTGGCGCAGAACGCTGGCCAGGGCCAGAGGCAGATATTGGGGCCGGTTAAACGTCGGGATAATCACGCTCACCACCGGCCCGGTTTTTTTATCATTGTTTTTTGCCATTCCAGGTGCATCTGAGATTTTCTATGTTGCGAACACTTACCTAATCGCGTTACTTTCGTACGCCGCGGAAGAAATACCTGCGGCGGGTCCGACCCAGACGGGTTCAGAATCCTGCAGGGGACTGTAAGGCCCGGCATCGCTTTGACGAGAATCGATCTCGGCTTCGAACCGGGTGAAGATATTATTGATTTTGTTCAACGTCGTATTCAACGCGTACCGCTCTTCGACGAACCGGCGATACTTTTCGGGTTCGTACGTATCAGAACAAATCTGGGCGCAAAATTCTTCGGCGATGTTGAAGAGGAATTCCGGCGGGAAGGTCTGGCCGGCGCCGGGGAAATTATGGATCACCGGCTTCAGGCCGCAGGCCATCGCTTCCAGCAATCCCATACCCTGGCTTTCAATAAGGCTGCTCGAAACAACGTAGTGCTTGTCCGCAAGCCAGGAACGAACGTCGGGCTGCCATCCGTCGAAAAACACCACGTCGCACAGATCGAGAGCTTTGACCATGTGCCTGATGTACTGTTCGAGCGTGGCGTCCTGGAACATCCCCGCAAAGAACAGGCGATACTGAGGATCGATATAGTGCAGCTTCTGCATACATTGCAGGATAAAGGGAGGATTCTTAACGGTTCGCAGGTTGGACAGGAATGCGATGTTCTTGCCCCGCTGGCGTCTGGTAAACGCAAATTTCTCCAGATTCACACCGTTCGGGATAGTGATCAGCGATGTTGTGCTTTCAAGATGGGGAGCTCTGTCAAGCAGAGCCTCTTTGACGAAACTGTTTCCGACCATGAGCAGGGTGTCGATATTGGCCCAGTTTATGTGCTGTGGCCACAGCTCATACGCCTCGTAGCGGTGCAGCCGGATGATGTTCTTGCAGACCTTTGGCTGCCTTGAGCCTATCACGGCAAGATTCGTGCACCACTCAAACCATGAAACATCGCTCCATTCCATCAATTGACGCAGCTCTTCCTCCGTCCGGCCTTCGAAAAGACGCACTTCAAAGCGCTGCTTTGCGAATTCGACGATTTCATCGAGAAACGCCATGCCGTCGCCGCCGCAGAAAAACGCCAGTTTCGGCCTCTTGGAACGAATGACCTGGAGCATCGGCTGGAGGATTTCCTGGTTGGGGCAGATGCGCAGCGAGTGAAGCAGTGTTTCGAGGGCGTCGGCCTTGTTATTCTGGTTCAGGAACGCGTTGGCCGTTCTGTTGAGGACGTCCACGTTCAGCACGCCCATCCGTTCCATATCGGCAAAAAGCGACGCCGCTTCGTTAGCTTTCCCGACGGCCAGATACGCTTCGACCAGGTTCCAGACGATCTCGGGCGAGTCCTTTCGCAGGGACTTTGCCCTGGTGAAATGATCTATCGCCTCGTTTGAGCGGCCCAGGCAATGAAGAATGGCTCCGATATCGTTCAGAGTCTGAGCATCCTGCGGGACCGTTCGAAGATGCTCCCGCATACAGGCCAGGGCCTCCTGGTACTTACCGGCTTCGGCCAATTGCAGACCTCTGTCGTAGGGGTTCAGGTTCTGCGAACCGGCGTTTCCCATCTGCCCGCCGGCCGGGCTCGAATTTGGCTCCATTGTCATCTACGTTACTCCCTTAAAATTGCTATGCGCATTATCATTGCACAAAGACTCGAAGCCTTTGTAGCTCCTTGAGCAAATTCCGTGCCGTGAGGCGACACTGACATTTATTGGCTATTTCGCGGTACCCCCCGTGAAATCTGTATAAATATCAGACAGCCGGCCTGGATGGCCGTCTGAAACCGGCCATAAGCGGTTACCGGATGAAATCCAGTAACGATACAGACATGAGCTTGCCGGCTACCGACAGCGACATCTGGTATAAAATCTCGCGGCGGGATATGTCGATGGCGATTTGCGCGATGTCGGCCTCCTGCAGGCGAGTCACTTCATCCTCCGTGTCGTACTTGAGGTTCTTGAGGGTGTCCTTGAGATTATCCAGGAAGCCGATTCTGGAGCCCACCGAGACTTCGGCCTGGACGATCAGCCCGGTGATCTCTTCGAGCGAAACCAGGGCGTTATCCTGCAATTCCCGCAATTGAGCACCGGAAAGTCCTTTTTCATTTCGCAGTATGTCGCGGATACCGATGAGCGTGTTGAACAGGTCATAAGTGCCCGGTGCCCGCACCAGATCGACCCCGGCGCCGGTTATTGCGGTGGTGTCCACGTAAAGAATTTCTCCCGTCGTGGAATTCGTGATCGCCAGATTGGTGTCCGTGCCGTCTGTATTGAAAACCGTCGCACCATCGTCAATGGAAAGGTCATAATTGCCGGCCGAGCCGGTTATCGTCAGCCAGGTATCGCCGCGCACGCTGGAGGTTCCCGTGCCCGCTATAGCGCCGGTGTCTCCGAGGAAGATCAGCTCCCCTCGATTATCGGAGCGAAAGATGTCATCCCCTATGTAAAAAGCCGACGATCGGACGCCGGAGGCCACTTCTATGTTCCGATTGTCGTAGCTGCCCTGGTACGTCACGGCGGTGATTTCTCCATCCGTGCGCTCGATCAGATAAGGCACGGAACTGAGGTCTCCTCCGCCGAAGATATATTGACCCATATGCTTCGTATTGGCCAGGGACACTACCTGCTCCAATATATCATCGATTCCTTCGGCGGCTCTTTGTCTGGCATCCTCGCCGTAGATGCCGCCGGCGATTTGAGTCAGGCGCGTCCTGGTCTCCGTCAGCGCCGAAGCAATCTCCTCAACAGCGGTCGAAGAAAGATCCAGGAGGCTGACGACCTCTGAAAGATTGTCTGCATAGTTCGTCAGGGACCTTTCCTGAGTGTTCAGTCCCATGACCCGATAGGCGGCGGAAGGATCGTCCGAAACTCGATTGATGCGGGAACCGGTGGATGCCTGTTCCTGCAGCCGCGTCATGGCCTCACTGTGCAGATGTAAAGCATAGTTGACGTTATTGTAGATGTTATTCAGTGTTCCGCTCATGGGTTAACCAAGCCGTCTTTGCAGCGCCTGTGCCTTTCACATTATGTCCATGACCGCGGCCAGCGACGATTGAAGCGTGGTCAGATACTTGGCCATGGCCTTGAACATTTGCTCGAAAACCAGCAGCCGGGCGGCTTCGTCGTTAATATCGACGCCGCTGACCTCGTTCTGTTGAGTGTCGATGCTCTGGACCATTGCTTCGATGTTATCCTGGTGAATCTGCCTGATGGCAACCCGCTGACCGATATCCGACGTCAGCCGGCGATAGTACTCTCCGGGCGTCATGGAGTCCAAATCACTCACCGCCTCGTTTCGCAGGGCTTCCATCCGTAGCGCGTTGGCATTATCCGTCATATCTGCACCCAGCGATGCGGCAATACGGCCCGGCGTCGCCAGGATATCAGAGTTGACCGACATCTCTGATGCGTTGTCGCCCAAAAAGAAGGTATTGATTCCAGCCGCGGTCAGAACCCCCGACGTGTCCGTGTCTGCAAAAGCATCGACTTCGAACGTGTTGTTGTTGACCATGTCGCCGGCGCCCAACGCTATACGGATTCCATTGCCCAGGTCAAGCGTGTCGCCCGCAGCATAACCGGAACCGATATTAAACGTCGTAACCGTATTTCCATCCCCGTCGGTCACGGTAAGCTGCAGGCTTCCGTTTCCGATGGAATCCGTGCCCGATACCGTAAACGTGAACGTCTGGTTTGTCGTGCCCGTGTAGATTCCGGATACGGAGACCGTCGGCGGCGACGTCGCTCCGGTAAAGTCACTATCCGTCGGCAACGGCAGAACGGCGGGCAGGAAATCAAACTCGTAGCCCGCATCGGCCTGGATATGAAGCTTCGAATCGGATACCGAAGCGCTCACGCCGGTGATCGCCGTGATGTCCGCCGCTATGGAGGACAACGTATCGGTGGACGCATCGACAGACACGGCCGTCCGCGTGATCTCTCCTGTGCTCGTGTCCGTAACTCTTATATAGATGTTGCCGTCGGACACGGGCGGATCGAAATCAGCCAGTGTTTCGCTGCTCATCGACCAGCCGGCCAGCGAGGTAAAAGAGCCTTCCGAGCCCACGCCCTGGACGTGGTAGTCATTGACCTGCTGGATGATTACATTAGCCAGGCTGTCCAGGTCGCTGTGAATATCGGAAAGAAGATCGTTTTTCAGTGATAACAATGCCCCCAGGCGCCCGCCGCTGACGGTTATGTTATAGTTGGAGTCGCCCGCAACGCCGATACCCAGGTCCAGGTCTTCCCTTAAACCCACCTCCAGTTGGAAAGCAGACGTGCTGGTGACCACCGGTATGCCGGTGACGCTGACATCCACAACGCCATATTCCCGCGACTGGGTCTCTACACTGATGAGTTTCGCCAGCTCAGTGATGGCCTGGTCTCTCTGGTCCCTCAGATTGTTGGCCTGTCCGCCGCCGATTTCGTGTCTTTTTATGGTATCGTTGAGGTCGGCTATTCTGACGACCAGGGCATTTATCTCTTCGACTGTATGTTCAGCTTCCAGCCTGATCTGTGTTTCCAGGCTTGTAAGAAAATCCCCCATGGTTCTGAACTGGGACGTCATCGTTTCGGCGGCGGTCACCGCCTGAGACTGCCATATCGCTTCGGCGGGATGGGCGGAAAGGTCCTGCAAGGCGTTGAAGAACTCGTCGATAGCCGTGCTCAAGCCCGTGCGGCCGGACAGCTCCCCGAAGGCGTTTTCCACCATTTGCAGCGTGGCCAGCTCCTGTGAGACCTGCTCCGACAACGAATACTGCTTGAACATTTCTTTCTGCAGAAGGCCGTCGATCATTCGGGGGATGCTGGCCACATCGACGCCTCCCCCCAGAAGGACCGGACCGATCTGGGACGAGAACGCCGGACTGAGGTTTATCTCCTGACGGTGATAGCCATCCGTCGCCGCGTTGGCGATGTTGTTTCCGATGATCTCAAAGGCCTTTTGGGCCGCGCTGAGACCGCTGAGCCCTATGCCGAAACTATCCATATCTCAACTCTTGTCCGGATGACGCTCTTCAAAACTGCAAATTCATAAAAGTCAGGCCCGTCTGCCGCCGGGTTACGCCGTTGGCGTTGTAATACACGTCCCCCGTCCCGCCCACATTGAAAATGCTTTTCAAAAGCATGTTATTAAGCCTGGAACATTCCGACAGGAGCAAAACGGTGCTCAGATATTCTTTCTTGAGCTGCCGGACCAGCGATTTGAGCCTGGTTTGCATCCGTCTTGCCTGCTCTCTTTTTGCTTCTGACAGATTTTTCTCGAGCGCCGACAGGGTGATGTGCTCGATGCTGCATCCGAGCGAGGAGGCCAGGTCCGTTCGGATGGATTGCCGCTGGGATTCCTGAGTCCTGTAGCGGTCCGACCCGGCCTGGATGTTCTCCAGGAGCTTACCGAGAGCGGCGTCGTCACGTTTGATGACCAGCGCTCGAAGCTCGGTCAACTGCGACAAGCTCTCCTGGACGCGCTGCGCGTCCTTGTCGAGGCACGCCAGCAGCTCATCGACTTTCTCTTCTATGGCTATGGTATTCATATACGCCCCTCCGGGAGCTTCTCCGCTGTGTTCGTCTGCTCACCAGCGGTCAGAAACTGGTATATCTCTTTCCACAATCCTATGCCGCCGTTCTTGGCCACGTCCTGAGAAAGGTACATCCAGAACAGTCCCTGGACCTGCTCGGAGGCGCCGTCCCTCTCGAAGCCCCAGTCTCCAATGGTATTTTTCATCTGGTCCATCAGCTTATTGAGCAGGACCGATTCAAAATCCTTCGCGAATTGTTTCTTTTGATCCTGTGGAGCGTTTGCGAGATTCGCTTTCGAGAAATGGTCCATCGGCGTCGGCGGCACAACGGGCTGGGTCAGGAGTAAATTGGCGGCACTATCCATGGAACGGCTCCTACATGATCACCAGTTTGGCCTGGAGAGCTCCGGCCTTTTTGAGGGCATTGAATATCGCGATCAGGTCCGTCGGCGTCGCCCCAATGGCGTTGAGGCTCTTGGCCAGCTCCGAGACGGTCACCGAGCGCGAGACGGGAATCAGGTACGCCTGATTTTCCTCGACCCCAATCATCGTATCGGGAACTTTCTGAGTCGTGCCGGAATCCGAGAAAGGCGCCGTCGGCTGGGAAATCAGCTCCGTCTCCTTGATCTTGACCACGAGGCTGCCCTGCGAAATAGCGACCGCCGATATGCCGACTTTCTCGCCGACCACGATAGTGCCCGTGCGCTCGTTGATGACGACCACGGCGGGAACATCGACCGTTACTTCGGGCTTCGTAATGTCATCGATGAAACCGGCGATGCCTTCCTGAGCAATATCGCCGGGCACTGTCACCTGGATGGTTCCGGCGTCCACTACGGCGGCGCTGTCCGGAAAATCCTGGTTGATGGCCTCACTGACTTGCCGGGCGGTCGAGAAATCGCCGTTTCGCAGATTCAGCGTAATGACCCGGTCGCCGCCGATCTGTTCGATAAAGGTTGCGATTTCCTCTTTTTCAACGACTGCGCCGTCGGGAATGCGTCCGACCGTCTGGTGGTTCTTGGTGATCGAGGCCTTATCGCCGGTCGCCGTCCATCCGCCGATCGAGACACCCCCATCGGCGATGGCGTAAACCTGCCCATCGAGGCCTTTGAGAGGCGTCGGCAGGAGCTTGCCGCCTTGCAGACTTTTGGCGTCTCCTATCGCCGAGACGTCCACATCGATTCGCGATCCCTGGCGGGCGAAAGGTCCCAGCTCGGCCGTCACCCAAACGACGGCCACGTTCCCGCCGGTCAGATTCGAGGGATTAAGAACAAGGCCCGAATCCCTCAGCATGTTCGTCAGCATCTGCCTCGAGAGCAGCGTCGTATCGCCGGTTCCGGCCAGGCCCACCATCAAACCCACTCCCGAAAGCGCGTTGCCGCGAAGGCCCTGAATATCGACGATGTCCTTGATGCGTTCGGATTGTCCGACGCCGCAGATTAGCGTGGACGCCGCCGCGGCACAAATCATAAGGACTGCACTGTTTTGTCGTTTTTCGCTCATTGCTGATTTCATACGTTGTTACTCTCAAACAATCGAACGGATACTGACGAAGACCTTAGAACGGCCAGATAATGTCAAATATTCTGCCGAGCCAGCCCGGTTTGGTGAAAGGCGCCGAGACTCCGCCGTTCTTCGAGACGATACGAAAGTCCGCAACCTGCTCACTCCTGACGGTGTTGTCAAATGCAACGTCGCTCGGACGGACGATGCCGCTGACCTCGATCGTCTGAATGTCTCCGCCGATGTCGCGGTTGCGAGTACCCATGACAATAAGGTTCCGGTTCGGCAGGATGTCCACGACGACGACGGTGATACTGTCCTCGTACTTGCGCTCGTCTTTGTAGTCGGCCTTGCTTTTCAGCTCATTATTCGATTCAGCCGCCATGCCGAACTCGCCGAGGTCCGCGAAATTGCCCAGCTTCCCGTCAAAAGACGAGGACCGATCGGTTTCTTTTTGCATGTCTCTTTTGGCTTTGTTGTCAACTTTGCTGTCCTCGCTGATTTTGATCGTCAGAACGTCGCCTATCTGCCGGGCCACGTCGTCCGCGTATATGGCCTTCATGTTCTTGTCGCGCTTGGCCCAGATAGAGCCCGCCCGCGAGCAGGCCGTCGAAGTAATCACAAAAACCGCCAGCGAAAGCACCAGAACTGTTTTCTTATTATCCATTGTTGCCCCTTTTTCGAGTATTCGACTTTAATCCCGTGGAATAGTTTTTTTACTGCACCGGCTCAACGCTTCCATCGGCGTTGATCCTTGCCACAATGATTCGCTGCGAATCGGCGTTTCGAACCTTTATGTAC
>ERZ1292640.4812-Hain-H43-02um-R1-4812-length-10158-cov-5_pt1 | contig 10158 bp, 9 predicted proteins | sample MGYA00564404_ERZ1292640 | MGnify/ENA primary metagenome ERZ1292640 (study PRJEB36523, sample SAMEA6512636) | groundwater metagenome | collected 2019-01-08 | study: AquaDiva: Metagenomics assemblies of 32 groundwater samples | reverse complement strand
GTAGACGGGGGCACGGCTGGAAGAACATCTCGCGGACCAGAAGCGCTACGTGCACTCGCACCCCCGATGGTTCCGGTTGCAAGAGGACCGTTGCGAGGTCGAGCTGACCGCCCTTTACGATTGGTACGGCGGCGACTTCACGCAGAAGGCGTCGTCGGTGGTTGCCTTCGCGGCACAGTTTTCGCCTGAACTGGTCCGGCTCATCAACTCGGGCAAGGAGCCCCGCGTGAAGTTCCTGGACTACAGCTGGAAACTCAACAGCGTTGGGAATCGATCGCTTGCGGGCGACAAGTAGGACCAGACCCACAAATGACGACTACTCACAACGGGACGATCCACGACGCACTATCGGCACACGCCAAGCGATACAACGGTGACAGCACGATGCAGTCTACATTCGATCCGAGTGTTCTGGCCGATCTCCGGCCTTTGGACGAACACAACTCACGGCTGCTCGAAGCCGTCCATCCGCCCACCTGGAACAACCCCACGCCCTCAGGCCGCTACAACATGGCGGTGATCGGCGGCGGCACCGCGGGGCTGGTGACGGCGGCCGGTGCGGCCGGTCTTGGGGCGAAAGTTGCACTCGTTGAGCGGAGGTTTCTGGGGGGCGACTGCCTCAACTTCGGTTGCGTGCCGAGCAAAGCACTGATCCGCTCGGCACGGTCGGTGGGCGACCTCGTTGAAGCGCACCATTATGGGGTCAGGGCGGGATCGGGCTTCGGTGTCGATTTCCCGGCGGTGATGGAGCGCATGCGCCGGCTGCGTGCGGAGATAGCACCGCACGACTCCGCCGAGCGGTTCCGTTCGCTCGGGATCGACGTCTTCATCGGTGACGCCAAGTTCACCGGTTCGGACACCATCGAGGTAGGCGGGCAGACACTGCGTTTCGCCCGAGCGTGCATCGCGACCGGAGCTCGTCCCGCCACCCCTGCCATCCCCGGGTTGGCAGAGGCCGGGTTCCTGAACAACGAGAACGTCTTCACACTCACCGAGCTGCCGCCTCGGCTGGCCGTGCTCGGCTCAGGCCCGATCGGCTGCGAGCTCGCTCAGTGCTTCGCACGCTTCGGATCCACAGTGACCGTCATCGAACAGGCTGGCCAAGTGCTGCCGCGTGAAGACCGCGATGCCGCCGAGTTCGTGATCAAGGCGATGGGTCGCGACAATGTGATCTTCAGGCTGAACGCCAGTGTGGAACGGGTCGAACAATCTGCCTCGGGCAAGACGCTGGTGCTCAAGACCGCTGGGGGCGAGGAACGGTTAGAGGTTGACGAGATCCTGGTGGGTATCGGGCGAGCGCCGAACGTGGAGGGCATGGGGCTGGAAGCGGCGGGCGTGAAGTTCGACGCACGCAAAGGAGTCGAAGTCACGGATGGACTGCGGACCACCAACCCGCGGATTTATGCGGCGGGCGATGTGTGCAGCAGGTACAAGTTCACGCACGCCGCGGATGCGATGGCCCGGATCGTGATTCAGAACGCGCTCTTCTTCGGGCGCTCCAAGGCGAGCCGACTGGTCATGCCGTGGTGCACGTTCACGGACCCAGAGATCGCGCACGTTGGCATGTACGAGAAGGACGCCCAGGAGCAAGGCATCGAGACCGACACCATCGCGGTAGAACTCGGCAAGGTCGATCGGGCCATTCTCGACGGCGAAGATGGCTTGCTGAAGGTTCTCCTACGCAAAGGCTCAGACGAGATTCTCGGCGCAACCCTCGTGTCCAGGCACGCGGGCGAGACGATTTCGGAACTCACCACCGCGATCACCCACGGCGTCGGTCTGCGCAAACTCGCGAGTGTCATCCATCCGTACCCGACACAGGCGGAGGTCATCAAGCGGGCGGCGGACGCTTACAACCGCACCCGCTTGACGCCCGGTGTCAAGAAACTCTTCGAGCGTGTTCTGGCGTGGAGGCGATGACCGAACGAGCACTTCAATCACTGCATGACCGTCCTCGCGCAGCGCCGCCCCACAGCGGCTGGCCAGTGGCCTATTGGATTGCCGGTGGCTCGTTCGTGGCGTACGCGGCCCTCCTCAGTGGCCTCTCCCGAATGCTGGCGTCGGATGGGATCGGGCGGCAGCATGCCCTTGTGTGGCTCGCAGGTGGTGGCGTAGTCGCCGGCTCTCTTTACCTCTTCGGCCTATATCGTGCACAACGCCGAGGCGTTCAGATTGCGCCAGTCTGGATCGCGGTCGTGGCCGTCCTGGCACGGCTCATCGTCTCGCTGTCCCCGCCAATGCTTGAATCCGATTATCAGCGGTACCTCTGGGATGGCGCGGTCGCTGCGAACGGTATCAATCCCTACCGATATCCCCCTAGCGACATCATCGCGGGTACGGCCCGTGGGCAGGGCGCTGATCGTCTATCTGATCTGGCTCATCGTGCCGGTCCCGTGCTCACGAGCATCAACCATCCGACGCTCACGACCATCTACCCGCCAGTCGCTCAGGCCAGCTTCGTGGTCGCCTATGCGATCGCTCCATTCGGCCCCAATGGCCTCCGAATTGTTTTCTGCCTGGCCGACGCAGTGACGGTGCTGCTCCTTGCCAGATTGCTCAGGGCTCTCGGCCTTCCTGCTGTCAAGATTGCCTGGTTCGCCTGGAATCCACTCCTCCTCCGAGAGGTGTATTCGTCCCTTCACATGGACATTCTCCTGCTGCCGCTAGTCGTGGCGGCTCTGCTGGCAGCAGTCCGCTCCCGAAGCGGATTAGTCGCGGCGTGCCTTGTTGTCGCATCAGCGGTGAAGGTCTGGCCCATCGTTCTTGCACCGCTCGTTCTGCGGCCCCTGTTTGGCCAGTGGCGTCGAATGGCGGCGGTGGTTGGTGCGTGCGGTCTGCTGGGGGCTGTCCTCTGGCTCCCCGTGGTGCTCGCCCCGCACGGCGAGAACAGCGGCTTCTTGGCCTACGGGCGCGCATGGCAGAACAATGATGGATTCTTCCGGGCCGGCATCTGGATGACCGAGCGGGTATTGAATCTGGCTCACATCGAGCCTTGGCACTCCCACACGATCATGCGACTGCTGACCGCGGGGTTGGTCGCAGGGATCGTCCTCTGGCAATCGCGAACGCTGGCAAGTGATGGCACGAGCCTGGTACGCCGGTGCGTCTTCATCGTCGGCGGGATCTTTCTCCTGAGTCCGACTCAGTTCCCGTGGTACTGGCTCTGGTGTCTTCCGTTCCTCACGCTCCGTCCCAGCCTTCCCTTGCTTGTCTACACCGCGCTGCTGCCCATCTACTACGTTCAGGACCAGCTTGTGTACCCGCTCGGCCACTGGCTCCAGCACGCTCCTGTGTGGATTCTCCTGCTACTGGCGGGAGGACGAACAGCGCTGGGGCATCGCACCAGGCTATTTGATGAACGGGAGGTCCGTGTTGCGTAACGGCTCCGTGATTGCCGTGGTGATCCCTGCGTTGAACGAGGAGGCCGCGCTCCCCGGCGTCATTGCACGCATCCCCGAATGGGTTGACCGAATTGTCGTCGTCGATAACGGCTCAACAGACCGGACGGCTGCCGTCGCTCGTGCCGCGGGCGCCGTGGTGGTCTCGGAACCCACACGCGGCTACGGCCGCGCGTGCCAGGCGGGCATCATCGCGGCCGAGACGGACCCTCAACTGTCGCCGGAACTGCTGGTATTCCTTGACGCCGACGGCAGCGACTTCCCCGAGCAGATGGAGCGAGTAGTTGATCCGATCATCGGGGGCTGCGCCGACATGGTCATCGGATCCCGGACACGCGGGGTGCTTAACGCGGGGGCGATGACCGCGCCGCAGCGATTCGGCAATCTAATCGCTCCCGCTCTAATCCGGTGTCTGTGGGGAGAGCGGTACACTGACCTCGGCCCGTTCCGCGCGATCCGTGTGTCGGCCCTGCGTTCCCTTCGCATGGACGACAACACCTACGGCTGGACCGTGCAGATGCAGATCCGGGCCGCCCGGGTTGGCTTGCGAACGCTTGAGGTGCCTGTCGACTACGGCTGTCGCCGAGGCGGCGAGTCCAAAATCTCGGGCACGATTCGCGGCGTTGTAAAGGCAGGCACAAAGATCCTCGCGTGCGTCGGCCAGGAGTACTTCTGGCCGAAGAAGCTCACCAGCGGCGCACGAGAGGCGCTCGGTGTGTTCGCTAAGTACCCCGAGCCCGGAAGAGCCAAGACTCGGCTCATTCCCGCGTTGGGAGCGGCGGGCGCTGCGGGTCTGCACGACAGCATGGTCCGTCACACCCTGGCCCGCGTGAGCGAGTTGCTCAGCCAGCGCGAAGTGGAGTCCCGCGTCTATTCGGCTGGAACCGACCCCGACACCTTCGCACACCACTTCAAGACCCAGGTTCCGTGCGTGGCGCAGAGTTCCGGCGACCTCGGGCAGCGGATGCTCGCGGCGTTCCGGCACATGCTGCGGGAAGCGACCGCTGCTGTCATCATCGGGACCGACTGCCCTGACATCTCACCGGGCCTCCTCGGTATGGCGTTCGAGGCGCTGCGATCCTCGGATGTGGTCCTCGGCCCGGCCAGCGACGGCGGATACTACCTCATTGGTCTGAGGCGCCCCGTCCCGGCACTCTTCGAGAACATGGAGTGGAGCACTGCGACGGTGCTGGCCAAGACGCTTGAACTGGCGTCGTCGCTCGGGCTCTCGGTCCGGCTCCTGCCCACGCTCAACGACATCGATGAACCACCCGACCTGCCGGTGTGGGATCGTGTCCGTGCCACGTTTGCACCGACCGGTGAGATGCCATCACTCTCGGTCATCATTCCCACCCTCAATGAGCAGGGTCGAATCGGCAACCTCGTTGACACGGTTCGCCATCCCGGCGTTGAGGTCATTGTCGCCGACGGCGGGAGCGACGACAACACACGCAGCGTCGCGGCTGCACACGGCGCTCGCGTGATCATCGCTTCCCGCGGGCGAGGCCCCCAACTCAACGCCGGCGCTGCGCTCGCGAGAGGGCAGAACCTGCTGTTCCTGCACGCAGACACCACACTCCCCGAGAACTTCGGTGACATCGTGCGGCGGACGCTCAGCGACTCGTCCGTGGCGGTCGGGGCCTTCCGCTTCAAACTCGATCGTGCGGGCGTTCTCCTGCGCGTCGTTGAAATCGCCGTGCAGGTCCGCTGCGGCGTCTTCAAGACACCCTACGGCGATCAGGCGTTGTTCATGAGGCGCGATGTGTTCACACGGCTCATGGGGTTCGCGGCAATCCCGCTGATGGAAGACCTCGACCTCGTCCGCCGTGCCCGGATGACAGGCCGCGTCACGGTGGTGGACGCACCGGCCATCACCTCCGCCAGGCGATGGGAAGTCGTCGGCGTAATGCGTATGACCGCCATCAACCAGGCGTGCGTCATCGGTTTTTCGATGGGAATGTCGCCGCAGAGGCTGGCCACGTGGCGAAACCGCCTGTCTGGGAAGAAGCCCGTGCGGGCGAGCGTCCCAATTCCGTGCGCCGGTCAGATCGTGCCCGAAGGTTCCTTGGCTCCAAACGCTGCCCGAGCCATCTGCATGGCTTCTTCGGACTTGGACGTAAGGAAGTAGATGAATCAGTCCCGACGCCACACGAAGATCTCCGGCGCGACCGACCCCGAAGTGGCGATCTTGTCCACCAGCCGATAGGTCTTGCCGGCCTCAAGGTTCAACTCGCCAGTGTCCTGCTGAATGTGGATACTGACCAAGGACCCGCGACCACCATTCGGTTGAACGTCCGTGGTTGACTCAAGCACCATCCGAACCGACTTGCCGCGACCCGGGACGGCGCACGGTCCCGCCCCAAGGAGCTTGAAGCCGCCGCTTTCGATGTGACCAATATCCGGGGTGCCCCCAAGCACTTTGGAAAACTCGCTCGGGACATCATCCAGCTTGGTCGTCTTGAACCGCATGCCGATCATGTCGGCGTGGACCTCGCACTCCTGGTGCTGGGTTCCGATGAACGACACCAAGGATGTCCGATACTGCTGAGTGATCAATGTGCCATCCGCCGGCCCAGAGCCGTGCTGGCGAAGGGTCAGGAAGGCCCCACCTGCGACAATTGCGACCGAAGCTGCGATCGCCAACCAGCGGACCGACAGCGAGAACCGGCGATGGGGCTGGGTGCTTACCGACGGGAGCGGAAGGTTTGCCCGATACATTCCGGCGGTGCTGCTCATCGCGACGATGCGGTCACGCAGCGCGGCGGGTGCGGTCTTTGAGGCGAATGCGGCGACCGAACCCCGGAGTTCTCGCTCAAACTGGATGACGCGCTGATCTTCAGGGTGGGCGGCTATGTGGCGTTCGAGTTCAGCCGTCTTTGCGAGAGTCAGCTCTCCATCCGCAGCGGCGCGGAGAATCTCCGTCCGTGCCGACACCTGCGACTGCTCCGCAGTGTCCGAACGAGGAACGTGATTGTTGGAATGCTCTTGCATGTTCAATCTCTTGAATCCGCGGCCTGGGCTTCTGGTCGAGGTTCGATGATGCCAGCGCGTCCGAGTTGCGGGGCCAAGGTCGCGTCGTTTCGAAGAAACCGTGCGGCCTGACTCCTGGCGCGATGGAGCCTGCTCATCACCGTGCCGATTGGAACGGCCAAGGCCTCGGCGATCTCACGGTACTTGAGACCCTCGACGCCCCAGAACCACAACACTTCCCTCAACTCGACGCTCATCGAATCCATCGCCTCCTGCATCCGCGTTCCGGCCAAAGCAAGGTCAATCTCTCCGGCCTCAGCCGCGCTCACCGTTTCTGAGGACTCCCCGGTGTCCCTTGCCTGATCAGTTACCCGCCTGAGCGCCCGGTTTCCCGCCTGCTCGTGCTCAAGCCGTCCATAAAAACTTGTTCTCGCAATCGTCATCAGCCACGCCCGCATTCCAGCACCCCGACTCGTGAATCCAGCGATCGACTCGGGACGAAACGCCCGCGCATAGACATCCTGAACGAGTTCCTCCGCAGCGTCCGGGTCCTTTGTGAGGAAGCGGGAAAAGCGGTAAACCGCGTCAAGCTCAGCTATCGCCAGCTTCTCAAACTCGTCTCGCTGCATGAGTTGTCCAGAGAGGTAATGGCCACGGTGATCAGCCTATTCCCCAGGAACACGAAGCGCCCGGCGAAGAGGCAGGCTTCCGTTCGGGATGGTGGGAACAGTAGGGCTAAACACCAATCCATCGGCAGCGTTCGCGTTCGATCGGGTTCGATCGGAAATACCCAGCGGAACACTTTCGATTAGGGGCCGTTGGCCTCAGGGGAATGATGACTGCCGCCGAGCTTGTCCAAGTGACCTGCCCGTGATAATTTGAGCCAATCTGAGTGAGAGCAAGCTCGCAAAGCACCAACTAGAATTGGGTGCATGACCACCCTCCGCGACCTCCTGCTCCCTGGCCTCACCGGATGCATTGGCGGCCACGGGTCGATTCACCGCCAGGCCCTCCCCTCGCCGGTCGTCGGCGCTTGGCGCCATGCCTGCCGACTCGGTATTGGCAGGTTGCGCGTCAAGATCACCGAGGAAGTTCCCGCGACCACAGGCCAGAACTACCACCTTGTCGGAGCGCTCGCGCCGCCACCGGTCGGCCGCGTCCAGGTCGCGTTGCACGTGATTCATCCCTTCATCGGAGCGTGGCGCTTCACCACGGAATGCGGAGGGCAGGACGGCCGCGAGTACTGGGATCCGCCGTTGAACCCCGCCGAGCTTCCCGAGGGGCTGGTCCTCATCCCGGCGGAACTGTTGTCACGGCGATTCGAGCCCGAAGCGTGGATGCGCGACTTGATCGAAGACGCCTGGACCGACATCCGCGTGCACAAGCCGCGCACCGTGGGCGAGCTCGTCTTCAACTGGTACGACTAGGCTCCTGGTGTTGTCCCCGGCGCGTGGGCCGGCTTTGACGTGCCACGTCACACTCCAAAGGAATCGCATGGAACTCCTGCTCCCCCTCTGGCTCCCCATCCTGCTTTCCGCGGGCGTCGTCTGGTTCGTTTCCATCATCTTCGGGATGGCCCTGCCGCATCACAAGCAGGACTGGATCGGTTTGCCCGACGAGGATGGCTTCATGGAGGATCTCCGCAAGCGCGGCATCAAGCCCGGCAACTACCTGTTTCCCGATTTCCGCACGAGCGAGCAGTTGAAGTCGGCGAAGGTGGAGAGGGCTTTGAAAGAAGGGCCGGTCGGGCACCTGAGCGTCTGGAGGACGCCGTTGACCATGGGCGACAAGATGATCGCCACGTTCTTCGTCCACATGGTCGTCAGCATCCTCATCGCCTATCTCGCGCGCGTTGCGCTTCCGGGCGCGGCGCCCTTTGCAAAGGTTTTCCAGGTCGCGGGCACGGCGGGCATCCTCGCCTACGGCTTCTCACACATCCCCAGCGCCCTGTGGTGGGGCTCGTACAAGCGAACCATCGTTGCCAATGTCATTGACGCCATCCTCTACGGTGCGATCATCGGGGCCATCTTCGCCTGGCGGTGGCCGCACTGACGCGGCGGGCTCACTCTCCGGCGGTGTCAAGAGAGGGCCTTGTCGCAGTGACGTGCATTGTCGGTGCCCCCACATCCTGGAGACCTTGCCGGGTCCGCACTTTGCTTGTCACCGGCTCAACGTCTCGGCGCTGCTCAAGAGCAGCAACCAATCGCCATTGGCGGTGAGATCGGCGATCGTCACGCGGACCAGAATCGCGCGCCCGCGGACTTCTAGGCGGCGTTCGCGCGTGGCCATTTGGGCGTGGAGTCGGTGAGTGTCCGCTCGTTCTCCTTGAGCAAGGCTTGAACGGCAACCGCGTCGACAGGGCGTGACATGTAGTAACCCTGTCCGCTGCTGCATCCCAGGGCTTGCAACTGGGCGAGTTGCTCGATGGTCTCGATTCCTTCGGCGATCACCTTGACCCTTCGGTTGCTCGCCATGGTCTGAATCGCGTTCACGATATTGGCGACCCGCCCATCGAGGCCCATGCCCGACACGAACGAACGATCGATCTTGACGGCGTCGATGGGAAGCGTGTGGAACGAACTCAAGGAGGAGTAGCCCGTGCCAAAGTCGTCCAGGTGGAGCCCGACCCCCATCTCTCGGATCGAGGCCAGCTGCTTGCACACGGCCTCGATATTGTCGATGAAGGCACTCTCGGTGATCTCGATATTGAGGCACTCGCCCGGCAGGCCGGTGTCCCTGATGATCCTAGCGATCGCGTCGGCCAACCCCGCGACGGCGAGTTGCTTGGTGGACACGTTGACGCTGACGCAGAGGCTCTTGTGTGCCGGGAAGCGTTCGTGCCAGATTCTCAGCTGCTGGCAGCTTTCCCGCATCACCCACAGGCCCAGCTCGTGGATGACACCTGTTTCCTCGGCGACGGGGATGAACAGGGCCGGGCCAAGGGTTCCCAGCTCGGGATGGTCCCAGCGCACCAGCGCCTCGACGCTCTCGATGAGCCCGGATTCCAATGACACGATGGGCTGGTACAGCACACGCAATTGAGAGAGCGAGATCGCACTCTTGAGGTCGTTGCTCAGCCTGCGCTCCGACAGCACCTTCTGACGGATTGTCTCGTCGTACTCGCACACCTGCCCCTTGCCCGTCTCCTTGGCCTGGTACAGGGCCGCGTCGGCGTCGCGAAGCAGGTCATCGGGGACGAGATGCTCGGGGCATCCCAGGACGAAGCCGATACTGACGTTGACAGCGACCTGGTGGCCCGCCATGACGGTTGGTTGGGCGATTGTCCTCTGGAGGCGCTGGGCGATGACGCGCACCTCGTCCGCGGAGTTCACGTCGTCGAGCAGCAGTACAAACTCGTCTCCCCCCAGCCGGGCGGGGATGTCTCCGCCCACGCGCATGGCGGAATCGAGGGACCTCAGGCTGCCCTCAAGCCGCTTGCCGACCTCGACCAGCAGGTAGTCACCCATCGCGTGCCCCAGCGTGTCGTTGATCGACTTGAAGTTGTCCAGGTCGAGAAAGAGCACGGCGTACTTGAAGGCGGCGTCGCGCTTGGACCGCTCGATGCAACGCTCGATCCTCTCGTTGATGAGCAACCGGTTGGGCAGCGAGGTCAGCGAGTCGTACTTGAGTTGCCCTTCAACGGTCCTTCTGGCCTCGACTTCCAGCTGCAAGCGAGCGTGGGAGAGCTCAAGGGCTTGCCGGGCGGCAACGGCGTTGGTCTCGGCGAGTCGCTTTTGCGACAGCGAGTTGGCAAGCTGCCAGACCTCGGCGGCGTCAAACGGCTTGCGAA
>ERZ1292640.4811-Hain-H43-02um-R1-4811-length-10160-cov-4_pt1 | contig 10160 bp, 6 predicted proteins | sample MGYA00564404_ERZ1292640 | MGnify/ENA primary metagenome ERZ1292640 (study PRJEB36523, sample SAMEA6512636) | groundwater metagenome | collected 2019-01-08 | study: AquaDiva: Metagenomics assemblies of 32 groundwater samples | reverse complement strand
GTTCCGAGTCCACCAGACGAAATAAAATGCCTGGGGTGCTGATGATTCAGCCACTGTGCCGCCCACATCTGATGCTCGCCTACCTCCGTGCAGAAGATCGCTTTCCCGCGCGTCATGTCGTTGAGTGTTTGCATGACAAATTGGGGTTTGATGCTATCCGAAGAATCCACGTAGGTGAGAGGATATTTTTCGCGCAATGCGATCACTTCATCAAGCCATTCTTTCTTTTGAACAAAGTCCGCCTCTTGCGTCAGAATCGAAACCCATTCAGAAAGAACGTACTTTGCATCTCCTACAATTGGTATTTCGACAGGAACACATTTTCCGATTTCAGCCGGATCGATATCTACATGAATGATCTTTGCTTTCGGCGCGAAGGTATCCAATTTCCCTGTGATCCGATCATCAAAACGCATTCCGATGGCGATGAGACAGTCCGCATCATGGATCGAGTAGTTGGCATAAGCAGTGCCATGCATCCCAGGCATCCGAAGAGACAGCTCATCTTCGTAGGGATAGGTTCCGAGACCTAGGAGCGTCATCGCCACAGGAATACGGGTCAACCGAACAAATTTTCGCAATTCCTCTACCGCACCAGAAGCCACCACACCGCCTCCCGAAAGAATCACGGGCCGCGAAGACTTTTTGATCAGTTCGAGCGCAGACTTGATTTGCTTAATATTCCCCTTGATCGTGGGCTTATATGAAGGGATATCCACCTTGTCAGGATAATGAAAAGCGACCCGATTCTGCGTAATATCTTTGGGTAAATCAATGAGAACCGGCCCTGGACGGCCAGATCGCGCAATATAAAAGGCTTTTTTAATTGTCTCGGCAAGATCTTTTGTGGATTTCACCAAAAAGTTGTGTTTCGTAATCGGCATCGTGATGCCTGTAATATCCGCTTCCTGAAAAGAATCTTTTCCAATTCCACCCAGAGCAACGTTTCCTGTAAACGCGACCATGGGAATCGAGTCCATGTTCGCCGTCGCGATCCCTGTGACTAGATTGGGCGCCCCTGGCCCTGACGTTGCCAGACAAACGCCCACCTTGCCGCTACTACGCGCATACCCATCAGCCGCGTGAGCAGCAGCCTGCTCGTGACGAACCAAGAAATGATTGATATCGCTATCGAATATTTCGTCATAAATCTCAAGAACGGATCCACCCGGATATCCGAAAATATCCGTCACCCCTTCACACTTCAAGCTTTCTAGTAAGATTTTTGCCCCTTTAATTTTTTCTGTTGTCATGTTGTTGCCCCTTTGAGTGAGTTGATTCTAACACAATTCTCAGTGCTGTGGCGATAGGGTTAGCAACGAGCAAGGAAATAGGTGCGAGGAAAAGGGCGCGGTGAAATAGAAAAAGTCGCGGTCACGTGATCGGGCCTTAAACTCCTCCATCACAGCGGGGTCGAATGGGCTCGTTTTCAGCGCATATTGGAATCTCATTTAGGGTTGGTTGACCATAGGTCTCTCCAATTGGCTTTACTATTTGCCGGGCAGTACCTCTTAGGATCTCGTCATTAGGTAATATGGGGTCGGGGTCGTACTTGGTGTACTTGAATCGACACTTCCCCGTTAATCCACTCAAGCGTTAACTCTATATTTGCAGGACCATCTAAAGACGTTAAGGCATACTGTGTTTCTTGAGCAATTTCTTTCATACTCTTGCTTGAGAATACACCAAAATCGGAAGTTTTCAGATTTCGCATAATGTCCTTCTCTTGCTCATTTAATTCATTGACCTGATATCCACCACGAAACGTAGGAATATGCTTTTTCTCTTGACTCCCAACATCAATTTTTTCAATGGTCTTGGTTTCAGGGTTATACCTTATACGAAACGCTTCTGGCATTCCTTCTGCCATTAAATAATTCCCATGGCCAAAACAAAAAGTCATGCTATAGCTATCACGATCCGCCAGAATGTTGCCAGTCAAAACCAAGTTATTCTCAAAGTCGGGCATCCTTTCAAAGAGAACGGATCCAAGTGTGGCTAAATGGCTAATACCATTTTTTTCTCTTAGAAAAATCGCCTCAGGCGAAAAGACCGATTTATACAGAGCCGTGATCATTTCGGCCAACATTTCTGGTGTTGTTTGAGGCATAACAGGGAGTGAGCGATATACGTTTGCAGCACTTACATCTTCCCTATCTTCAAGATTCATCGTCAACCGAATCATAAAGGGGATTGTAATAACAGATCCATTTCCAAAGGTTGTTACTACTTTATCCCATAATTCTTGAAATTCTGATTCTTCGTTTAATACAAACGGATTCTTCTCCATCAAGTTGCCGATTCGATATGAAGCAAAATTTCTATCTTTATGAGTAGCTAGTGCTGATTGCATTAATATCATCTGGATATCATCCAAAAATGGGGAAACGTAGTGTTGATAATACCTATTGCTCATAAGAAAGAGATCAGGCGATGTTTGTCGTGGAATTTGTCTTCTGTGGGCAAACAGTTTATTCACTTTGTTGCCGATTATTTCTGGAACATGATATTTCATATCGTTCTCTGTTATTATGAACAATGGCGCGAGTTGATCCGGATAAAATCCCTTGAGAGGTAAACTCGTAGTTATTTCATCGTTCGTCGCCAAACGAATAGAGGCTGCCCCCTCAGGAGGAATCTCAATGGTGATCCAATGATCATGGATGAGCTTCATTAATTCCGGAGCAGCGGACACATGGAGGAGTGGACAGCCATCACCCTCGGCCTTGAAATAGGCGTGGGAGCCTTCGGCCAGTTTCTGCCCCGAAACGATGGCTTTGGGTGTTGGGAGACCGCTATATTCAGAGGGGTATTCATTGATAATAACAATATCTGTCTTTTGAACCGCATTAAGATTCACCCTCATCGAGGGATTATTATCATTAATAATTCGAACTCGTCCACTTATACAAATAGGTTGACTGCTTTTATTATAAAGAATGACTTCACCACTTAGCAGCTTATGTTTAGAAAGTTCTTGGGGAACAGCACGTAAGAAAATGCGATTCAGCCGGACATGAACATGACTCAACTGTTCAAGAACACTAGATGTCTTGAAAATTTGTCCGCATTCACTATAGGCATGCCGATTTGTATATTTTTCCACTCCCTCCCAAAATAAATGCCAAGCTTTGGCAGATTCGAACCAGTTCATATTTTCTGTACACAACGAATTTTTAAGAGAATCCAACAATGGACTTATCTGACTTTCAAAGTCCTTGCCGTTCTCTGGAAAGCTATTTCTCAGTTCCGTGATGAACAATTGAAGAGTCTTCTGTAATCCATCGAAGAGCATGGATGGACGGACTCTATTTTCGCAATCCACCTCATTAAGCCATTTCAGACCTTCACCCTGATGATATTCATGCCAATTGACCGCAACAGCACTAAATAGGGATGAAGGCAAAAGCTGGTTATCCTTTATCCAGTCGATAACATCACGAGAACAGGCACTCACTCCTTCAATCAGATTTGTAGGCGCAGGGCACAAATACTCACTTCCAAAGTTCTTCTGGAGAATAGAAATGTCGTAGACTCTTTGTGCATTTATTCGCGTAGCAATGATAAAGTACTGCTCAAAAATAGACTGAATGGTTTCTTTATTCAAGGTCACTATCATTTTACTAAAATACTGAGCATCCGTAATAAGTGAAAGCACCCTCACGAGGGTACATGCGTCATATGTCATGAACACATGAAATGCTTCTTTATTTTCCCAGAGATGAAAATGAAAAATCGTACTATTTAGAACCTCTGCCAAAAATTCTGTTGACCAATCTTTCATGAGTTCTTTGGTTCGTGAATGATGGTGTTTGGATAGACAAATGATTTCCCCGAGGAGGGTATTCGCGTTGAAGATATCCTTTAAAGCTTTGGACCTTTCCGATTCATTAAAGAAATCATAAAACAACTTCGATACTAAAGGTGAATAATGGGCAAATCCCATTCTAACAATAACTGGATTAAACTTCTGAATGTGAGCAATAAACTTATTACAGGAATTATTGCCAGAGGAATCCCTTAAAATGGAAGAAAGGTACCCGAAACTTAGAAAATCTGTATTTTTATTATAGATGAATTGGAGAAATAGCCCGTTTTCTTCCAAAAAGACTTTTGTGGACGCAAACACCTTTGTCAGATCAAACGACAGCCCTCGCAGGGCATCGATATACCGTGAAGAAGCATCACTTCCTTTGTAGACACTTAGCAAATATACTTGATTAAGGAAATTCGCTTTCTCTTCATCACTCCAACGCATAATAACAGACGGATCTTTCATTAGCAGTTCTACGCCGGTACCGCCACTTTCACGAAAGTAAGCCGAAAAGATATTTGTGGTTAACGCTTCTTCGGAATACTTGCCAAGGGCATTCAGTTCATCTCTCGCAAACTTTTCAGCAGTTCCGGGAGGACATTTCTTGAGTAAATCAGTCAAGCTATTATGCCTGCCCTTCGATGATAAGATCACGACTTGTGCAATATCCTCATGAGAAGCACAGAGCCCTGCAAAAGCATCAGATAATTGATTCTTGAACTCTTTTACGAAACTGTTCGTCATCTCTTTACAATAATCAACTGAGAAATCCGACGATAACTTTGTTCGTTGAAGTGTGTGCGCACGATTAGCCCAATTCTGAAGGTTGCCTCGAAGAGAGTCTTCGATCGCTATCTGTTTTGGTTGTTCAGAGGTGAAGAATATATTCGAATACTTTGATTTTAGGTATGCTGTGATTTCCGGGGATGTGATATGTGCTAAAACGTTTTGAAGATATTCCTTCTTTTCTTCAGAAAGTATGTTTTGTAGCAGGCATTTTCCTCTAATTACAGAATAGATTCTTTTATTTTCCATCATTGGCATCACAATATGGATAAGCAGTTTTGCCTGATGAATGGAAGTCGGGAGGGCAAAAAATAATTTCTCGAAAAGATCTCCGCCCTTCAGCATATAAGAAAAAAGAGAATCCAACTCCATATCCTCACGGTTGCTAAGGGTCGTATTCCGTTCCAAGACATCACTCACGATAGCCTTGAGGGTCTCAAAGGACAATTTATGGATAACCTTGTCGCAAAAATCAATATGCTTGCCTTTAGCAGATTTAATGAGACTGCCGATGGCCTCCGGTTTCATAAGAAAAAGCACTTGAAATGATTCCGCAGAATAGCCATTCCATCCAAAATCACGTTTAGTAATCTTGGCTTCAATTTGGTCTACGATATTTTCAAATTCTATTTTTCTGGGAACTGACTTCGTCCAAGTTTCTGGCCACTTAAGCTCAGAAGATTTAAGGTTATTTATTTGGCATATTCTGAGTGTAGTCATCAGCATCTCAACCTGAGCACCCTCATACGTGGAGAAATCAAATAGCAGATTATCAAATAATAGCCCCATATAGAAGAAGGACTCTTCATCAAGGGACTGAATACAATTGACAACTCTTCTTGCTTCGTCTTGATTTTTTATAATTGAATAAATGCATTGAATAAATGCATTAATAAATGCGTTTATTTCTATTCCTTTATTTCTTGCTTTCGAGGATATATCTATCATCGGTCTACAGGTCTGAAACAGGGCTAATAATTTTAAAGCTACTCCGTTGATATGTGCATCCGAACTTTCCGATATTATCTTCTTGTACATATACAACTCCTTCTTTTCATTATTAATACTCTCACTCCATAGATTAGGAGCCAGTCTCCGTCTCCAGATCAATACATATACCTTTTGCAGGACTTCTATTAATATATCGGCAGAAAAACTGAAAAGTTGCAACGAATGTTGCCCCCCTGTCTTTTGTAGCAACGCTTCAAGCTCAAGTTATCGGCAAAGAATTTCGTTTACCCCCCGATTCGCGACATCGTATGTTCCGCCGAGAAGTCACGCTTCTCAAGACGATGTTCTCGGGGTTTGGACCGGACGACCGAACGGATCAGCTCGGAAAGTTCGTCGTCACACATACCGTCTCGCAGCAAGGCACGAAGGTCGACATCAGGCTCACCATGCAAGCAGCTTAACAGCTTCCCATCGGATGTCAGCCGAAGCCGATTACAACTCATGCAAAATTTACAGCTAATCGGACTAATAAAGCCAATAATCGCGTCTGTCCCGCGCACCTTATATTGCTCTGCTGGCCCTCTATTAGACGCCACGATGGGATCCAGCTCATAACGGGTGCGAATATGTCGGATCAGGTCTGCGGATCGCATCACGCGATCTTCCTGCCAGAACAGAGAACTATTCGTCGGCATCAGCTCAATAAAGCGAACCTGTATGCGACGTCGAATTCCAAACTCTACAAAATCAAGCACTTCATCCTCATTGAGTCCCTTCATTAAAACGGTATTGGTTTTGAGTGTTTCAAATCCCTCTGCCTGTGCGGCCTCAATCCCTCGCAAGACATCAGCCAAGTTGTCCTGATTGGTAATGTGTTTAAACCTTTCCCGTTTAAGGGAATCCAAACTCACATTAATACGCGAGAGACCCGCTTGTTTGAGCGAATGCGCATGAATTGAAAGCAAGGCTCCGTTTGTGGTCAACGCAAGCTCTGAAATACCGACAATTTTTGAAACTCGGGCCAAAAACGGGGCGAGGTCTTTTCGAATTAATGGCTCGCCTCCTGTTATTCTTACTTTGGTAATGCCCAGAGAGGCAGCAGAACGGATCACCTGTTCGATTTCTTCATAGCGAAGGATATTGTTGTGAGCGAGGAGAGGCACCCCACCCTCGTCCATACAGTATTGGCATCGGAAATTGCACCGGTCCGTGACGGACACACGCAAATAATCGATGGTACGAGAAAAGGAGTCAACGAGTGTCATGAGACCTTGTTCATTTTCGAATGAGCAGTTGAAGTACAAAGTCGGTTATGTCACTCAAATCGGTCATTCGAAAGCACGCAAGTTTATGCCGGAATGGAAACAAATAATCTGGCGCGTTCTCTTCACGATTATCCACCAGTGCCTTCACCTGCGGATCTTCTGCGCATACGACAGGTGAATGCCTCACCACTTCAATCTTGGGATAGGCAGATCGTTTATAGCCCTCAGCAATGATAATATCCACATCTTTGAACAACCATGACGCAATCTCTTCAAGTCCTGCCTCCGTGTCCAGCCGTCTGGTCATCGCCATCTGAGTCGCAGATGCAATCACAACTGTCTGTGCACCAGCCTGACTCATTCGCCAGGTATCCTTGCCCTCGTGATCCATCACAAAATTGTGCGCATCATGCTTAATCGTCCCCACGCGATATCCAAGGCGGGATAACTCAGGAATAAGCCTCTCAATCAGCGTGGTTTTTCCGCTGTTGCTGTGTCCTGCAATGGATAGAATCGGCGGCGTCATTTTCTGTCACATCCCTGGAGCATAGTAGGGAGACAGTCCCTAAAACGTCAAGCGGGGAAACAGTTGAATTACTGGCTCACTGGAATATACTCGTCAATCGCCCATACTTGTTGATTATCGCCCAGCCGAGCGTTCACCTCATCGTAAAGTCTTGCTTCCTTTGCTACATCAATAAATAAATCGACTACACTAGATACTAAATCTGAAGGTGAAGGTGAATCATTAACTATCTCATTAATGGCTCTAATCATTTCATTTAAAATCTCTTCTCCCCAAGCCTTACAGTAAGGCATGCCTTGTTCAGGGTTCTGAATTTTGTGCGAATCCACATTCCTGTCCTCAAAGGTTCCTTGATATATTTTCACCCCAACATTTTTTACTGTATGGCTTATCGACAAATCTGGTTTAATCGATAGAAGTGCCACGAGCATGTTCTCCTGCAAACCGGTTTTAACGAGATCAATATGCGATTGTTTATACCTCTGAAAATGAGGATCACTGTAACTTTTCAGTTTACGTTTCATCACTTTCAATTCTTCAAGTTTATTCCTCATATCACTGCTCAATTTTGGCTCACTGATTACCTTCTTCTTCATTCCCATTTTCATTCCTCCTTATTTTTTCTCAACCATTTAATTTATCGGCTCTAAATAAGGAAAATCCCACACTATTTTTGATTTGTTTAAAAATTCAATTTCGGTAAATTGCAAAAACCTATACAGGAGAAGAAATTCTGTGATTATTTATCTTCGATATATCCATAAAAAGCGATGAATCAGGCCATCCATTATCTCGCAATTCCATCATCATGGCGTATAGGGGAAGCTCCAGACTAAAACGAAAATGATTTACGGATTTTTGTACTCTTCGTGAACAGGCGATTTTAATTTGCCTGCAAACTGCGAGACCAACTTCCTGACAAAAACATGATTAAACCGATGACTCGTCTTGTAAGCGATCAATAGCCCTTGAACAAAATACCCTGACGCATACAGATCACCGAGCAAGTCCAATATCTTGTGGCGAACCGCTTCATCCTCAAAGCGAGGCGGTGTCACATAGCCAGAAGAGTTGTAGGCCAGCACATTATCCATCGAAGCCCCAAGTGCCCGACCAGCGGCGTGAAGAGCTTCTACGTCCTCTACGTTTCCAAACGTTCTTGCGCGAAGAATCTGCGATTCGAAGTCTGACGATTTCTTGAAAAGCATGGTTTGCGTTTTGATCGGGTTTTGTGGAAAACTGATGGTGTACGTTATGTTCAGACTTTTTGCCGGAAAAGCGATCAAGAAAGTCTCTCCCTCAAAAAGATAAACCGGTTTTCGTACGACGAGCACGTTAGCATCTGTCATCGTTCGTTGTCGGCCTGCGGTTCGAATGGCCTCCCATATGGGCAACCCGCTTCCATCAACAATGGGGATTTCCCCCCCCTCTACTTCCAAAACAAGATCAGTCAGCTTGAATGCCCAAAGTACGGCCATCACGTGTTCAATCGTTCGAATCACCGTTTTCCCTTGAATAATGTTTGTTCCTAAATTCTGCGGGTTCACTCGTGATAATCGGAGGGGAATCGTCGCCTGCTCGGAAGGAACGCTAAAAACAATCCCGCCCTTAGCCGAAGGCAGAAGTTTCAAGCAGACCCGTTTACCCGAATGGATCCCAATCCCCTCCAGAACAATGCTCTTTCGGAGTGTATATCCCATCTTACTGCAATGGACCGTGCCACATCACGCCAACAACGAGCGAGGCCTTGTTGGCGGTATTATTGCCAATATCGTCCACGTAGGCATTCACCTGGAACTCACGACTCAATTTATAGCGAACACCCGCCGCTAAGTCCCAGCTTGTATCGGCTCCCATCAGATCCGATACAAGAACCAGCTCAGGACTCAACCCCATTTCCATCCCGAACATCACATTGGCTTTGATACTGTTGGACATGACATTGGAGGTAAAGCCAAAGTGTCCTGACACTTGCTTCGAAAATGTTTTACTCAGCACCAGATATAAGTCCGTTTTACTGCGTGAGGACAAGTTGGTAAACCCTCCGGCAATCCTCAGCGGAGAGGGAGAGGTCTTGTCGCTAACCATAAAAAATTTCAAATTGATAAACACTCCCTCGGTTAAGTTGTTCCCCAGAAAGCCTAGCTCAACACCTTCAAATATCCCGATATTGCTGTAGTATTTCCAATTGGCATTTCCGGAAACACTGGTGCTGATGAGATTAAGGCCAATATCCACTTGTTTGGAATCCAGAGAATATGCCGTCGGCATATTGATAAGGCCATTCACGCCCATCAGCGAAGGTTCAGCCCAGCAAAATACACCACCGGAAATAAACAAAAACACTAGCATGATTCTCTTCATAGTTATTCTCCTTTTCAAAATGCTTTTACTCGCCTTTCCTGCGTGACAGACGGCGTAAAATTGCTTTTTCACGCCACTCGGCCTTGTAGTCTTGTGCCGGGAACCCCTGCACAGTTTCTTTGTCAGCAATATCCTTGGTGACACCTGCTCGCCCCATCACCGTCACCCCATTACCCACAGTCAAATGACCAACGGCACCGGATTGCCCGCCCCACATCGTGTGGGTTTTCACAAGGGTACTTCCTCCAATCGCGACCATCGCCGAAAAAACGTTATGCTCACCTATCTGTGAATTATGCCCCACTTGCACCAGATTATCTATTTTGGTCCCTTTCCCAATAATCGTGTCCTGAATGGTTCCTCGATCAACACAGCTATTGGCTCCGATCTCCACATCATCTTCTATTATCACTCGAGAAATTTGTGGAACTTTGATCCAGTCCTTCCTGTCATT
>ERZ1292640.4809-Hain-H43-02um-R1-4809-length-10163-cov-4_pt1 | contig 10163 bp, 10 predicted proteins | sample MGYA00564404_ERZ1292640 | MGnify/ENA primary metagenome ERZ1292640 (study PRJEB36523, sample SAMEA6512636) | groundwater metagenome | collected 2019-01-08 | study: AquaDiva: Metagenomics assemblies of 32 groundwater samples | reverse complement strand
GATACCAGTCCACCGGGCATGGAAACATTTTCGTTCAATCACACAACCCATTTCAAGGGAAAAGATTGCGCCAACGCGCCCGGAGATGAGCCTCGCCACCCGCTTTTTCATCGTCCCCCCGAGGCTACGCGCTGTCCACTCCAGGGAAACCCGGATCTTTTTTCAGGGCCGCCAGGACCGCCTCCCGTGCATCGCTTGCCTCTCCCTCGACGGATATCACCTCCAACCAGCGCATGGAACGGATCCACATCTCCTGCTTCCGGGCGAACCGACGGGTCCGGCGCGCGATCCGCTCCTGAATGCCCTCGAAAGGAACCCGCCCCTCCAGGCATTCCGCAATCTCCCGGTACCCCAGCGCCGAGCGCGCCGTGGGACCAAGCGAGCGCGCCGCGAGAAGCGTTCGCACTTCTTCCACCCACCCGGCCTTGAACATCCGATCCACCCGACCGGCGATCCGCCGATCGAGTTCGGGGCGACCGCGCAGGATCGCGACGGCACGGATGCCGGGCTTCGGCCCCCGCCCCCACTGGCAGGCTTGCGAAGACCAAGGCCTCCCTGTCGCCTCGTACACCTCGAGGGCACGAACGATCCGCCGCGCATCCCCGGGGTGGATCCGGGCCGCGGCCGTCGGATCCACGACGGCCAGCCGGGCGTGAAGGGCGCCGGGGCCTTCCCGTTCCGACTCCTGCTTCAGCCTCCGGCGCAGTTCCGGCACGGCCGGCGGGCCGTCGAACAGCCCCTCCGCGAGAGCCTTCAGATAGAGCATCGTCCCCCCGACGAAGAGGGGCAGCCGGCCGCGGGAGCGGATCCCGGCGGCCGTCTCCTCCGACAGCCGGATCCATTCCCCGGTGTTGAACGGCTCGCGAGGGTCGGCAACGTCGATGAGATGGTGCGGAACGCCTGCGCGCTCCGCCGGACCCGGCTTGCCGGTCCCGATATCCATCCCCCGATAGACCTGCATCGAATCCATCGAGATAAGCTCGGCGCCAAGATCGCCGGCAATGGCGACGGCAATGTCCGACTTTCCAGAGGCCGTCGGTCCCGCGAGGACGGCGAAGAGAGCCGTCACCGGGATGCGCACCCCTGCGGCGCCCTACCGCTTTCGTTTCGGGCGCGGGGATTTCGCGGCCTTCCGCGGCCGGGATTTCGGCGCAGGCGGCTTCGGGGAGGAAGGTTCCACCCCGAAGAAGGCATACGCAGCCGCCGAACTCGTGAAGGCGCGAACGGCGCCCTCCGGCGTATCGCTCTCGACGACGGATGCGAGATCATGGGGAATGCCGAGAAGGGCAAGCCGCCCTTTCCCCGAACCGCTTCGGACGTGCTGGACAAGGAGGGAGAGGGAGCGGATCGCGATCAGGGGCAGGAAACCCATCCGGGCAAGGTCGAGCAGGATGTTCCGCCTGGGCTCCGGCGTGCGCCGCACGATCTCCTGGATGCCCAAGGTGAACTCGGACTCCTTGAAAACGCCCCAGGTATCGTTGACAAGGTGGAAGACCTTCGGGTTCCTTCTCCGTTCCGTCTCCACATGCATCGCGGGGGTATTTCCTCGGGGTGAATCCTAGGGGAACGGAGGCGATTCCTCAACCCCTGATCCGGAAAACGAAAGCGGGCGCGGCAGAACACCGCCGCGCCCGCTCTTCCGTCCCGCTCTACCGGCGAACCTCCCCGTCGAGCCCTTCTTCCGGATTCTCCCTCTGGAACAACTCCATCTGCTCGGGGGTGAACTGATCCGGCGTCGTCGGGATATAGTCCTCGAGCCCGAGATCCCGGATGACGAGGATCGTGTAGCCCACGATGTCCCGCATCAGCCGGTCACGCTCGGAGATCTTCGGGTTCTGGAACTTCGCGACCAGGCCCTCGATCCGCTTGAGTTCGACGTCGTATTCCTCGTAGACCTGCTCGGAATGCCCGATCGCGACTTCCTTGAAGTGGTCCATGAAGTCGTTCACGAGCATGGCACCGCGATCCCCGGGCTTCGCGTCCCGGTATCGCTCGTCATCCCGGACGGTCTTCTCGACCTCTGCCCACTGCTCCCCGAAGAAGGAGTCCAGGACCTCCCGGTAATCCTTGAGGACCGTATCGACCCTTTCGATGATCTCGCCCTGGGCGTTCTCGCGAATTTCCCGGAGCTTATCGCGGACCATCTGGGAGCCGTCCCTCTTGAGTCTCTTCAACTCCTCCGTGATCGTGTCCGACAGGGTCCCAACGATGTCTCCCTGGCGCTCATCCAGTTTCCCGAGCATCCAGGTGCATACCGTGAACTTCTCCCCTTCCGCCACATCCGTGAACACGGCCGCGAAGGGTATCACCAGCAGCTGCATGTATCCGACGAAGAAAACGATGAACGCGAGCCGGAGGATCGTGCCCCATCGGGCCTTCGAGAGGAGACGGGTGTTCTCCACCTCGACGGTCCGACGAAGGTCCGCGACCGCGCGCTCGAGACGCGACGCCTGCAAGTCACCGGCCGGATTCGTTCCATTGGACATGGGGTTGTTTTCTCCCTCGCGCTATTGCTTCTTCGGGGCCTTGGGATTCCGCCGGGGCGGCACTTTTCTGCCTTCTTCCGTCGGCGGCGGTGCGCTGATGATGGAGGCCGCCTCGAGACTCAACAACCGGTTGAGGATGCCTCCGAGCGTATCCACGTCTTCCTTGCCGCCCTCCCCGAAAAGCCGGGTCACCATATCCACATAGGCACCATGATGCTCATCGTGCATCAGTTCGTAGTCGGCGAACACGAGCCAGAGGTGGATGTAATGCCGATAGAGATCCGTCCCGTAGAGCCCCAGCTTCTTCTGCTCCTGCTCGTAGGGCAGGACCAGGTCGGCGAGGGACTTCTTCACCGGCGCCAAACGGGCGGAGAACCTGTCAAGGATCGCCCGGGCGATCTGGCGCACGTCCGTCTTCACGCGCGTGGAGAGCGCCGCCTGGATCTTGCCGAAGGACTGCTCGTCCTTCATGTCCGGGAAGAGCCCGACGATGCGACCCTGGTGATTCGCCCATACCTGCTTGATCTCACGGTCGAGGGAGTAATGGATCCGTCCGCGAACGTTCCGATCGAAGATCTCCATCTCCTCGGAAACCCATTCTCCGATTTTCGTTTCCAGTTCGGCGCGAACCGACTGGAGGGTCTCCTCGAACGTCGGCCGGACCGAGGTGAACAGCCGGCCCCCGATGGCCTTCACCAGGTAGGTGAATTGTTTCTGGTGGATATCGACTGCCGTCGAAACCCTCTTGGTAGAGAAGTTCCAAGCCACCACCGAATAGAGGTGGTACATCATCGCGAGGACGACCGCGAAGGCGGCGAGGGTCAGCCAGGCATTCACCCGTTTCACGCGCCGGGCGACAGCCGCCTGTTCGCTCGCCCTCTTGTCCATCGACCGAATCGACTCCTCCAAACTCGTCGCGCCCGACACGGGGGCTTGTTCCATGCCTAATTTCCCTCCTATTCCCAACTCCTTCGCCCGCCAGTCCCTGCAACAACGAGGGGATCCTCTGACGGGCCTTGAAGCCGGGATGCTATGGAAACTCCATCGATTGTCAACTGCCGTCCCAGAAAACTTCCGTTTTCCGGAAAGGCCGAATGGGTACTACAAAACAACAAAGCGTCTGCAAAGGAAATACACGAATCTATCCCGAACGGCCTCTTCACAGGGCCAGCCGGAAGGAAATCGGGGCGAGAGGATTTGAACCTCCGGCCTCTTGGTCCCGAACCAAGCGCTCTGCCAAGCTGAGCTACGCCCCGGAACGAACCCGAGTATAGGGTCTAAAGTCGAAAGTCAAAACAGGAATATTCCCGTTGTAGGGGCGGGGTTCCCCCGCCCCCGCTCGATGTCCCGGCTCGGATCCAGGTTCGCATCGTCATGAGGGCGGGGGAACCCCGCCCCTACGCGTTGTCGACCCGTTTCATCGGGCCGCACGAATCCGTTCCCCACGTCACCTTCAAATCCTTCGCGGCCTTGACCTCGTCCGGCCGGGACGGCGAAAGGAGGTGCGGGGCGAGGCGCAGGGTTTCGGGGTCGCGCGCGGATTCCTCGACAATCGACTCGAGGGCGTCGGCGAAGGCGTCGAGCGTCTCGCGCGTCTCGGTTTCCGTCGGCTCGATCATGAGGGCTTCGGGGACGATGAGGGGGAAGTAGATCGTCGGCGGGTGGAAGCCCCAGTCGAGGAGGCGCTTGGCCACGTCGAGGGCGCGGACGCCCGTGCGGGCCTTGAGATCGGATGCGGTGGCGACGAACTCGTGGAGGCAGCCGTCGGGGTGCGGGACGGGCAGGAATTTCCGGACGCGCGAGAGGAGGTAGTTGGCGTTGAGGATCGCGTCCTCGGCCATGCCCCGGAGGCCGTCCGGTCCGAGGGTGCGGATGTAGGCGTAGGCGCGGACGAGGACTCCGAAGGATCCGTAGAAGGAACGGGTCTTTCCGATCGATCGCGGCCGGTCCCAGTCCCAGCGCAGGCCCGCCGGTCCCTGGAGGAGCCTCGGGCGCGGGAGATACGGCTCCAGGTGGGACTTCACGGCCACGGGACCTGCCCCGGGACCTCCCCCGCCGTGCGGGGTCGAGAAGGTCTTGTGGAGATTCAGGTGCATCACGTCTACGCCGAAATCCCCGGGCCGCGCGATCCCCGCGAGCGCGTTCATGTTCGCGCCGTCGAGGTAGAGCTGGGCCCCGGCTTTGTGCAGGATCTCGGCGCAGGATCCGATGTCGGACTCGAAGAGACCCAGGGTGTTCGGATTCGTGACCATCAGGGCGGCGACGCTCGAATCCGCCCGGGCGCGGAGGTCATCGAGATCGATCCGGCCGTTGGGGCGCGACCGGACGGGGGCCGCCCGGAACCGGCAGATCGTGCACGAGGAGGGGTTCGTCCCGTGGGCGGAGTCGGGCACGAGGACGACGGATCGGCTCTCGCCGCGCTCCCGGTAGAGCGCGAACACCGTCCGCAGGCCCGTCCACTCGCCGTGCGCCCCGGCCGCGGGCTCCAGGGTGACGGCGTCCAGGCCCGTGATCTCGGCAAGGAAGCGCTCGAGGGATTCGAGCATCTCGAGGATCCCCTGGACGGTCCGCGCGGGCTGCAGCGGATGCGCGCGGGCGAACGACGGCTGCGTTGCGGTGCGCTCGTTCGCCTTCGGGTTCAACTTCATCGTGCACGAGCCGAGGGGATAGAAGGCGGAATCGACGGAGAGGTTGCGACGCGAGAGGCGGGTGAAGTGGCGAACGACCTCGATTTCCGAGAGCTCCGGCAGCGGCGGCGGGGATGGCGCGAGCGCGAACGAAGGCACGAGGGACTCGGCGGGGACGGCCGGGACGTCGCTCTCCCCCATCCGGACCGCGCGGCGGCCCGAAGCGCCCCGCTCGAAAAGCAGCGGCTCGATCGGGCCGAAGGGCGGGGGCGCCTTCATCGGGCGCACCTTTCAAGGGCCTCGAGGAAGCGTTCGAGGTCCGCGCGGGTTCGCCGCTCCGTCACCGCGACAAGGAAGGCGTCGCCTAGGTCCGCGAACATCCGCCCGAGCGGGACGCCGCCCAGGAAGCCCTCGTCGAGGAGCCGATCGAGCAGCCGTTCGACGGGAACGGGCGGGCGAACAGCGAATTCGTGGAAGAAGGGGCCCTCGCAAGGAAGCGAAAAACCGGGAAGCCGTGAAATCCGGTCCGCGAGGAACCGGGCCTTCCGCGCGCACTCGAGCGCGACCTCGCGCAGCCCCGAAGGTCCGAGGAGCGAGAGGTAGACGGCGCCCCGCAGCGCCATGAGGGCCTGGTTCGAGCAGATGTTCGAGGTCGCCTTCTCGCGGCGGATGTGCTGTTCGCGGGTCTGCAGGGTGAGGACGAAAGCGCGATCGCCGCGGCGGTCGACCGTCTCGCCCACGAGCCGGCCGGGAAGGCGCCGGACGTGCGCGCGGCGCGTCGCGAAGAAGCCGAAGCCGGGGCCGCCGTAGGAGGGCGGGATGCCGAGGGGCTGGCCCTCGCCCACGACGACGTCGGCGCCCAGGTCGCCGGGCCGGCGCAAAAGCCCCAGGGAGATCGGGTTCGCGGAAACGACGAGCAGCGCGCCAAGCGATCGCGCCAACGCCGAAGCCTTCGCGAGGTCCTCGACCCCGCCGAGGAAATTCGGCTGCTGGACGAGGACGGCGGCCAGCGGTTCGCCGGATGCCGGCTCGAAGACCGTCGCCGAACCCTTCCGCGAAAGCAGCGAGATTCCTGCCCCCGACGGCTGAAGCGCCGTCGCGAGGACCTCCCGGGCGTCGGGATGGACGAGGGGGGAAACGAGCAGGCGATTTCTCCCGGTCGCCTCCAGGCCCAGGCGCGCGGCCTCGGCGAGCGCGGTCGCGCCGTCATAGAGCGAGGCGTTGGAGACTTCCATCCCGGTCAAAAGGCAGACGAGCGTCTGGTATTCGAAAATCGCCTGCAAAATCCCGGGGCTCGCCTCGGGCTGGTACGGCGTGTAGGCGGTCACGAACTCGGCGCGGTTGGCCAGCGCGTCGACGGCCGCCGGGATGAAGTGATCGTAGCAGCCGGCCCCGAGGAACGAAACGAGGCCGGGACTCGTGCGGACGCGCGCGGAGATCGCGTCGACGTGGCGCTCCAAATCGGGCTCGGCGAGAGCCGGGGGCAGGTCGAGCATCCGGCGCAGCCGGAGGGGCTCGGGGATCCCGCGCAGCAGGTCCTCCACGGAGGAGACCCCGATGGCCGACAGCATCGCGCGGCGATCGGCGTCCGTATGCGGGACGTAGCTCACGCGCGCGGCCCCTCCCCGAAGGCCCCGCCCGCGAATCCGGCGCGCAAGGTCAGTGCCCCGCCTTCTCGACGATCGCGAGATAGGCCGCCGCATCCAGCAGCCCCTTCGCCGCGGCCGGATTCGACGGCTTGATCTTCACGAGCCATCCCTTGCCGTAGGGATCCCCCGCCAGATCCTCGAGACGGCCCGGGAGCGCCCGATTCGTCTCCGTTATCGTCCCGGCAACGGGCGCGTTAAGGGCGGCGACGGCCTTCACCGATTCCACCTCCCCGAACGAATCCCCCACGGCGACGGCCTTCCCGGCGTCGGCGAGGTCGAGAAACGTAATGTCGGTCAGGCTTTTGACCGCGTGGTCCGTGATACCAACCGCCCAGGCGTCTCCGACCGGCCGGACCCATTCGTGCGTCTCGGTGTAGCGAAGGTCTCCCGGAATGTTGTGGCTCATCGCGCGGCATTCTAGGTCGGCCGCGCAGAATGGAAAGGAGGCGGAGGGCTCAAGTCGCCCAGACGCCCTCGAAGACGCGCACGGCGTCGCCGGTCATGAAGACGCTGCCCGATCCGCCCCACTCGACGAAGAGTTCGCCTCCGAGGAGGCGGACGCGGACGCGGCCGGGGCGGGCGCGGCCGGTAAGAATCGCGGCGACGGCGGCGGCGCAGGCGCCGGTGCCGCAGGAGAGCGTCTCGCCGGCGCCGCGCTCCCAGGTGCGCTGGTAAAGACGCCCGGGGCCTTCGACGGAAACGAATTCGACGTTCGTCCGGTTCGGAAAAGCCGGGTGGCGCTCGAGAACGGGCCCGAGGGTTTCGATGGGCGCTCGATCCGGATCGGAAACGAAGAGGATGCAGTGCGGATTGCCCATCGAGACGGCCGTGACGCGGACGCGCGTGCCGCCGGCGCGAATCGTCTCGTCGACGACCCGCCCGGCCCCCCCCCGCATCGGGATGTTGGAACGCTCGAGGATCGGGGCGCCCATGTCCACGCGGGCGCCGGAAACGTCACGCCCGCGAAAGACCAGGTCTACCCGCTTGATGCCCGCCTTCGTCTCGACGGAAAGCGAGGGCCGGCGGGCGCGGCCGGTTTCGTAGGCAAAACGCGCGAGACAGCGGATCCCGTTGCCGCACATCTCGGCCTCCGAGCCGTCGGCGTTCCACATCCGCATCCGGACGTCGGCGGCGCGGGACGGCAGCAGCAGGATCAGGCCGTCCGATCCCACCCCCCGGTGGCGGTCGGACATCGCCCGGACAAGCGCGGGAATATCGGAAAGCCGGCGCCGGAAGGCGTCGATATAGAGGTAGTCGTTCCCCGTGCCGTGCATCTTCGTAAAAGGCAACCTCATGGCTTGCTTCATGTTACGGGAAAAGAGGCACATCTCCAACTTGACGACTCCGAGGATGCGCCCTTAGGATTCCCCGCCCATTTAGAACCCATATCCCGTCGGGCATCGATCCCTGCGAATCCGCGGGGCGGCCAGCGCGCGGCGACGATGCGGGTTTTCGCATCCATGTTCATTGCCTCGACCGGCTCCTGGATTCTCGGCGCCTCCCAGGGCGCAGGCCACGCGCTGCTGCTGCTTCTCCGGACGTTCCTCCGGTTTCCCTCCCTCTGGTTCCGGCGCGGCTCGATCTTCACCCAGATGTTCCTCGCCGGGGTCATGAGCGTCCCCGTCGTCATCCTCGTGGCCCTCTTCTCCGGCTGGATCGTGGCGCTGCAGACGGGCGTGGAGCTCCGCAACTACGGGGCCCACCAGCAAATCGGCACGCTCGTCACGGGATTCATGGTCCGAGGCTGGGGGCCGGTGATGACCGCCTTCATCCTCGCCGGCCGCGTCGGCTCCGCGATGGCCGCCGAACTCGGAACCATGCGGGTCTCCGAGGAGGTGGACGCCCTCGAGGTCATGGGAATCGACCCCCTCTCCTATCTCGTCTTCCCGCGCTTCGTAAGCCTCGCGCTGATGGGGCCGATCCTCACCATCTACGCGACCGTCATCGGGGTCGCCAGCGGCGCGCTCGTCGCGATCTACCAGCTCGAGGTCCCCTGGGGGGTCTACCTCCAGCACGCCCGAGCGGCCGTCGAGCAGAAGGACGTAATCGCGGCCCTCGTGAAGGCCTCAACCTACGGCGTCGTCGTTTCGATCGTCGGCTGCAGCCAGGGGCTGCGGGCCGTCCACGGCGCGGAGGACGTCGGGCGCGCGACCCGGAATTCCGTGGTCGTGTCGTTCGTCATGATCCTCATCCTCGAATACCTGATCTCCTGGGCGTTCTACGGCGCGCCCGAAATCTTCGGGGGCCTTCGATGATCGAGGTCCGCGATCTCCACAAGACCTTCCACGGCGAGAAGGTCCTCGACGGGGTCTCCTTCCAGGTGCGGCCGGGCGAGACGTTCGTGATCCTCGGGCGCTCCGGCACGGGCAAGACCGTGACGCTAAAACACCTCGTCGGGCTCCTGCAGCCCGAGCAGGGCCACGTCCGGATCCTCGGCGTGGACATCGTCGAGGAGCGCGGCCGCGCGTTGCAGGCCGTCCGCCAGAAGATCGGCTATCTCTTCCAGGGCGGGGCGCTGATGAACTCTTTGTCCGTCGGGGAGAACGTGGCGCTCCCCCTCCACGAACACGAGCGCAAATCCCGCGCCGAAATCCGCCGGATCGTCGCCGAGAGGCTTTCCTGGGTCGAGCTCGACGGGATCGAGGGGCGGATGCCTTCGGAACTCTCCCTCGGGATGAAGAAGCGGGTCTCGCTCGCCCGGGCGCTCGTGCGCGATCCGCAAATCATCCTCTACGACGAGCCCACCTCCGGACTCGATCCGATCACCTCGAACACGATCGACGCCCTCATCCTGTCCCTCCAGCAGCGCCTCCACGTGACGAGCGTCGTCGTCACGCACGACCTCCACTCCGCCTTCCACGTCGGAAACACCATTGCCCTCCTGGACGAGGGCCGAATCGTCGCGATGGCCCCCCCGGACGCGTTCCGGGCGAACCCGGACCCTCGCGTGCAGGCCTTCATCCAGGCACAATGAGAAGGATCCCCATGCGACTCACGAAAGACGTCGTCGTCGGCCTTGTGTTTTTCCTGGGCATCGGCCTGCTCGTCTACCTGACGATGGCGATCCCCCTCATCAACCCGACCGGCGGCTCCAACGTAAAGGCCCATTTCCCCCAGGCGGAGGGCCTGGCCCGCGGAGACGTCGTATGGGTGGACGGCTATCCGATGGGAAAGGTCCAGGACATCGAACTCGCCTCGAACGGCGGGGTCGTCGCGATGCTTCACCTGTGGAAGCCCATCTCGCTCCGCGAGGGCTACTCGATCCGGATCCAGGCGAGCGCGATCCTGGGCGGGAAGGTCGTCGCGCTCGAGCGCGGAAATCCGAAGGGAAAGGAAATTCAGGCGCCGGCAGTTCTCGAGGGCCGCAGTTCCCCGGAGGTCATGGAATCCCTCAAGAACCT
>ERZ1292640.4808-Hain-H43-02um-R1-4808-length-10164-cov-14_pt1 | contig 10164 bp, 9 predicted proteins | sample MGYA00564404_ERZ1292640 | MGnify/ENA primary metagenome ERZ1292640 (study PRJEB36523, sample SAMEA6512636) | groundwater metagenome | collected 2019-01-08 | study: AquaDiva: Metagenomics assemblies of 32 groundwater samples | reverse complement strand
CGCCGTTCGCGCGAGCTGCTGGCAAAGAATTTCGTGTCGCAGGCGGCGCATGACGGCGCGGTCGCGCGCTACGAGAAGGCCAGCGCCGGACTCAGCGGTTTCAAGGCGGCGATCGGGGTCGCGCAGGCCAGCCATCATGCGGCACAGATCGCGGTTGACCAGACGCTGATCCGCGCGCCGTTCGACGGCGTGGTGCTGACCAAGAACGCGAACGTCGGGGACGTGATCACGCCGTTTTCCTCCGCGCTGGGATCGCAGGCGGCAGTGGTGACGATGGCCGACATGTCGACGCTCGAAGTCGAGGCCGACGTCTCCGAATCGAATCTCGGCAAGGTTACGCCCGGCCAGCCATGCGAGATCCAGCTCGACGCATTGCCGGAAGTGCGTTTCCGCGGCCGCTTGCTGCGACTGGTGCCGACGGTGGATCGCACCAAGGCAACCGTGATGGCGAAAATCCGCTTCGAGCAGCTCGATCCGCGCATCCTGCCCGAGATGAGCGCCAAGGTCGCGTTCCTGTCGCAGGAGATGCCGGAAGGCGAACGCAGCGCGCGTACCGTGGTGCAGCCGCCGGCGGTGGTGCAGCGCGGCGGCAAGAGCGTGATGTTCGTGATCAGGGACGACAAGGCCGTGCAGGTCGCGGTCGAAACCGGCGCCAGGATTGGCGAGCTGCTGGAGATCCGCTCGGGCGTTAAACCCGGCGACAGGGTGGTATTGCGGCCTCCAGACAAGCTGCATGACGGCGCGCGCATCTCTCTGCCGACCAAGTAGTTTTTCCAATGAGCAACACCGCACAGCCGGTCGTCGAAATCAGCGACCTCGTCAAGTCCTACCGCCGCGGCGAGCAGATCGTTCCCGTGCTGACCGGCATCACGTTCGATATCGCGGCCGGCGATTTCGTCGCGCTGATGGGACCGTCGGGGTCGGGCAAAAGCACGCTGCTCAACATGATCGCGGGAATCGACAAGCCTGACAGCGGCAGCCTGCGCGTCGCCGGCACCGACATCACGGCGCTGTCGGAAGCCGGGCTTGCCGATTGGCGTTCGCGCAACGTGGGCTTCATTTTCCAGTTCTACAATCTGCTGCCGGTGCTGACGGCGTTCGAGAATATCGAGCTGCCGCTGCTGTTGACTGACCTGTCGGCGCGCGAGCGCGGCGAGCACGTCGCCGCCGCGCTCTCGATGATGGGGCTCACCGACCGCAGCGATCACTACCCCTCGGAACTCTCGGGCGGGCAGCAGCAGCGGGTTGCGATCGCACGCGCGATCATTACCGATCCGACGATCCTCGTGGCCGACGAGCCCACCGGCGATCTCGACCGCGTGTCGGCCGCAGAGATACTCAATCTGATCGAACGCCTCAACCGCGAACTCGGCAAGACGGTGATCATGGTCACGCACGATCCGCAGGCGGCGTCCAAGGCGCACACCGTGCGGCATCTCGAAAAAGGCGAACTGAGCGCCGGCTGAAAGTCCCCGTTCATGTACTTTCTCAAGCTGATAGTCAGAAATGCGCTGCGCCACAGGCTGCGCTCCGGCCTGACCGCGCTCGGCATCGTGGTCGCGATCCTCGCGTTCGGGGTGCTGCGCACCGTGGTCGATGCGTGGTACGCGGGCGCAGCCGCGGCGTCGGCGACGCGGCTGGTGACGCGTAACGCGATTTCGCTGGTATTCCCGCTGCCGCTGACCTACATGGGCAAGATCAGGCAGATCGACGGCGTAAAGTCGGTATCGCACGCCAACTGGTTCGGCGGCGTCTACATCACCGAGAAGAACTTTTTCCCGCAGTTCGCAGTGCAGGCGCAGAGCTATTTCGCTTTGTATCCGGAATTCGTCGTCGATCCCGGGCAGATGCGCGAGTTTCTGCGTGACCGCAAGGGCGCGATCGTCGGCCGCAAGCTCGCCACGACCTACGGCTTCAAGCCGGGTGATCAGGTGTCGCTGCGCGGCACGATATTTCCGGGCAACTGGGAATTCGTGGTGCGCGGCATTTACGACGGGGCGGAAGCCAAGACCGACACCTCGCAGTTTTTCTTCCACTGGAACTATCTGAACGAAACGATGATAAAGCTCGCGCCGCGGCGCGCCAACACGGTCGGCGTCTACGTCGTCGGGCTCACCAGCGCCGACCGGGCCGCCGCAGTCACCGCCGCGATCGACGCGACTTTCAGGAATTCGCTCGCCGAAACGCTGACCGAGACCGAGCAGGCGTTCCAGCTCGGCTTCGTGTCGATGACCGAGGCCATCGTCGTCGCGATCAAAATCGTGTCGTTCCTCGTCATTTTCATCATCATGGCGGTGATGGCCAACACCATGGCGATGACCGCGCGCGAGCGCACCGCCGAGTATGCGACGCTCAAAGCGCTCGGTTTCGGTCCGCTCGCGCTGGCGGCGATGATTTTCGGCGAATCGCTCGCGATCGCGGGCGCCGGAGGCCTGATCGGGGTCGTGCTCACGTTTCCGGTTGCCGAGCGTTTTGCCGCGGAGATGGGCAGCCTGTTTCCGGTGTTCAACGTCGGCCGCGAGACGGTGGCGATGCAGGTTGCGGCCGCGTTGCTGGTCGGCGCTGTTGCCGCCTGCCTGCCGGCGCTGCGCGCGGCGCGGATTCGCATCGCCGAAGGGCTGCGCAACGTCGGCTAAGATTCATCTCAAAAAACCAAAATGACAAGCAACCGCAGATAAACGCCGATTAACGCCGATGAAATTCGAAACCACCAGGCACCTGCTATCAAAGTTCTTGATCTTATCCGCGTTCATCTGCGTTCATCGGCGGTTTCAATTGATTTAGACGGTTCCTGATGAAAATTCCTTTCTCCTATTCGTTCCGCAATTTGTGGACGCGCAAACTGACGACCGCGCTCACCGCGGGAGGCATGGCGCTCGTGGTGTTCGTGTTCGCGACCGTGCTGATGCTGGAGGAGGGCCTGCGAAAAACGCTGGTCGAAACTGGCTCGCACGACAACGTGGTCGTGATCCGGCGTTCGTCGCAGACCGAGGTGCAAAGCGTGATCGACCGCGTGCAGGCGGCAATCATCGAAAGCCAGCCCCAGGTCGCGCTCGGCGCCGGGGGCGAGCGGTTGGCGTCCAAGGAAACGGTGGTGCTGGTCAATCTCATCAAGCGCGACACCGACCGGCCGACCAACGTGCTGATTCGCGGTGTCGCCCCGCAGGGCCTTACGCTGCGGCCACAGGTCAGGATCACCGCCGGGCGCGCGTTCCGGGCCGGCTCCTCGGAAATCGTTGCGGGACGCAGCGCGGCCGAGCGTTTCAAGGGCGCTGGCATCGGCGAGACACTGTGGTTCGGCCTGCGGGAATGGACGGTGGTGGGAACGTTCGACGCCGGTAACAGCGGTTTCGACTCCGAAATCTGGGGCGACGCGGTGCAGTTGATGCAGGCGTTCCGGCGCCCGGTATATTCTTCGTTGCTGTTCCGGCTCAACGACCCGGAGAGTTTCGAGGAGGTCCGGGCGCAGCTCGAACGCGACCCGCGGTTGACGGTGGAAGCGAAACGCGAAAAAATCTATTACGCGGAACAGTCGGAGCTGCTGGCGAAATTCATCCGCTACCTCGGACTGACGCTCTCAGTGATATTTTCGGTCGGCGCGGTGATCGGCGCGATGATCACGATGTATGCGTCGGTCGCGAACCGCATCGGCGAGATCGGTACGCTGCGCGCGCTCGGATTTCGCAAGCGCAGCATCCTTGCCGCGTTTCTGACCGAAGCGGTGCTGCTTGCGCTGGTAGGAGGTTGCGTCGGGCTCGCGGCTGCGTCGTTCATGCAGATGTTTACGATCTCGACCATGAACTGGCAATCGTTTTCCGAGCTCGCGTTCAGTTTTACGCTGACGCCCGATATCGCGGCGAAGACGCTTTTGTTCTCGCTGGTCATGGGCGTGGTCGGCGGCTTTCTGCCTGCGATCCGCGCCGCGCGGCTGAAGATTGTCGACGCCCTGCGCGCGATATGAGGCGCGTGCCACGAACCACGCATCACTTCCTGATCTGCTCGATCGTTCCCATGTGGAACTTGAATTCGCCGCGGCGGCGGTCGCTGTAATAGTGCGTGAGCGTGTTGCGCACGGTGGCAAACGCGAGCTGGTCCCATGGCATCTCATTCTCGGCATACAGCCTCGCCTCGAGCGTCTCGGCGCCGGCGTGAAAGTCGAGATCGAGCAGCCGCGCGCGGAACAGGATGTACACCTGGCTGATGTGCGGGATATTGTAGAGCGCGTAGAGCGGGCCGATCTCCACCCGCGCGTTGGCCTCCTCCAGAGTCTCGCGCAGCGCGCCCTGAGTAGCGGTTTCGCCGTTTTCCATATAGCCGGCAGGCACCGTCCACAACCCGTAACGCGGCTCGATCGCGCGGCGGCACAGCAGGATCCTGTCTTCCCATTCCACAATGCAGCCGACCACCATCCGCGGGTTCTGATAGTGGATGGTGTGGCACCCGCCGCACACGAAACGCGGCAGCGTGTCGCCTTCGGGTATGCGCAGTGCGACCGGCGCGCCGCATTGGCTGCAGAATTTCATAATGCTCACTATACGGTAACAGGCGGGCATTGGAAATCCGGATCCGGGGCGGGAACCGCGATTGCAGTGGTTCTCGTTTCGTCGGTCGGTGCCGGGCGGGGCGCGGCCAGGGCCGCCGCCGCATGCTATGATTTATTTTATCTGGCGGGTCAACGTGACGGAGGCAGGCAATGGATGACAAAGCAAGAATAATCGTGATCGGGGTGGTGTCGTTGATCATCGGCGCTGCGGGTGGATGGTGGTACGGCATGATGCAGGTCGACGAGGTGACACTCAAGCTTATGGCGGTGACACAGGAAAAGGAGCAGGCACTGCAAAGCGCGGATCGCCTGCGCAAATCGAACCATGAGGCGGCCACGAAATACGGCAGGGATCTCGGCAAGCTGGTCACCGCCGGCGGCGCTCCCGCGGCGGCGCAATCCCAGCCTGCGCCCGCCGCGCCTGCTGCAGCGCCCGCCGGGGATGATCCCGCGAAGCTTATCGACAGCGTACGGGGAATGCTGGCAGCGCGCGACCACATTCGCGCTACGCTCGATGGCGTGCGCGCAGCGATGAATTCGGAATTTGATGCGCTGGCAGCCGAGCTCGGCAATGCGGCACCGGACTCCGAAAAACTGAAGCAGATCCTTGAAGCGCTGAAACGGAACTGGCCGCAGAAGGAAAAGGATCTGGAAGCGGCCACGCGCAGGCTGCTCACCGACCTCGGCATTCTGCAGGCTGCTGCCGCGCCCACGCCGGCAGCGGCGGAAAAGAAGTAACCCCAGTCAATCTGACAGCGTCAGAAAAGCCGATTCCCTCCTCCTTGACGGGGGAGGTGCGCCGGAGCGTGGAGCAGGGACCCGTTTACGGGATGCGACCGTGAAGGTGCACAATAGCACGCGGATCTCCGGCGCTCAGCATCCCGCTGCGGGGTCGCATCCATCGGCAAGCCGACGGAACCTGCTCCGCCCTCCGCGGGCGCAGGGTGGGGGTGAGAATCACCATGACTCGCAACGTCTTCACCCCCATCCCAACCTTCCCCCGTCAAGGGGGAAGGAGTTCCTTTGGACGCGTTGTCAGGCGGTGGCGGGTTCGCCGCCGTCGGATTTGAATGGGCTGCGAGCGCCGAGTTCGTCGACGTAAGCCGCGATGCCGTGTGACTCGCGCCGCAGGAAATCCTCGACCGCCGCGGCGAACTCCGGATGCGCGAGCCAGTGCGCGGAATGCGTTGCCACCGGCAGCAGCCCGCGCGCGATCTTGTGTTCGCCCTGCGCGCCGCCCTCGAAGCTGGCGATGCCGTGGGCGATGCAAAACTCGATGACCTGGTAGTAACACGCCTCGAAATGCAGCGCCGGATGGTATTCGAGCGCGCCCCAGTACCGGCCGCACAGCCGCTGTCCATTATGGATGTTGAGCGAAGCGGCGATCGGACGGGACTCACGCATGGCGACGATGAGCAGGATGTTTTCCGGCATCAGGCGGCCGAGGGCGCGGAAGAAGTCGAGGTTGAGGTAGGGTGTCGAGCGATGCTGGCGATAGGTCTCGCGGTAACAGCGGTTGAAAAATATCCAGAGCGCGTCCGTGACGGCGCTTCCCGCAAACCACTCGCAGCGGATGCCGGCATCATGCACGCGGCGCCGCTGCTGCCTGATCTTCTTGCGTTTGTCGTGATTCAGCGTCGCCAGGAAGCCGTCGAAATCCGCATAGCCGTGATTGCGCCAGTGAAACTGCACGCCGTGGCGCAGCATCAGTCCGCCATCCTGCATTTCAGCCGCCTGCCCCGCAGGCGGAAACAGGCAGTGCAGCGACGATGCCCCTGCCCCGCGCGCCAGTTCGAGCGCGGCGTCGAGCAATAGCCGGCGCCGCCCGTTATTCGCGGCAAGCAGGCGCTGGCCGCTCACCGGCGTAAACGGCACCGCGTTAAGCAGTTTCGGGTAGTAACTCAGTCCGTGGCGCTGGTAGGCGTCCGCCCATGCCCAATCGAATACGTACTCGCCGTAGGAGTGGGCTTTCAGATAAAGCGGCATGGCGCCGGCCAGCATGCCAGCCTCGCGCAGTATCAGGAAACGCGGTGCCCAGCCAGTGGCAGCGCCGACGCAGCCGGTCTCATGCAGCGCGTGCAGGAATTCGTGACGCAGAAACGGGTCGTCACCGGCAAGCCGGTTCCAGTCGCGAGCCGGTATCGCGGCGAGCGAGTCGCGCACTTCGACGACGGGCCCGAGCGTCTTCATCCAGCCAATGATATATTAGCGCCGTGAAAATCGCGATTGCCCAGGTTAACTGCACGGTCGGCGATCTCGCCGGCAACGTCGAGCGCATCCTGGAATTCGCCGCGCGCGCGCGCGCGCAAGGTGCGGATCTGATGGTCACTCCCGAACTTGCACTGTGCGGTTATCCACCCGAAGATCTGTTGCTGCGCGGCGATTTTTACCGCAGCTGCGACGCGGCGCTCGAACGGTTGGCGGCGCAGGTCACCGGCATCACGCTCGTCGTCGGACATCCGCGCCAGGTCGACGGCAAGCGCTATAACGCCGCGTCGGTGATCCAGAATGGCCGCGTCACCGCCACTTATCACAAGCATGCGCTGCCCAACTACACGGTATTCGACGAAGAGCGCTATTTCGACTCGGACGACAGGCCGTGCGTATTCCAGGCCGGCGGCGTCAATTTCGGCGTCAACATCTGCGAGGACACGTGGGGCAAGCAGGGCCCGCTGCTGGCGAGTCCCGGCGCCGACGGCAGGCAACTCAACCTGGGAATCAATATTTGCGCCGATTCATGGGCAGCGGTGGCGCCGCGGGCGGCGCGCGCGGCCGGCGCCGAGGTGCTGCTGGTGCTCAACGCCTCGCCCTACCATGTGCGCAAGCAGCATTCGCGTTACGACGTGATGCGCGAACGCGTCGCCGAGAACGGCGTGCCGCTGATCTACGTCAACATGGTCGGCGGCCAGGACGAGCTCGTTTTCGACGGCGCGTCGTTCGCGCTCAGCCGCGAGGGCGAGCTCATGAACCAGCTGCCGCTGTTCAAGGAGGCGCTGGGGATAGTGACCATCGAGAACGGCGACGCGCGGCGCGGTGAGATTGCGCCGGAGCGCCCGCTCGAGGCCGAGGTCTATGACGCGCTGTGCCTGGGAGTGCGCGATTACGTCGGCAAGAACGGTTTTCCGGGGGTGCTGCTCGGCTTGTCGGGCGGCATCGATTCAGCGCTGACGCTGGCGGTCGCCGTCGACGCGCTGGGCGCCGACAAGGTGCGCGCGGTGATGATGCCGTCGCAGTATACGGCGAGCATCAGCCGCGAGGACGCTCGCGCGCAGGCCGAGGCGCTCAAGGTGCGCTACACCGAGATCGCGATCAAGCCGGTATTCGACACATTTCTGGCCGCGCTGGCGGCGGAGTTCGAAGGGCTGGCGCAGGACACCACCGAGGAAAACCTGCAGTCACGCATCCGGGGCACGCTGCTGATGGCGTTGTCGAACAAGGGCGGCTCGATCGTGCTCACCACCGGCAACAAGAGCGAGATGGGAACCGGCTATGCGACGCTCTATGGCGACATGGCGGGAGGCTTCGGCGTGTTGAAGGATATCAGCAAGATGATGGTCTACCGCCTCGCCAACTACCGCAACGGCATTTCCCCGGTAATCCCGCAGCGCGTGATTACGCGCCCGCCCTCGGCCGAATTGAGGCCGAACCAGGTTGACCAGGACAGCCTGCCGCCCTACGAAGTGCTGGACGCGATCATGGAGGCCTATGTCGAGCACAATCGCGGGCCGCGCGAAATCGAGGCGGCCGGATTCACCCGCAATGACATCGAGCGCGTGATCCACCTGCTGCGGATCAGCGAATACAAGCGGCGCCAGGCGCCGATCGGCATCCGCATCACCCCGCGCGGCTTCGGCAAGGACTGGCGCTACCCGATTACCAACAAGTACCGCCATCAGGGCGAGTAACGAGGGGTGTTTTATCTCGTTGCCGCCAGGCCTTATACTATGTCCTGAAACCGGTCGCAACGCGCAGCCGGTCGTGAGGAGGCAGAGAGGGTTTAATGAAAAAAATCGAAGCGATATTCAAGCCGTTCAAGCTGGACGAGGTGCGCGAAGCGCTTTCCGAAATTGGTGTCAGCGGCCTGACCGTGACCGAAGTCAAGGGTTTCGGCCGGCAAAAGGGCCATACCGAGCTGTACCGCGGAGCCGAGTACGTGGTGGATTTCCTGCCCAAGGTGAAAATCGAAGTCGTGATCCCGGAGAGCATGCTCGAGCGGGCCGTTGATGCCATCGTCAAGTCCGCGCGCACCGGCAAGATCGGCGACGGCAAGATATTCATCACCAGCGTCGAACAGGTGATCAGGATCCGTACCGGCGAGACCGACGAGGCGGCGATTTAGCGATCGGTGATTGGTGATTAGTGATTGGTGATTAGTTTTACTGCGTCAGAAAAGCCGATTCCCTCCCCCTTGACGGGGGAGGGCCAGGGTGGGGGTGAGAATTACCATGACTCGCAACGTTTTCACCCCCATCCCAACCTTCCCCCGTCAAGGGGGAAGAGAGTTTCTTCCGCCTAACGCCTCACGCTTCATACCTTCCGCCCTCCGCTTTTCAACAGCACCATCACCGCGCCGCTGCCGCCGTCGACCTGGCGCGCCTGGCAGAACGCGAGCACTTCGTCGCGCTGGATCAGCCAGTTCGCGACTTTGGTTTTCAGCACCGGCTCGCGGTTTTTCGAGCGCAATCCCTTGCCGTGAACGATGCGCACGCAGCGCGCGCCGTTGCGCACACAGGCGTTGAGAAACTCCACCAGCAGCGCGCGCGCCTCGACCGAAGTAAGCCCGTGCAGGTCCAGTTCGTCCTGGGTCACCCAGTGGCCGCGGCGCAGCTTCCTCAGAACCTGGCGCGACAGACCGGTGCGCAGGTATACCAGCTCCTCGCCGGTCTCCGTTCCGATGTCCCAGGAGACGTGATCGCTCAGGCTGTCCGCAAGTGCGGCGCGCTCGTCGCGCAGCCGTTGCTCCGGAATGGGTTTGCGTTTGGGACGCACGTGGACCACCCGTCCGTGAGCGGGCAGGGGAACAACTTCCGCCAGCAGTTCCTGGAGCAGCGCGGCGTCGTCACCGGGGCGCCCGGCGGCGCGTTTTTTCATGGCATGGCTCCCGGCGTCGCACGCATCGCCACGCGAGTCTAGGGCGCGAGCGACTCGAGGTATTTCTGCGCGTCGAGCGCCGCCATGCACCCGCTGCCGGCGCTGGTTACCGCCTGGCGATAGACGTGGTCCTGCACGTCGCCGGCCGCGAACACACCTGGCGCGCTGGTGGCAGTGGCGCCGCCATCCAACCCGCATTTGGTAATGATGTAGCCGTTCTTCATTTCGAGCTGGCCGGCGAAAATCTCCGTATTGGGGCGGTGGCCGATCGCGATAAATACCCCCTGCAGCTGCTGATCTGTCGTCGCACCGGTTTTGGCATGCTTCACGCGCATGCCGGTGACGCCGGACTTGTCGCCGAGCACCTCGTCCAGCACGTGGTCCCACAGTACGGTTGCTTTTCCAGCGGCAACTTTTTCGTCGAGCTTGTCGACCAGGATCGCTTCCGCGCGGAATTTGTCGCGGCGGTGCACCACCGTGACGTGCCGCGCGATGTTGGACAGATACAGCGCTTCCTCGACCGCGGTATT
>ERZ1292640.4807-Hain-H43-02um-R1-4807-length-10165-cov-4_pt1 | contig 10165 bp, 10 predicted proteins | sample MGYA00564404_ERZ1292640 | MGnify/ENA primary metagenome ERZ1292640 (study PRJEB36523, sample SAMEA6512636) | groundwater metagenome | collected 2019-01-08 | study: AquaDiva: Metagenomics assemblies of 32 groundwater samples | reverse complement strand
CCGACTCCAGCACCACCACCCCCCAAGGTCGCCCCGGCACAGCCTCCCAAGCCGGGCAAAGTGCCACAGGGCTTACATATAGACTACCGGCAGCAAGAACCGTTCCGACCGACAAAGTCGCCTTTACCTGCATTTGTAAGTTTAACAAACAAAAGGCATTATCGTCAAGCTTCAGGGATCGAGGGACTGATGAAAAGATCCCCGAAGCAGGCGCGAACCGCAACACGTCGTCGCCTAGTGCCGGATACCCTCGCTCCAGCAGCAGCGCGGTGATCGTGGATTTCCCGCTGCCCGAAGGGCCCACGAGCAGCACGAGGCGCTCGCCGATGCGCACGCCGGCGGCGTGGACGAACACCAGATCGGGGCCGGGGTCGTTCAGGACGTCTTCGATGGCTCGCCACTCGACGAACGCCCAGGCGTCGCCGAGACTCGCGGGGCCAAAGGGTGGTCTCGCGGGGCTCGTGGCTAGGTAGGAGTCGTCGCCGACCTGCCTGAGGGTGTAGCGGAGGGTCGGGGGTGCTTCCGTGGAGGGTGCGGCGTGGTAGAGTGCGTCGAGGTACGGGACGGCGGCGGCGTCGTCGCTCGAGAACTCGAGCACGTGGGGGGGCACCGCAACCCGTCGGGAGGCTATCGCAGCAGTCCTTCGGCCGCGAACCGCCGCAGGACGTCCTCGACATCCCGGCGGATAGCGGCCGCGTCGGGGGACGACACGTCCCGGGCGATGGCCTCGGCCATGGCGTCGGGGCCGTGCGCCCCGTCGCAGTACGTCCAGACGACGACCGCGGTGAGGTTCAGCACGTGTGCGCGGTCCCGGGCCGCGTCGAAGAGGACCCATTCCGAGCCGACGCGGCGCAGCGCCACGTCGGGCCTCGCGTGCGGCAATGCAGGGATGGCGGACACGGGCATCAACCCAACCTAGTGAAACCGGGGTCCGGCGGGCAAGCGTCGGCACCAGAACCGCTTACGGCAGCCGTGGTCGCCTCAGGCCGGATCGCCGTCTGGCGGCAGGTCGCGGACGGTCGCTGCTTGCCCGGCCCCCCGCCGGCCGGGTAATTTCCCGCGCCTCGCGCAAGTCCCACTTCACTCCTCGCAGCAGGGCTCATGGCGAACACCGACCGCATGGAGAAGCTCGTGTCGCTGTGCAAGCGGCGCGGTTTCATCTTCCAGTCCTCGGAGATCTACGGCGGCCTCGGCTCGGTCTGGGACTACGGGCCGCTCGGCGTCGAGCTGAAGAAGAACCTCAAGGACCGCTGGTGGCGCGCGATGGTCCACGCCCGCGACGACATCGAGGGCCTCGATGCCGGCATCCTCATGCACCCGCGGGTCTGGGAAGCGTCGGGCCACCTGGCGGGGTTCACCGATCCCCTGGTGGACTGCAAGCAGTGCAAGCAGCGCTTTCGCGGCGACGATCCACGCATCAGGGGGACGCCCGGCCAGCCCGACGCCCAGTGCCCCGTCTGCGGGACGAAGGGCATGCTCACGGCTCCGCGGATGTTCAACCTGATGTTCAAGACGTTCATGGGGCCGGTCGAGGAGGACGCCGCCGTCGTGTACATGCGGCCCGAGACGGCGCAGGGCATCTACGTCAACTACCTGAACGTGCAGCAGGCGTCGCGGCAGAAGATCCCGTTCGGCATCGCGCAGATCGGGAAGGCGTTCCGCAACGAGATTACTCCCGGCAACTTCATCTTCCGGACGCGCGAGTTCGAGCAGATGGAGATGCAGTTCTTCGTGCGGCCGGGGACCGACGAGGCGTGGTTCGAGTTCTGGCGGCACGAGCGGATGGGGTGGCACGAGCGGCTGGGGATCCGGAAGGAGCGGCTCCGCTTCCACCAGCACGGGACGGACGAGCTCGCCCACTACGCCAAGGCCGCGTACGACATCGAGTACGAGTTCCCGTTCGGCTGGAACGAGTTCGAGGGCATCCACAACCGGACCGACTTCGACCTCTCCCGGCACCAGCAGTTCTCGGGGAAGAAGCTCGAGTACTTCGACCAGGAGCGGAACGAGCGCTACCTGCCCTACGTCGTCGAGACGTCGGTCGGCGCGGACCGGACGGCGCTCGCGGTGCTGTGCGACGCGTACCACGAGGAGGAGGTCGCCGGCGAGAACCGCGTGGTGCTCCGCTTCCTCCCGTCGATCGCCCCCATCAAGGCGGCGGTCCTCCCCCTGGTGAACCGGGACGGGATGCCGGAGGTCGCGAAGCGCATCCACGACGATCTCCGCGGGCGCTACACGGTCTTCTACGACGACGGCGGGTCGATCGGCCGGCGATACCGTCGGCAGGACGAGGCGGGCACGCCGTTCGCGGTCACGGTGGACGGGCAGACCACGCAGGACGGCACGGTGACGGTGCGGCACCGCGACACACTGGTGCAGGACCGCATCGGCGCCGGCGCGATCGCGGGCTACCTCGCGGAGCGCGTGGCCACGTGACGCCCGACGCCCTCCGCGCGCGCGGGGAGCGCTTCCACGAGGAACTCGGCCGCGAGGGCTACCTGACGGGTGCCGGACTCGCGGCCGAGGCGCATTTCGAGGAGATCTTCGAGCGGCACGCCGACCTCGCGGGCGAGGAGGCCTTCGAGGCGGCGCGGCCGGACCCCCTGCTGTTTGCCTGGGTGGTGGACAACCGTGTGGGCCGCGCGGTCGCGGCGCTGGAGGACCGGCTCCACGCGTGGGAAGCGGGGGCCACCGTCGCGCTGCAGGACGGCACCGTGATGCCCTACCAGCGCACGGCGGTCGCCATCGCGAACGAGGCGGAGCGTCCGCGTCGGCTGATGCTCGACCGGGCGCGGCGCGCCGTGCTCGCGGAGCCGACGGCCCTGCGGGCGGAGCGCCTGGGGCGCGAGCGCGACCTGATCGAGGGGCTCGGCCTGGGTGACTTCGTGAGCGCCCGCGCCGCCTTGGCAGGCATCGATCTGGACGCCCTCGGGGATGCGTGCGGGAGCTTCCTGACCCGGACGAGCGACCTCTACCGCGACGCCCTTGCGGAGCGGCTGCGGGCGCAACTCCACCTCCGTCCCGGTGAGGCCGATCGCGCGGATGCGGCGTACCTCTTCCGGGGCGTGGCGTTCGACGACGCCTTCCCGGCCGCGGACCTTGTGCCGACGGCGTGCCGGCAGGTCGGGGAGATGGGTCTCGACGCCGAGTCCGGGGGCCGCATCCGCTACGACACCGAGGAGCGCGAGCGGAAGAGGCCGCGGGCGTTCTGCGCGCCGGTGCGCGTGCCGGATGAGGTCTACCTGGTCATCCGGCCGTTCGGCGGCGCGAGCGATTACCGGGCCTTCTGGCACGAGCTCGGCCACGCGCTCCACTTCTCGCACGCGAGTGCCACGCTGCCGTTCGAGCACCGCTGGCTGGGCGACAACTCGGTGACGGAGAGCTTCGCGACGCTCTTCGAGCACCAGCTCCTCGCGCCGGCGTGGCTCGGCCGTTTCTCGCCCCTGCGCGGCGACCGCCTCCGGGCCTTCGTGCGCGACCAGGCCTTCGCACGCCTCGCCGTCGTCCGTCGGTACGCGGCGAAGCTGCGGTACGAGCTCGCGCTCTTCCGGGCACCGCGCCTCGCCGACGGCGCCGACCGCTACGTCGCGACGCTCACGGAGGCCACGCTGTTCCGGTACGCACCCGAGGACTACCTGCTGGACCTCGACGAGGGGTTCTACGCCGCGCGCTATCTCCGGGCATGGCAGCTCGAGGCCGGACTGAGCGCACTGCTCACGGAGCGCTTCGACGAGGACTGGTTCCGCAATCCGCGGTGCGGGCCCTTCGTGGCCGGCCTGATGGCCCGGGGCCAGCGGGACGACGCGGCCGCGCTCTCCGCCGAGGTGCTGGGTCGGCCCCTCGACTTCTCGGCGCTCGCCGCGACGTGCGAGCGCGCCCTGGCCTGAGGAGACCGTGCGGCGGCGCGATTTCGAGGCGATGGTCCGCCGGATGGCGGCCGAGATGCCGCCGGAGTTCACGGAGGGCATCGTCGAGATCGTCGTGACCGGCAAGACCATCCCGCATCCGGTGCGCGAAGGGGTCTACACGCTCGGCGAGTGCATCCCGCACGAGTTCGGCACGCCCGGTGAAGGCGACGCCGGCATCCGTTCTTCGGTCGAGCTGCACTATGGCTCGTTCGCGGCGCTGGCCCGCGAGCACCCGGATTTCGACTGGCGCGAGGAGGCGTTCGAGACGCTGGCGCACGAGGTGCGCCACCACCTCGAATGGCGTGCCCGCGTGCCGGAGCTGGAGTTGCTGGACGACGCCGCGGAGGCGAACTACGCGCGGCACGACGGGGAGCCGTTCCCGCCGCTCTTCTACCACGACGGCGAGCGCGTGGCGGCCGGCGTCTTCCGCGTGGAGGACGACGTGTTCGTCGAGGTCGTGCTGGACCGGAAGGCGTGGGCTGCTGCGGCAGGGCGACCGCTGGCCTTCCGGTGGCACGGGCGGTCGTTCGAGGTCGCGCTCCCGGCGGAGCTGCTCGACGTCCTGTTCGTGACGGCGGAGGGCGTCGAGCCCGCGCCGCCCGGCGAGGTCGTCGTGGTGCTGCGACGCAAGCCGGGGGCGCGGGACGTGGGCCGGCGGCCGACCGTCGGCTGCCAGGCGGCGCCTGCCACTTCTTCTGGACCTCGACGCTGATCTGCCGCGGCTTCGCGCGCTCGACCTTCGGCAGTGTCACCGTCAGGACCCCGTCCTCGTACGCCGCCTTGATGTGGACGGCGTCCTTCTGCTCGAGGACGTCCACCGCCGGCAGCCAGGCGCTGGTGACGGAGCCGGCGTGTGCGGTGCGTCACCTTGGCAAGCGGCGCCGTCCCGCGCGGGACGAGGCGGACGTTGAGCGCAGCGCGGTGGCCTGCTACATCTCAATCGACGGGTCCTTCAGCAGGGGAGTCTTCGATGACGCACGAGACCGTGACCGCGCTGGCGCCGGACGAGGTGATCCGCCGCGCGCGGGAGTTCTTCCTGCGGCGCGTCCCCGCGACCGGCGCGTTCGTGGAGGCCGAGTCGCCGCGGCACATCGTGCTGCGTGGCCAGGGCGGAGAGGAGCTGGTGATCGCCGCCGCGCCACGGCCCGGCGGCTGTGCCGTGCGCGGGTCCACGCTGCTGTTCGACCAGCAGGTGCGACGGTTCTTCTCCACGCTGCCTCCCGCCGAGGCTGGGCGGGGCGCCGCGTGAGCGCCGGCGCCGCGAACGACCCGCTGAGCCTCCGCGTGACGGTGACCGACGGCTGGCGCGTGATGCCGATGGCGCTTCCCCCGAGCGCGCCGGTCGCGGAGCTGAAGCGACGCGCCCTGGAGGGGGCGTCCATCAGCCCGCGGCTCGCGTCGCACTACGAGGTCAAGTACGGCGGCGCGCTCGTCGCCGACGAGACGCTGCGGCTGGACGCGGTCGGCATCCCCGACGGCGCGGGTCTCGTCGTCCTCCCCCGGCGGCGACGGCCTGTCCGGTGACGCGGCGGGGCCGAGGCCGCCTCGCCTTCTGGGCCGCGTTCGTCGTGCTCCTCCTGGACGGCGCGGCCGCAACCTGGCTCGGCCAGGTGTCGGCGCGCGGGCTGCTGATCGGCGTCGGCCTCGTGCTCATGGCCGCCTCGGCGGGATTGGCCCTCGTGTACCGGCGGTGGCAGGCGGCGATGGACGACGTGGACGCCGCGCGCCGCGCGGTGCGCTCCGAGGTGGAGGCGCTCCGGCAGGCGGTGCACGACGCCCGCAGCGGTCCGTAGTGCTGACGCTCCTCACCCATCCAGCCTGCCGGCTCCACGCCAATGGGCCGGGTCACCCCGAGTCACCCCAGCGCCTCGAGGCCATCGAGGCACGCCTCGAGCAGGACCTGGTGGCGCGGGGTGTCGCGCGATGGCTGGAAGCCCCGGCCGTGGCCGACGAGGACCTCCTGCGCGTGCACACCGCGGCGCACCTCGCGCGCCTGGAGCGCGTGCACCACGCCGGCGGCGGGGCCCTGGACTCCGACACGGCGATGGGTGCGCACTCGTTGGAGGCGGCGCGGCGCGCCGCCGGGGCGGCGGTGCTGGCGGCGGAGCGGGCGATGCGAGGGGAGGGACCGTCGTTCTGCGCGACGCGGCCCCCCGGACATCACGCGACCCCATCCCAGGCGATGGGCTTCTGCCTCTTCAACAACGCAGCCGTCGCCACCCGCACCGCGCTCGAGCGCTGCGGCGCGGAGCGGGTGCTGATCGTGGACTGGGACGTGCACCACGGCAACGGCACGGCCGATGCGTTCCGGCGCGAGCCACGGGTGCGCTACGTGTCCATCCACCAGTGGCCGTGGTACCCGGGGACGGGGGACGCACGGGACGTCGGGGCGGGCAACCTCTTCCACGTCCCCCGGCGTCCGGGACTGCCGGCGGCGACCTACACCGCCGATCTCCTCGCGGCGGTGGACCGCGCCGTGGCGGGGTTCGCGCCGTCGCTGGTGGTCTTTTCGGCCGGGTTCGACGGCCTGCGGGACGACCCCCTGGGCGGCTTCACCTGGGAGCCCGACGACTACGCGGCGCTCACCCTCGCCGTCCGGGAGCGGACGCCGCAGGCGGCGGTGGTGTCGGTGCTCGAGGGGGGCTACGACCCCCCGCGCCTCGCGGCCGCGGCCGCACGGCACGCCGCCGCGCTTGCTGCGTGAGGCGCGCGCTGTAAGTTCCCGCCTCATGAGCGCCGCGCCTGCCCCGGACCGGGGCGCCCCGTACAGCGTCTATCTCACTCCCGACGGCACGATCGAGTGGCACCTCCATCCCGCGCGCCTGGTCGAGGCGCTGCGGGAGGGCGGGCAGCTCTGGGTGGACATCGATGCCAGCGACGTGCACCAGCACGCGCTGCTGGAAAAGGTGTTCCACTTCCACCACCTCGCCATCGAGGACACGCTCAGTCCGAAGACCCGCGTCAAGCTGGAGGAGTACCCGGACCAACTCTTCCTCGTGATCCGCGGCGTGCGCTTCGACGCGACCACCGCCGACCCGTACGACCTCGAGACGGCGAACCTGTACAGCTTCCTCGGCGGGAACGCGCTGGTGACGGCGCACAGCGCTCCGTCGCGCGCCATCGATGAGGTCAAGCACCGCATCGAGCGCGGTCCCGAGCTGCTGCAGCGCGGCGTGGAGATGATCCTGCACGGGGCGGTGGACACCACGGTGGACCAATACCTGCCGATGGTGGACCAGGTGGACGACATCGTGGACGACCTGGAGCAGCGGATCTTCGACCAGTACGATGACGCGGCGATCCACGAGATCTTCCGCGTGAAGCGCCTCGTGGTGCAGTTGCGGCGGCACCTCGGGCCGCTGCGCGAGGTGCTGAACGTCCTCACCAACCGGCCGCACCCCTGCATCAACGCGGCGTCGCAGGTCTACTTCCGCGACGTGTACGACCACACCATCCGGATCGTGGAGTCGGTCGACTCCACGCGCGACCTGCTCACGTCGGTGCTGGACGCCTACCTCTCGCAGGCGTCGAACCGGATGAACAAGGTGATGAAATCGCTGAGCGTCGTGACCACGATCTCGCTGCCGCTGGTGGTGATCGGCGGGATGTTCGGCATGAACTTCGCGCACATCCCGCTGAGCACGCACCCCTTCGGGTTCTTCTGGGCGGTGGGGATGATGGTCCTCTTCGCCGGGGCGATGGTGTGGTTCCTCCGCAAGCAGGGCTGGGTCTGACGATGGCGCTCCGCCTGTCGTTCGAGATCCTGGATCTCGAGACCGCGTACCCGTTCGGCATCGCGCGTGGCACGCACCAGGCGTACCGGCGCGTGTGGGTGCGCCTCACCGACGACGACGGCCTGGAGGGCTGGGGCGAGGCGGACCCGTCGTACTACTACGGCGAGACCGCCGAGACGGTGGTCGCGGCGCTGGCGGCGTACGGTCCGGCCCTGCCGAGCGATCCCTTCGACCTCGAGGCCGCCGAGGCCCGGCTCGCCGCGACGCTCACGCACAACCCGTCCGCCCGGTCGGCGCTGTCGGCCGCGCTGCACGACCTGGTGGGGAAGCGGCTCGGCGTGCCGCTCTGGAAGCTGTGGGGGCTGGACCCTGCGGCGGCGCCGCTCTCGAGCTTCACGATCGGCCTCGACACGCTCGACGTGGTGCGCCGGAAAGTGCGCGAGGCCGCCGCCTACCCCATCCTCAAGATCAAGGTCGGCACGCCGGACGACCCCGCGGTGCTGCAGGCGGTCCGCGAGGAGACCGACAAGCGGTTGCGGGTGGACGCGAACGCCGGCTGGACGCTCAAGGAGGCGATGGCCCGGCTGCCGCTGCTCGAGGAGATGGGCGTGGAGCTGATCGAGCAGCCGCTGGCACCGGACGACATCGAGGGGCTGCACGTGCTGCGCGGCGCGGCGCGCCTGCCGATCATCGCCGACGAGTCGTGCCGGACGGCCGCCGACATCCCGCGGCTCGCGGGCGCGGTGGACGGCATCAACATCAAGCTGGCCAAGTGCGGGTCGCTGCGCGAGGCGCTGCGGATGATCGCGGTCGCGCGCGCCCACCACCTCCGGGTGATGGTCGGCTGCATGATCGAGTCGTCGCTCGGCATCACCGCGGCCGCGCACCTCACGCCGCTGCTCGACTACGTGGACCTCGACGGCGCCGCGCTGCTGAAGCACGACCCGTTCTGCGGCGCCAGCATCGACGGCGGCCGCGTCACCCTGCCAACCCTCCCGGGGCTCGGCGTCACGACGCGATGAGCGACGCGTTCGTCGCCGTCGCTCTCCCGCTCGCCCTCCGACAGACGCTCACATACGCCGTGCCCGGCGACCTCGGGGCGTCGCCGCTCCCGGGCGCGCGGGTCGTGGTGCCCGTGCGGCAGCGCGAGATGGTCGGCGTGGTGACGGCGCTCGACGCGCCCCCTCCGGCGGGGCCGGCCCGGAACGTCATCGCCGTGCCCGATGCCGAGCCGGTCCTCGACGCCGACCTGCTCGCGCTCGCGGTCCACGTCGCCGCCTTCTACGCCGCACCGCCGGGCCTCGTGCTCCGGGCGATGCTCCCTCCGCCGCTCTTCTCGGTGGGCCAGCCGGTCGTGGAGCTGGACGACCCCGGGGCGCTCCCGGCCGGCGGCGCGGGGCCGGCGCTGGCGCGGCTCTTCGGCCGTCACGCGTCAGTGCCGCTCCACCGGGTCCGGCGCGGCGCGGGCAGTGCGGGACTCCATCTCGTGCAGCGGCTCGTGGCCCAGGGGGCGGCGCGGGTCGTGGCCGTGCCGCCGCGGACGGCGGCTCCCGAGCGCCGGGAGCGGGTGCTGGAGCTGAGCGCGCGGCTCGACAGCCTGCTGGACCGGGAGCGCCGCTTCGCCCGGGCGCCGCGCCAGCGGCAGGCGTACGAGGCGCTCGAGCGGCTCGGGGGCCGTGCGGCGGCGCACCAGCTCGATGCCCTCGGCGTGTCGGCGGCGGCCTTGCGCACCCTCGTCGCGCAGGGCGTCGTGCGCGCGGAGGAAGAACGACGCATCCGGGACCCGTTCGCGGAACTCCCGGTGAGCCCGCCACCGGGCGAACCCACGCCCACGCAGGCGGAGGCGATCGCGGCGCTGCGCGGCCTGCCCGCCGGGACTGCCGCGCTGCTCTGGGGGGTGACCGGGAGCGGGAAGACGCTCGTGTACCTCGAGTTCCTCCGGGCGGTCCTCGCCGAGGGCCGTGGCGCCATCGTGCTCGTGCCGGAGATCAGCCTGACCCCGCAGACGGTGGCCCGCTTCCGGGGCGTCTTCGGCGATCAGGTCGCCGTCCTGCACAGCGCGCTGTCCGACGGGGAGCGATACGACGCCTGGCGGGCGCTGCGCGAGGGCGTGCGCCGAGTCGCGATCGGGCCGCGATCGGCCGTTTTCGCGCCGGTGCAGAGGCTCGGGGCGATCGTGGTGGACGAGGAGCACGACACGTCGTACAAGCAGGGCGAGACGCCGCGGTACCACGCCGTCGAGGTGGCGCAGGCCCGCGCGGCGCGGACCGGTGCCGTAGTGGTGCTCGGCAGCGCCACGCCGGCGGTGGAGTCGTGGGCGGCGGTAGAGCGCGGCGCCGTGATCGATGCAATAGAGGACTTTGTGCCACCACAGGAGATTGGGATTGCGTGGCGTCCGGTCGACGTTGGTGACGAAGGCGTCGAACCAGACGATGCTCGACGCGAGATCAGCGTCGACGCGGTCGGCCGCCGCGTCGAACATCGCGGATCCCGGCAGGTAGTCGAGGCCCAGGTTCAAGCCCA
>ERZ1292640.2076-Hain-H43-02um-R1-2076-length-16347-cov-21_pt1 | contig 10165 bp, 10 predicted proteins | sample MGYA00564404_ERZ1292640 | MGnify/ENA primary metagenome ERZ1292640 (study PRJEB36523, sample SAMEA6512636) | groundwater metagenome | collected 2019-01-08 | study: AquaDiva: Metagenomics assemblies of 32 groundwater samples | reverse complement strand
CCCCCCCCCCCACGCAGCTGGATATGCAGGCAACCTGCTCGGTTTATTAACTACTCCGTTACTACCCTGTCCTTCCCTTCTCGCTTAGCTTTGTAAAGCCGCTCGTCTGCTTTGAATATCAATTCGTCCTGGGCCTTGGCATCGTCCGGGAAAGCGGCTACGCCTATTGAAACCGTAACATGGGTCTTTACCCGCCGGAGTTCAATATCCTCCTTCTTCACAGCCTTTCTGATATTGTCCGCTATCCTTACTGCCTCTTTCTTTGGCGTATAAGGAAGCAGTATTGAAAATTCTTCCCCTCCGTAACGGCACGCTATGCCAGCATCTATAAAATTCAAAAGCACCTTTGAGATTGATTTAAGCACCGTGTCACCTGCTGTATGGCCGTATTCGTCATTATAATTTTTAAAATTATCTATATCGATCATGAGAAACGAGCAGACCGCTTTATTCCTGAGACAGTGAGACACTTCCTCCTTAAGCCTGTCCAGGAAATACCTCCTGAGGTACAGGCCTGTCAGCCCGTCTCTGATAGCGAGATCCAGGGTCTGTTTGTACAATGTGGAATTCTCCAGGCTGACCGCGCCTATATCGCATATAATATCCAGAAGCCTCAGGTCTTCAGAAGTATAAATATAAGGCTTCTGAGCCTCAAGCCTCAGGATGCCTATAACCTTACTGCCTTCCATTAACGGGCATGAAATAACAGAGCGGAAAGGCCTTTCATATCCGATAAACCTGTCTTCGCTGAACCTGAAATCTTTTTTTATGTCCTCCACTAAAAGGCACTGGCGCTGTTTAAATACCCAGTCGTCCAGGACATCCCCCTTTTTTGTCTTTATCCTGTCAGGGTTGCTCTTATTTCTGAAAAGCGCGAGACTCAATTCCTGTTTTTCCGTGTCCACAAGGAATAAAAGGCCTGAATCTGATTTACCTATAATATTAAAGGCGTTTTCCATGATCTTTTTTATGACATCTTCCAGCGACAGCGTGGAATTCAGGCGTGAAACAACGTCTTTTAAAGAATTATACCTCTCTGCTTTTTTCTCAAGGGATGCGGCTTCTTTTTTATGCTTATTGTGCTCGTCTTCAAGGACATTTATATTTTCCCTTATCTCCTCTATCCTTGTCTTAACAATATGAGAATGGTAACTATGTTTTTTTATCTCATTATCCGCGATTAGAAATGTTATAAAAAATATTGGGACGTTCCAGACATAAGAAAAATGAGAGGTGATGGCTATGAGGATTGTCAGAAAAACGCTGGCGCCAAGAAAAAAAAGGCTCCGCTGGTAGCCGAGTTCGTGCAGGCTTACAACTATTATAAGGTTATACAGGAAAATATTAGGAAGTTTCGGAAGCGCGGTGCGGAACGTGAGATATGATACCGTTATGAAACTCGCGCTGCATAATAATAGAAATTTTAAGAGGACTTTATCTTCTGATTGCATATCCTTCGACGCGTTCGGCGCTATGCGCCTCACTTGCTCAGGATTAAGATTATATTATGATTTCTTCTGTGTCTTTATTGAAAAAGTGGGTCTTGGACATGTCAAATACAAGGTCCATGTCCTGGTGGACTTCCGGCTTGTCGTGCCCGCCTACCCTTGCGATAAGCGAACTCTTGCCGGCTGTGATATATAAATACACCTCTGCGCCCATCGGCTCTACTATCTCAACAATGCCTTTGACTGTATTGTCAAGGGACGCCATGGATGTGAAAAGCTTGTCGTATATGTCTTCAGGCCTTATGCCGAAAGTAATTTCTTTGCCTTCGTAAGGCATTAATTTTTTATACATGTCCTCCACTATTTTTACAATAAAACCTTCGTCACTAAAAAAAAGCCTGGAGTCTTTTTTAATTATGCGGCCGTTTACGAAATTCATCGGAGGCGAGCCTATAAAACCCGCTACAAATTTATTTACAGGATTGTCATAAAGCGTAATAGGGTCAGCAACCTGCTGTATAATCCCGTCTTTCATTACAACTATGCGGTTACCCATAGTCATTGCCTCTGTCTGGTCATGGGTGACATATATCATTGTTGATTGGAGCCTGATGTGGAGCTTATTTAATTCTGTTCTCATCTGAACGCGCATCTTGGCGTCCAGGTTGCTCAGGGGTTCGTCAAATAAAAACACCATGGGCTTACGCACAATGGCCCTGCCCACAGCCACCCTCTGGCGCTGGCCGCCTGAAAGTTCCTTCGGCCTTCTGTTTAAAAGCTTGGCGATGCCAAGGATTTCAGCCGCTTCTTTGACTCTTGTCTCTATTTCTGATTTCGGATATTTACGCAGCCTGAGTGCAAATGACATGTTTTCGTAAACTGTCATGTGAGGGTAAAGCGCGTAATTCTGAAAGACCATGGCAATATCCCTGTCTTTGGGAGGGACATCGTTCACCATTTTATTGCCTATCCATATTTCGCCTTTTGTGACATCTTCCAGGCCTGATATCATCCTGAGCGTAGTAGATTTGCCGCAGCCCGAAGGCCCGACAAGCACTACGAATTCCCTGTTCTCGATTCCCAGAGTTATATTGTGAACAGCTTCTATATTGCCTGGATAAATCTTACAAATGTTCTTTAAACTTACTTGCGCCATAAATTTATATTTTATCAAATTATCGCAAAAATGTCAAACAGCTTAGGATAGATAGGCTATCAGCTGCGAGACAGTGTTTTTAAGGTTTTTGCGGTGTGAAACTATGTCTATAAGGCCGTGCTGTAAAAGAAACTCGGAGGTCTGGAAGCCTTCAGGGAGTTTCTGGCGTATGGTCTGCTCTATTACCCTGGGTCCTGTAAAACCGATAAGGGCCTTTGGTTCAGCTATTATTATATCCCCAAGGGTGGCGAAGCTCGCAAGAACGCCTGCCATGGTGGGATTCGTAAGTATTGAGATATACAATAGGCCTGCTTTATTATGCCTTGCCAGTGCAGCGCTTGTCTTAGCCATCTGCATCAGAGAGATCATGCCTTCATACATTCTGGCGCCTCCGCCTGAGCCTGATATTACTATTAAAGGTAACTTATTTTCAGTGGCGTATTCCGTGATTCTTGTAATCTTCTCGCCGAGCACTGAACCCATGGTGCCCATTATAAAACGGGAATCAGTAACGCCGAGCGCAATAGGTTTTTTATCAAGAAGCGCTTTCCCTGTCACGCATGCGTCTTTCATGCCGGTTGATTTCTGGTCTTCTTCCAGTTTTACAGTATACGCCTTGGGCCCTTTAAAATTCAAAGGGTCGCCTGAAGCCATATCCTTATCAAGTTCCTCAAAGCTTGCTTCGTCTGCAAACTGGGCTATGCGTTCGTACGCGCTGAGCGTAAAATGAAAATTGCATTTCTGGCAGACCTTGAAATTTTCATCAAGGGTCTTTTTGTAGATTATCTCTCCGCAGTCTTCGCACTTTACCCACTGGCCGTCAGGCACGCCTTTGCGTTTCTGCGGGATATTGGTGGTTGTAGATTTTGGCTTTCCGAATATAGACATATCAGAATACGTTTATTACAAGGCCTGTGAGAACTTTTGGGTAAAAATATGTTGATTTCTGCGGCATGCGGCTGCCCAGGAACGCAACATCCCGTATCTCTGTTATCTTCACAGGGTTAACCAAAATGGCAAAACTAAAATTACCCTTATCCACTTCCTTAATAGCATAATCCAAATCCTTTGTAAAATCTATAAAAATTTTCTGGAGCGGTTCAATGATGAGGTTTTTGGCAATAGTTGCGTCCAGGTCCATTTTATCCTTAAATATAAGGCCTGTGAACTTTTTTTGTTTATAGATTACAAATCTGGCCTCGCCAGGCATGGCTTTGGCGAGAAAAATTTTCAGCTCATTTCTGGTTTTAAGGGGTTTTACAATAAAATTTTTATTCAGGCTGGCTTCGAGCGCTGAAAGCACGTCTTTATCCATGCCTCCTATTATTCTATGGTAAGGCAGGACCACAAGCCCATCGCCTGAAAGGTCCGTGAAATAGGTAAGGATGTATCCGTATTTAGGGTCTTTTTTTAATTTGCTGAATGCGAGGCCCACCTCGTATCTGTGATGGCCGTCTGCTATAAAAAGTTTTTTGTCTTTCATACAGCCGCAGAGCCTGTCTATTATCTTTTTATCAGAGATCTTCCAGAATTTATTCCTCACGCCATGGTTATCAACCATATCCACTATCGGCTTTGATTTTATTTCATTTTTAATCAAATCAGCGATAGACCTGTCCTGGTCTTCGAATATCGCGAATATGGGGCCTAGGTTTGCCTCAATGGCGCGGATAAGCTTAGCCCTGTCTTCCTTGGGGGCAGCCATGGTGTTTTCGTGGGGATATACAGAAGACTCTTTTTTATCAAATTCTTCGAGTTTTAAAAGCGCTATAAAACCTGTCCTTTTTTTTATTTTGCCTTCGAGCTTGAATTCCTGCAGGTTTATATATATGCTGGGTTCAGGGTCTTTTTTAAAAACTCCTTTTTTCTGCCAGTCTTTAAGGTATTTTCCGGCGCGGGTGTACTTATTATTATTTTCGTCGTCTCCTGGAGAATCTTTCCCCAGAAGCATATGTATTATATTGTACTGGCTCATTTTGTAAAGCTGGTCCTGCTCTTCTTTGGATATTACATCGTAAGGAGGCGCTGTAACCGCTGACATATCCTTTATTTTTTTCAGGTTATAACAGGTGCCTTTAAAAGGCGCGATATTTGCCATAAAAAATAGCTCCTATTGTTCCGCCAATCAGGTCTGCTGTCAGATCAAAGACATCGCAAGCCCTGAAAGGCACAAAAATCTGGTGTAATTCGTCTGAAGCCCCATAAGCAACAGTTATAAGAATTGCGAATATTATAAAATTTTTATTGAGGACCGCGCGAGGAGAATTCTTAACCGCCCGGGCCGCAAGGATGCCGAAAATAGAATATTCAACTATATGAATAAATTTGTCAAAATACGGTATGGAAATGCGGGGCAGGGGATGCGAAAGGCTGGACATATAAAATATAATCCCTGCATACAAGCATAAAGGCGCCCAGTATTTAAGGAATCTCTGGATCAATGCTTGCATTCTTCCTTACATGCGTGGCATGGGCTGGTAGGGCTCCTATTATCAGTGGTGTAAAAACCAGGGCCTTTGAATATAAACCCACCGCCAGAGCCTATCAGCCTCCTGACCTTGCCCTTGCATTTTTTATCAAGGCAGGCAGTTAAAGGCTTATCTTTCATGCTTTGCGATATTTCAAAAGTCTTTTTGCATTTTTGGCATTCGTACTCGTATGTGGGCATCTTATATTTCTCCTTACCCAGTCCACCCCGTAGGTGAGCCATCTGGCTCACCTACGGGGTGGACTGGGGTATTTAAAAACTATTTCTTGAATAATCTTTTCACCTTGTCCATAAAAGACGTGGAAATAGGATTGATGCTCGCGCTACTCGCCTTCTCAAATTCCTTTAAAAGCCTTTTCTGTTCTGAATTCAGGCGCACAGGGGTTTCCACTATTACTTTTACCATCTGGTCGCCTGTGCCGTAACCCCTGAGATTTTTCACGCCTTTGCCACCCAGCCTGAATATCCTGCCTGACTGGGTGCCTTCAGGAATGCGCATCATTACATTGCCTGTAAGAGTAGGGACTTCCACGTCTCCGCCCAGGATAGCCATGGTAAAACTGACAGGCACTTCGCATATTATATCATAACCATGCCTCTGGAATATAGCATGGTCTTTTACATGTATATAAATATAGAGGTCGCCTGATGACCCGCCTCTTGAACCAACATCTCCTTCGCCCTGGACCCTTAAACGGGAACCTGTGTCAACGCCCGCGGGAATAGTCACCTCTATCTTTTGAGTGTTTCTGACTTTACCTGCTCCATCGCATTTAGCGCATGGACTTTTTATAGTAGAGCCTTCGCCCCTGCATTTAGGGCAGGTCTGCGAGACATTAATAAAACCAGCTGAATACAGAACCTGACCTCTTCCGTTACAGGTAGGGCAATCAGTCTTCCTGGTGCCTGGTTTAGTGCCAGAGCCGTCACAAGCGTCGCATGTTTGATGCCTTGGGATATTTATAGTTTTTTTAGTCCCGAACGCAGCTTCTTCAAAAGAGATCTCCATTTCAAATTCAAGGTCTCTGCCTCTGCCAGGGCCACGGCTTCTCCTATGGGAAGTGCCTCCAAACATTCCAAAGCTGCCAAGGATTTCCTCAAACATATCCCCGCCAACACCCATATCTTCAAAGATGCTTGAAAAATCAGCGTTTCTGAATATGTCCTCTGAAGAATATTTAGAGTCAATGCCTGCGTGGCCAAACTGGTCATACTGGCTTCTTTTCTGAGAGTCAGAAAGAACTGCGTACGCCTCTGAGATTTCCTTGAATTTTCCTTCAGCTTCTTTTTTCTTGTCAGAGGTAACGCGGTCAGGATGATATTTAAGTGCAAGATTTCTATACGCCTTTTTTATATCATCTACACTCGCGCCCTTCTGAACTCCCAGAATCTCGTAGTAGTCCCGCTTTGTAGTCATTATTAATTATTTTTCTTTGAATTCGGCATCAATTACGTCTTCGCCGTCTTTTTTCTTCGGCTCTTCGCCAGCGCCTGCGTCAGATGCGCCTGGACCAGCTGTGCCAGCGTCCCCTGCTCCTCGCTGGCCAGGCTTAGCCTGTTTTGCCTGAGCCTGCTTATATACCTCTTCAGCTAATTTATGAGAAGCAGTGGCAAGTTCGTCCATTGACTTTTTAATCTTTTCAGCGTCTGTACCTTTTAAAGCTTCTTTAAGATCAGTGAGTTTTCTTTCTATGTTAAGCCTGTCATCCTGGCTGACCTTGTCGCCGAAATCCTTCAAAGACCTTTCAACAGAATACGCAAGAGTGTCTGCCTGGTTCTTTATCTCAATTTCCTCTTTCTTCTTTTTATCCTGCTCGGCAAATTCCTCAGCCTGTTTTATCATCTTGTCTATCTCTTGCTTTGATAATTTGGTAGAGGCTGTGATTTTAATAGTCTGCTCTTTGCCTGTGCCTAAGTCTTTGGCTGAAACATGCACGATTCCGTCGCGATCAATATCAAATTTTACTTCAATCTGAGGTATGCCTCGCGCCGCAGCCGGGATACCCACTAAATCAAATCTTCCCAGCTCCACATTATCATCTGCCATCTGGCGCTCGCCCTGCAGGACGCGTATGGTAACCGCGGTCTGGTTATCTGCGGCAGTTGAGAAAATCTGGCTCTTCTGCGTAGGGATAGAGGCGTTTCTTTCTATTAATTTTGTATTTACCCCTCCCAGCGTCTCTATGCCTAAAGAAAGCGGGGTAACGTCAAGAAGCAATACATCTTTCATGTCGCCGGTAATAATCGCTGCCTGGATTGCAGCGCCGAGCGCAACGCATTCCATTGGATCTACGCCGCGCTCAATCTTTTTGCCTACATAATCCTCTAAGAATTTCTGGACAATAGGCATCCTGGTAGGGCCGCCTACCATAATAATTCTATCAATATCTTTAGCGGAAAGATTTGAATCCTTCATTGCCTGGTCAACAGGCTTTTTGCACCTGTCAACAATAGTCTTTACAAGGTCTTCAAGCTTTGCCCTGGATAAAGTCATTGTCATGTGTTTTGGGCCCGTAGCATCTGCTGTAATAAAAGGAAGATTGATATCCGTGCTGACAGTTGAGGATAATTCTATCTTGGCCTTTTCCGCAGCTTCGCGTAAGCGCTGCACTGCCATTTTATCGTTCATAAGGTCAATGCCGGTCTCGCGTTTGAACTGCCCGGCCAGATACTCAAGCAAAACCTTATCCATATCTGTGCCGCCCAATTGTGTGTCGCCGGATGTTGATTGCACATGAAATACGCCCTGATCCATTTCCATTATGGTAACATCCAATGTCCCTCCGCCAAGATCAAAAACCATAATCTTTTGCGCTTTTTGAGCCTTGTCCAAACCATAGGCTAAGCAGGCAGCTGTAGGTTCATTGATAATGCGCAAAACCTTTAAACCCGCTATCTCGCCCGCATCCTTGGTAGCCTGACGCTGGTTATCGTCAAAATATGCCGGGCAGGTAATCACCGCGCTTTCTACCTTCTCCCCCAGATATGCCTCTGCGTCCTGTTTTATTTTCTGCAGGATAAAAGCGGAGATCTGCTGAGGAGTGTATTCTTTATCAAAAATCTTGAACTTGAAATCTGTTCCCATCTTGCGCTTGGCTGCCTGGACAGTGCCTTCTGCATTTATAGCTGCCTGGCGCCTGGCAGGCTCGCCTACGAGTCTCTGGCCGTCTTTGGTAAAAGCCACATAAGACGGGAAAGCCTTTCCGCTTGCCACGCCCGCGCCTTCTGCGCTGGGAATTATAACTGGTCTCGTGCCTTCCATTACCGAGGCCGCTGAGTTGGATGTCCCTAAATCTATTCCTATAACTTTTGCCATAACACACCCCCCTATTTTTTGGTTGGTTTCCCCTCGACTTCGCTCGGGGCTCCCTTCGGTCGTTTCGCCACTTTTACCCTGGACGGCCTTATGACACGGCCGTTAAAGGTATATCCTTTTTGCAATTCTTCAACTACATGATCTTCAGGCGCCTTTTCAGTTTCCTCCAGCATCATTGCCTCGTGCTCATGAGGATTGAAAGGTTTCCCTTTTGCCTCTATCTGCTTAATGCCTTGCTGTTTCAGAAAATCCATCAGGTCATTATGAATCATCTCTATACCTTTATATAGGATGTCAAAATCATGTTTTGTTTTGCCAGCCTCAACTGCCCGCTCAAAATCATCCAGTATCTTTAAGATTTCCGCAATTATCTCCTCATTGGCAAATTTTACAAATTCTATTTTTTCTTTCTCAAGCCGCTTTTTGTAATTATCAAAATCCGCCTGAAGCCTGAGAAGCCTGTCAAAATATTCGTCAGACTTTTTTGCCTTTTCCTCCAGGATCTGGAATTCTTCCGTGGTCAGAAGTATTTTATTTTTTTTAGTTTCTTCGGCCAAGATTTTCCAATTCCTTTCCAAGCCCATAAGAAATATACTTCAGAACAGACATGACCTTTCCATATTCCATTCTTGTAGGACCTATTGCCGCCACTGCGCCTACTGTTGCGCCATTGATCTTATAGTTACAGGTGACTACAGAGCAGTTCTGTATCTCGTTATTAACATTCTCTTTCCCGATATGAATCTTTATGCCTTCCTGGTCTATATCTTCATTTAAAAGATTCAAAAGGCCTCTTTTATCTTCGCATGCCCTTAAAAATAATCTTGCTTTTTTTATATCAGTAAATTCCGGATGCGACATTATACATGCTGTGCCTTCAAAATACAAGTGATCATCTGCCCTGAATAAACCCAGGACGGATAAAATATCCATTGCCCTTTTTAAAAATGTGTAGAACGAATCTCTTTCTTCAAGAAGCCTACGAGTAAGATATGATTTTATCTCTCCAAAATGTATGCCTTCCAGTTCGCTGTTTAAAAATTCTGTTATGCGCATAAGTTCCTGTTTTGTGATATGCCCCTCGAAATCCATTATAGAATTTTTTATAAAACCTGAGTTAGTAACCACTACGGCCAATATCCTGGATTCATCTACGCTGAAAAGCTCTATATGTTTAAAGATGCTTCTTTTTAACCTGGGCGTAAGGACTATGCCTGCAATATTTGTTACAATGCTTATGGCTTTTGAGGCATTCTGCATTATATATTCAATATCGCCGCCTGGCTGGTGAATAAGTTTATTTATTATAGATTCCTCTTCCTTTGTAAGATGTTCCGGCTCTAATAAGGAGTCTACGTAAAACCTGTAACCCTTATCAGTGGGAACTCTTCCCGCAGAAGTGTGCGGCTGCATAATAAGCCCTATTTCTTCAAGATCTGCCATGACGTTGCGTATAGTGGCCGGACTTATGGTGTGCCTGAATCTTTGAGAAATAGCCCTGGAGCCAATAGGCATAGCAGTATCCACATAGCATTCCACTATCGCCCCTAATATACTTTTACGCCTGGATTCAATATCAACATGTTTCATACAATTAGCACTCTAACATCTAGAGTGCTATTTGTCAACAAAAATCGAAGAATCTTATAACAAATTTTTTAATCTTACCGGGATAGTCGCTTCCAGATAGACTGATTCTGGTTTATCTTCTCTGTGATTTACTTTTCCGTTCTCATAAATTAAATTAACTCTATCCA
>ERZ1292640.4804-Hain-H43-02um-R1-4804-length-10167-cov-4_pt1 | contig 10167 bp, 9 predicted proteins | sample MGYA00564404_ERZ1292640 | MGnify/ENA primary metagenome ERZ1292640 (study PRJEB36523, sample SAMEA6512636) | groundwater metagenome | collected 2019-01-08 | study: AquaDiva: Metagenomics assemblies of 32 groundwater samples | reverse complement strand
AGTGCAATGCCTGCATCAATAAATGAGCCACCTCGATTGAGGATTGTGATTGCCGCACTGACTGCCAAGGGTGCACTTGCCGCCGCCCCACCTTTTTTAGAGTAAACAACGCTTCGACCCGTATGCACATGCGCACTCTTTCTCACATTGAGAGCAATTACAAGAACACTCTCTTTAGCCGTATCCTTAACTCTAAGAAGAGTCGCCCGGATCACCGCGTTACCGCAAGGTACCGAGGAAAGTCCGGACTCCATAGGGCAAAGTGGTGGGTAACGCCCACCCGGAGCAATCCGCGGGATTAGTGCAACAGAAAGCAGACCGCCTTTTAGCAATAAAAGGTAAGGGTGAAACGGCGGTGTAAGAGACCACCAGTGATTGCAGCAATGCAGTTAGCTATGTAAACCCCACTTGGAGCAAGACCATGCAGTTGGCGCTTGAGAGCTGCTCGCTCGAGTCAACGGGTAGGTTGCTTGAATCTGTAAGTAATTACAGATCTAGATGGATGGTGATCCGTTCGCAAGAACGACAGGATCCGGCTTATAGGGCGACTCTTCTTATATTTTGAAACTACTCTGTCTAATTACCAACTTGCGCATGCGAGATTGACGTGGCATAGCGTTCAGCGAGCCGAGTTTCGAACTACGGCAAGTTTTATCTCGCCCCACCTTTATTCTCAATGTAATTTGTAAAGCTCAGTGCAACTCAATTTCAACTAGACCGGTTCCGGGTAGCCCTACACTGATTTAGGCTGCGCACCCTTAAATTAGGCGGACATTCTTGTGTATATATCAATTCGTTATCCAAAATTTAGAAATGTGGTCTAGAAAGCAATTCTTGTGATTACTTACTTTTATCTTCAATAAATGTTAATTTACTTCGTACATCATCGGAGTTCCCTCACGGGACTTAAGGGAGTAAGAATGAAATTCAAACTACTAAGAAAATTGTTAGTTGTCATGCTGGTTGCAACTATTCCCGGAATAATTGCAACTGCATCATCTAGCGCTATAGGAACCACCACGTACACAAGCCCTGAGTGGAAGAAGATCCTTAAAGAGGCTAAGGGTCAAACTGTTAACTGGTACATGTGGGGTGGCGGCGCCAATATCAATACCTACGTAAATGAATATATTGGGGCCGAAGCAAAAAAGTATGGCGTTACATTGAATCAAGTTAAATTGAACGGTACTGCTGAGGCAGTTAATAAAGTTCTTGGTGAAAAACAAGCCGGAAAAAATACTGGCGGAGCCGTAGATATGATTTGGATTAATGGTGAGAATTTTGCTACAGGTGTCCAAGCAAAGATTTGGTATTGCGATTGGGCTACAAAATTACCTAATGCTAAGTACGTTGACTGGACCAGTTCTTCAGTAAACAGTGACTTTGGTTTACCCGTAAATGGTTGTGAAGCGCCATGGGCAACTGCATCATCAGGACTTGTTTATGACAGCAAGGTTGTTCCAAAGTCAGCTGTAGCTACTCTTGATGGGTTTGTGGCATGGGTGAAAGCAAATCCTGGAAAGTTTACTTATCCCGCACCACCTGATTTCAATGGCTCAATGACAGTTCGTCGCTTGTTCTATTATGCAAACGGTGGATACTCCAACTTCTTAGGTACATACGACGCAGCTACATTTACCCCAGCGATGGCCAAGACAGCAACTTTTTTGAATAGTCTTGAGCCTTCTCTATGGCGCAAGGGTGCGACTTATCCTGCAAATATTGGTGATCTAGAGAAGCTATATGCAAGTGGTGAAGTCTCTGCATATTTTAATTACGGTGCATTATCTTCGTTTGCAAACGTTCAAACAGGTCTATTCCCTACTTCAACTCGAGTAGCAGCATTTAAAGAGGGAATGATCGGCAATATCAGCTATGTAACGATTCCATACAACTCACCTAATAAGGCTGGAGCCCAGGTAATTGCAAACATAATGCAGTCACCTGCAGCTCAAATGAAAATGCAAGTGGATGGAGTTATTGGAAGTCCTGCGATTGTTATGAACAAGACTCCGCTATCTTCCCAGTATCGATCATTGCCAATTCACCCTTCTAGCACATCTCCAGCAACATTGGCAAAGAATGCAAATCCTGAATTAACATCAGCTTGGCTGAAAGCAATTGATGCCGGCTGGATAAAGGATGTTCAACAAAAGTAATAATCTCCCCTGACACGAGGGTTAACTAGGTGAACTAGTTAAAGGGGGCTCACATACGGAAAGGAGTAGGGGCAGTGACTAATAAAAACATCACTGCCCCTACTTCTATGTTTAAAGTGAAATCACGGGCTTCAAAGGGCAAATTGAAGGAACGCAATGTTATTTGGCTTGTCCTTCCGACTGCCTTAGTCCTAACCACCTTATTTGCTGGCGGCTTTATTTTTGGCATACTTCAAAGTTTAGGATTTTTCTCTGTAATTGCCGGAGATGAAGAGAAAATTGGATTTGAAGCATATTTGAATGCATTTCAAAATGAAACAGTTCGAGCTGGAATAATTTTAACTTTTAGAGTTGCAATACTTTCCACTTTCTTTTCCACGATTATCGCTTTAGCTATCTCCTTGATGATAAGTCGTACCAAGAGATTTCAATCTGCACTTATCGCAATTACACAATTCAACATACCGATACCTCACGTGGTTGCTGCCACAGGAATTTTATTGACTTTTTCACAATCTGGAATAATTTCAAGATTAACAAACCATTTTGGAATTACGGACGGATCTAGTGGTTTTCCTATAGTTACTAATGATCCATTTGGTTATGGAATTATCATGTCTTACTTATGGAAAGAAGTGCCATTTCTTTGTATATTAATTTTAAGTGCATTGAGAGGCCCAGTTACTAATTTAGATGAAACTGCAAAGACACTTGGAGCGTCTTACCGCTTTAGACTTCGTAAAGTAATCTTGCCATATATTTTTCCATCGATACTTTCAGGAACAATTATAGTCTTCGCATTCTCGTTTGGATCATACGAGGTTCCTTATATCCTAGGGCAGCCCTACCCATCCACAGTTTCAGTTGTTGCATATCAGCTTTACACGAATCGAGATTTAGCTAATCGCCCAACAGCAATGGCCTTGGCAACAATCACTTCAGTTGTCATTGGTTTGCTTGTGTATGCATATATGAAATTGACGCAACAAGAGGGAAGAAAATAATGAAGGTAATTTTCAGACCCCTCTTTTTAGGGTTATTCGTTTTCTCGGTGTTTTTTCCCTTCCTCTCCATAATCATCTGGTCAATAGCGGCTGGCTGGCGCTTTCCAGATCTACTCCCCGAACGGTATTCGATGCGAGGTTATTCCATCGCATTTGATCCCAATGGTGACATCGTTCGAGGAGTCATTACTTCAACAATTATCGCTCTGATTGTTGGTGTCATTGCAACAGTAATTGGAAGTGCGGCAGGGCGTGCAATCGCTATGTATAACTTTAAAATGAAGAAGGCTTTTCAGTTCTTGGTTCTTGCTCCTCTAATAGTTCCAGGCCTTGCTGTGACCATGGGCATTCAAATTCTTTTTATCAAATATGGGTTATCAGATACCGTCCGAGGCGTAATTTTGGCGCACCTAATTCCCACGGTGCCTTATGTAGTAATGATTATGTCTGGAACCTTTGCAAATTTTGATCGATCTTATGAAGAACAGGGACAGGTACTTGGAGCATCTCGTCTGACAGTAATGAGAAAAGTTACTCTACCAATGGTACTACCTGGATTAGCGGTTTCATTTTTATTTGCATTTGTAATTTCGTGGAGTGAATATATCTTGACTCTTTTAGTTGGAGGTGCAGCTGTGAAAACCCTTCCAATGGTTTTATTTGCATTCCTACGTGGAAGTGATTTAACACTTGTAGGTGCAGCAAGCATTGTATTTATGATTCCACCGTTAATTTTATTGAGGTTTACTAGTAAACACCTTGTTGGTCGAACATCTAGTGTCACAGGATTAGGAAGCGTGTAATGAGTACAGGAATCAAAATCGAGAATATCGAAAAGAAATTTAGTACTAATCCTGTTTTGAAAGGAATTAACTTAGAAGTTCCAAGTGGTCAACTTGTTTCAATATTAGGCTCTTCGGGATGCGGGAAAACAACTCTTCTTCGAATCGTGGCTGGTCTTGAACGTGCCACTTCTGGGCATGTGTACTTTGATGGCGAACAACAAGATAGCATTACAGTTGAAAAACGGGCAATCGCAATGGTTTTTCAGAAGGCATTACTTTTCCCAAATATGACAATAGGTGAAAACGTTGCTTTCTCTTTGCGAGCATCGAAGAATCCACCTAAGGATATTGAAAAGAAAGTCGATGAGATGCTTGAACTTGTAAAGCTCCCAGGATTTGCTTCTCGGCGTCCAGGTGAGTTATCTGGTGGACAAGAGCAACGTGTTTCATTAGCGAGAGCCCTCATGAGCAACCCAAAAGTACTGCTTTTAGATGAGCCACTTAGCGCGCTTGATGCAAATCTGAGAGTTGAAATGAGAAATTTTATTAAGGAAATCCATGATTCTTTCGAGATGACAACGCTCTTTGTGACTCATGATCAAGAGGAAGCTATGGCAATTTCGGACAAAATTGCCTTTATGGAATCAGGCGTACTTGAGCAATATGATTTCCCAGAATCTTTTGTGTCGACTCCTGAGAGCCGTAAAGTAGCGAAATTTTTTGGATGCCGGAATATTTTTGGTGGGAAAATAGATGGTGCAGTATTTGAAACTTCATTTGGGGAATTCGTTCTCCAAGAGAATCACGGCAAGGGTGAGTTATTGGCAGTGCGTCAAGAAGATTTAATTCTTTCACGTGAAGAATCCAAGTACAGCTTTGAGGCCAGGGTCGTTTCATGGCAATTCGTGGGCTCTCGTATATCTGTACACTGTGATGCTTCAAAAACGACTTCTACTGAGAGAACAGAAGTTATAGTTGAAAGTGATCGATTTGCAGATTTTGCAGAGAATGAAAAAGTCTTTATCACCTACGATCCAAGCAGATTACATGTCATTGGTCGAGATAACTGATGTTAAATCCACTGAAGTTAGGTTCGGCTGATTGGAATCTGTGGCCAATTAGCATGGATTACGAGATAACGTTTCCAGAGTTCAAACAATGCGGTATCGACCGCCTAGAATTGGGAATTTATCAACCTTCTATAGAGTTGAATTCAGAAAACTCTCAACGTATTTCTGAGTTGGCAGCAAAAAATCAAATTCAAATTACCGCGGCTTTATTTTCTTTAACACCTGACAGGTGGCCAAACGGAGCTTTTTCCAATAGAGCTTCGACATTCCTTACAGAGTGCCAGTTCTTTTTAGATGCTCTCGAGGGTTTAGGCATCAGGTATGCGAATATTTGGACCGGTGTTGATTTACCCGATTCTGACATGGACGAAACAATCAAATCCCTAATGGATTTGAATGATATTGCTAGCAGATTTTCAGGGATAGTTTCAATCGAGTACAAAGCCGACACAATTTTTCCCGACGGGCAAACATTAGCAGAATTGCTTTCCGGATTAAGCCACTTGAAAGTTCTAATTGATACAGGACATGCATTTGCATTAGAGGAAGACGTGGTCCAACTGATTAAACAATTGAACTCAAGGAATTTGATGGGGGCAATGCACTTTGGAGATGCAATTGCTGGTGATTCAGATGCGGATTTACCATGTGGACGAGTCCACGATTTCTCTGAGATAATTCAGACTCTAACTGAGATAAATTATTCTGGAACTGCAAATTTTGATCTATATGGAGCGGCTATAGATGAAAATGGACCAGGCCCCTTAAGTATTTTGACTGAAAGTCTGGACTACATGAATTCTGCAATCAGGGGTAGATGATTTATATGAAAACAATTTCGCTAAATGGCCCAGGGTCAGTAACGACAATTGACCAAGAGTCTGACGAAACGTTTCCAAAGATGGCATTGCTACGGGTCATTTCGAGTGGTATCTGTGCTGCAGATTCATATTTATGGTCTGGCCGTCACCCATGGAATATTTCTTACCCAATTGTTCCAGGCCACGAGATTTTCGGGGAGGTTATCGAAATCGACTCTGATAATGAAGCTATTTTCGCCATCGGTACAAAAGTAGCAGTGCAAGTGAATGTTCCTTGTTACCAATGTGAGCAATGCAATAGAAACAAGTTCAACATGTGTGTTGAGAGAAATCATTTTGGAAGTACATTCAAAGGAAGCTTTGCTGAGCAAATAGCTATTCCCGTGGGGGCTCGAATGCACCCATACTCAGGCGATATTGATAATCTAATTGGCGGATTAAGTGAAACGATGGCAAACGCTATCTATTGTGCTCGAAAAGTGAAAATTACCGGTAACGAGAAAATTCTCATACTTGGCATGGGTTCAATCGGAGGGTGCCTTACACATTATTTGAAAATGACTCACCCATCTTTGAGCTTAACAGTGCTGACTTCATCGAATGCCAAGAGAGGTAAATTGGAGGAACTTGGAGTAAATGCAGTTTCAATAGAGGATTTGGAATCTCTCCACGATAATTTTGACATCATTTTTGAAACCTCTGGTTACCCTAAGAACTTTAAAGCAGGATTATCATCTCTAAAACCGACAGGTATAGCTGTGATCTATGGTGTTTTTCAAGAAGAAATACTTTTTGATTTCAATCAAATTAGCGAATTCAAAGAACTTACATTATTTGGCGGTCACTTAGCAGATGATACCTCTTTTGATTTAAGCGTAAGTTTTTTGACTGAAAAACAAGAAGAGCTAGATTACCTTATTTCGAATGTAGTCGGTTTTCACAATTTCACTACCTCTTTTTCAGACCCAAAATTTTCAGAATTCAAAACTATCTTTCAACCTAACACTTAAGCGAGGCTTAAAATGGTATCCGAAGTCACTATTAATCACAGCAAAGATCTACAAACAACGATGAATGAAATTATTGAGCTTGGGAAAAAAGTGGTCGAAAGAAGATTGGCCGTAGGGTCTGGAGGAAATCTCTCATTTCGTGTACCAGGAACCGAAATATTCTTCATAACTGGAACTGGAACGCAACTTGATCAACTCGATGTGAACAGTTTTGCGCAGGTCAATTTTCAAGGCGTTCACCTAGGTGGAATCAAACCTTCGTCAGAGTTTCGTGTTCACTTGGAATGTTATAAAGTGCGTCCGGATATTGATGTTTGCATACACTTGCACCCTCAGGCAAGTGTATTAACGGCAGCATTGAATTTGCCCATTCTTTTTTTAACTATTGATCATGTGTACTACGTACGAAAGGTTGTAAGAGTTCCATGGATTCGCTCAGGAACACAAGAAATAGCGGAAGCAACTGCTCAAGCTGTAAAAGAAGCAAACGTAGTTATATTAGAAAATCACGGTTGCGTTGTGTTGGCTCCGACGGTTCAGCTTGGATTTTCTCGAGTCCTCAATCTTGAAGAGGCTTCCGAACTTACCCTTCGGTGTAATCAAATAGGGTTGAATCCCACAGAGGTTCCCAAAGTTTATTGGGATCATTTGAAAGAAAACAAATTATGACAGTTACTTCAGCACTAATTGACATTGGTGGGTCATCAGTGAAGGTGACAATACAAGACAATTACGCCAACAAAATGCTCACACATGAAATTGTGGTGACATCAATTGTTGAAGAAAGACATATCTACCTAAATCCAGATCAATTGTTCGCTACCGTAATTGAAGCAATGAACAAGTGTGCCGATCAACTAACTTCAGGCATTAAGATCAACCGGATCTATATTTCAACGTTGCGACAAGGTTTTTGTCTGATTTCTAAAGCGCATGAATTAACTCCCATTTACTTAAACAGCGATACCTCAGGTGAATTAGCACGAGGAGATCTGGACAAGTACGGATCGAGCAAGATATATGAAGAGACAGGACATTGGTTTGCACCCCAACTAACTTTACCTAAGTTAATCAATTTATTTCGTGTTCGGCCAGAACTACGAAAGCAAAATACCAAACTTCTATTTGTGCATGATTGGCTGGTCTGGAAATTCACTCAGGAAATACTGACTGAAATGACTCTAGTTTCTGCAGGACAGATGGCAAAGATATCTGAGAGAAACGTTCACTCTGAATTGTTAGAACACTTTGGAATTTCGGCAGAGATAATGCCGAGTACTCGAATATTCGGAAAATCCGTGGATACCTTGAACTCAGACGCCTCAGAGTTACTCTCAACAAGATGGTCTCAGGCTGAGGTCTTTGTTGGTGGAGGGGACTCTCACTTTCTGCACATGGGGGCTTCAGGAAATCACACTAGAAAGGTAGTTGTATCCGCAGGGTCATCGACCCCAATTTCACTTCTGAGTACTACCCTCGGCGTTTCTACGTTTTTGAAACCATGGAAATCAACTTCTTTTGTTGAATCGATGTATCTATTGGAAGGCAATTTGGGATATCCAGGGAGCTTCTTCGGATGGCTTAAAAAGAATGTTTCAAATCCAATATCTACCGACGCAATTAGTATTGCAAATATTTCTAAGGCAGCAACAGTTTTTGGAGCCTGCAATATGTGGAATGAAGAAAAATGGAAATCTAGACCAGCATTTTCGATTTTAGGCGATTTTTCACAATTAAGTAGCAATGACTTGGCACTTGGTTTAGCTCTGGACTACTCATTTGCATTGTCAAATCAAATTTTAGAATTGATAAATGATGACTTTGAAATCAACCAAGTAGTACTAACAGGTGGTGGGGCCAATTCTCAACTTCAAACCATACTTAGAGGCCTCCTAGATGTACCCGTAGAACTAATTTCTAGTGAAGTCGCTATAGGTAATATTTTCTCACAGGTGAATAATCAAGGTTCAAATTCAATTGAGTTTAGAACAAATTCTGATTTCTTGGATTTGGAAACATCAGAATTTTTGAGGTTTGAAGCTAAGAGGCACGCACTTTTGTACGCCGAAGTCGAGGGAAGTCGAAAGGTATTAGAAGATGCAATATAAGCCAATGCGCGCCTTAATAACTTGTGAGGTAACAACTGAATTTCTGATCTCATTAAAAGAGAGGAATATCGAATTTGTGTTGGATGGCTGGGGTCAGAATGGGGATATATTAAGCGAGATAGATTTGATTTCTAAAGCACAGGACTGTGAAATAGTTATAGTAGAAATTGAAGAGTTAAATAGTAGGGTTCTTGGATCTTTGAACAAACTAAAGTTTGTCGGTGTATCGAGAGGAACTCCAGTAAATGTTGATTTAGAATATTGTAGAGAGCGAATGATTCCAGTCGTGCACACACCAGGGCGAAATGCCGACTCAGTTGCCGATTATTGCCTAGCCATGATGATTGACCTTTCTAGAAAATTGACTTCTAGTAGTAGGCATTTAACAACAAAAGGTTGGTTGTTTGAGGAGAAGCTTCCTTATTTAGAGTTCAGAGGTCGTGAAATTGGAAATCTGAAAGTCGGTCTTTATGGTTACGGTCAAATAGGAGCAAGGGTTGCACAGAGACTGAGCGATGGTTTTGGCTCAAGTGTTTTCTTTTATGACCCCTATATCGAGAGCAGTAGTTACGCAACAAAAGTAGCTTCCTTAGAGGAGCTCTTCGAAATTAGTGACATTATTTCCTTGCATGCACCAGTGATTTCAGGAACTGAGCATTCTATTAATCGAGCCCTAATTAGAAAATTAGGTCCCGATGGAATTTTAATTAATTCAGCAAGGCCAAAATTAATAGTTGAAGAGGATTTGTACCAGTCACTAGCTTCAAAGGAAATCGGAAGCGCTGCGTTAGATGTTTTTTGGAGAGAACCAATTGAAATTAATGATAGATGGTTGAAACTCTCAAATGTTATTTGCACTCCACATATTGCTGGGGCTTCGTTAAATGTTGTTTCGAATCATTGTGAAACTATTCTAAATGGAATTGATAAGTGGTTATCAAGCACACAACATACAAAAGGGGAGGCATAATGGCAATTAATGAGATGCTAGAAAACTGGAAATTGATGAGTCTCATACGTGAATTCGATTTATACGTCAAAGAGTTTGCCAAGACCGATGATGCAGTGGGGTATTTACACACGTCTATTGGACAAGAAGCCTCGTCGGTGGGAATCATTAAACAACTAAAACAAGACGATTGGATGACATCGACTTATCGAAACCATAGTCATGGCGTAGCTCGAGGATTAGATATCTACAAGATGGTGG
>ERZ1292640.4803-Hain-H43-02um-R1-4803-length-10167-cov-12_pt1 | contig 10167 bp, 11 predicted proteins | sample MGYA00564404_ERZ1292640 | MGnify/ENA primary metagenome ERZ1292640 (study PRJEB36523, sample SAMEA6512636) | groundwater metagenome | collected 2019-01-08 | study: AquaDiva: Metagenomics assemblies of 32 groundwater samples | reverse complement strand
TTGACTGCAACAAATTCCGGAGGTTCTGCAACAAACTCAACGACTGTTACGGTTCAAACTCCTTCGACAATTCCAACTTGTGAAAATGCAGGTCCTGATAACTTTACAACTACACAAACTTCAGGCTTGCATGATGTTTTTGCTTATGGTGTTGCAAACGCAAATGAAGTAGTATTCCCTACCTGGTCTGAAGTGAATGGCCAGGATGATATTGTTTGGTATCAGGGAGTTAACCAAGGCAACGGAATTTGGAAAGCTACCATAGATTTATCAAATCATCCAGAACTAGGAACTATTTATGTGGATGCGTGGCTAAGGAATTTAACGGGAAATTATTTCTTTTGCGATGGCGCTCATTTTACACGTTTAACTCCAGATACATGCTCCGAGCAAGGAGGAGACATTTGCGAATCAAATGAGATGTGTCCAGGTTCAAACCTAACAGCCTCAGACACAAACAGATGCTGTTCCCAAGCATGTGTTGTGCAGACACCATCTTATTCCGGCTTGAGTTTCTACGGTTTTTACTTTGTGGAAAATGATTTGTTGAGATTGCACAGCCTGCCAGAATTAAACGGTTACATTAACATATTCCACACTTATGTTGACCATACAACAAATTTTCAGGACAAGGCAGACAAAGCGCGCCAGTATAACATGAAAGTGCATTTGTATCTTGGATTCGATGAACCGATGTTTCTAAATACAAACGGCGCAAGAACACAATACTTGCAGAATATAAAAAGAAAAGTAACACAAGATTCAAATTTGATAGATTATGTAGTATTTATAGACGTACTAGAAGAGCCATACACTCTCATAGATCACGGGTTGAATTACGGAAGAAATTGGGCAACTTTAAGGGGATTAACCTATGAGCAGCAACTGCAGAGAATGAAGCAGGGGCTTGAAGAGTATATTGCAGAAGTAAAGGTACTTTTTCCCGGGATACCTGTTATGATTGAAGAAGCAGCATGGAATGACTCGTATGTGCCTCCAGACAACCTTGATATATTGGGATTGGGTGCTTATTATACGCCAAGCACACCTCAAAGCAACCAATGTGATGAAGAGCAGCGTGCAAAATTCAACCGGGAGTTTGTAGAAGCATATAACAAAGCCAAAACATACAACAAGCCAATATATCTTGTAGCGCCGTCTTTCAAGGATTCAACATACCATCATCTTTCACCATGCCAGATGGACTGGTATTTTGAAATTGCGAGAAATGATGCCCAGATTATAGGGCTTGACTGGTTTTTATACAACACTGTAGATGGGGTTGAAGGATTCAAGGATGCAAATCCAAGCGGGCTTAATCATCTTAAAGAAGAAGGCATGGAAATTTTGGCAAGTCTCAGATAAGGCTTGAAAGAATTCAAGTAATCACCCAACACTGTGCCCGCAGCAGAAAAACGAAAGATTTAAATATATGTTTACATTGTATGTTTTTGTTTACAAATGGCAACAACTATATCGGTAAGGCTCGATAAGTCTCTCCTTAAGGATTTGTCTGTAATAGAGAAAAACTGGCAGGCAGACAGGTCAGAAGCCATAAGAAGATTATTAGCCAAAGCTGTAAACTCCTGGAAGATTCAAAACGCATTAGAAAGGCTCAGAGAGCATAAACTTTCAATAGGAAAAGCCGCTGAGGAATGTGAAGTCTCTTTATGGGAAATGCTCGATTTAGCGAAAGAAGATAGTATTGATTGGACAGCTTATTCCAATGAGGATCTGGAAAGGGATTTAAGAATTCTAGAGGGGAAAATTTGATATCGGATGCAACAGCGCTTATCTGTTTGAGCAAAATAAATAATCTTGATATTCTTAAAAGGGTATATTCTGTTGTGATTATTCCGCCTGCGGTAAAAAATGAGGTTTTATTGGAAGAAAAAGAAGGCTATTCCAGCATTAAGAACGCCATTGAAAGCGGCTGGATCAATGTTATTGAGCCTAAGGAAATCATTGCTCTTGGCCTTGGTGCAGGCGAAAATCAAGCAATCAGCCTCGCAAAAGAGAGGAAAGACAAAATTATACTTGATGATGCCTTAGCCGTAAAAGCTGCCAATGCATTTGACATACCCATAGTCAGAACAACCACTGTTATTTTTACCGCACTTAATAAAAAGATTATAAATAAAAAGCAAGCACTTTCTTTATTAAACCGCCTCATTGAAAATGGGTATTATATCTCTACAAAAGATTATGCTGTATTGGTATCTAAACTTGGATAGTTAGGCAACTTTTTATATAGTAGTATATCAAAAAACTTATCATGAAAAAAGGGGCATATAATTTGGTTAAGAAATATATAGAAGGTGGATAAAAATGACGCAAGTGCAACCATTAAGGATAGAAGAAGATATACTAAATTTGGCAGAAATTAGAAGCAAAGATGAGCATACGACTAAAACTGCAGCAATAAAACAGTTTCTTTACAGTGGCGCAGAAGAGTATTTGTTGAAATTATGCTCTAAAGGAAGAATATCAATAGGTAAAGCTGCGGAAATATTGCATAAAAGTATATTTGATTTGCAGGAATCTGCAAAAAATAAAGGAATACAATTGGGAATAACGGCAAAAGAATATAATGAAAGCAAAAAATTTGCTCGAGATTTAATATAATTATAGTTTAATTATCCAACACTGTGCCCGCAGCCGCAGGTTCTTTTTACATTTGGATTATTGATTTTAAACCCCGAATTCTGCAGCGCATCTTTGTAATCAACAGTAGAGCCTTTCATGAAAGCGATGCTTTCAGGGTTGATGAATATTTTGATTCCCTTGTCTTCTATAACCAAATCATTTTCTTTTGCTTCTTTTTCCAATTGAATCTCATACATATAGCCGGAACATCCGCCTGCAACTACCCCCAATCTTAAGCCATAATTCTCATTGTTTTCTTTCTTTAGCATCTGCTTTACTTTAGCTGCCGCTTTCTCTGTCAAAGTGATTATTGTTTCGGTTGTTTGCCGTTCCATATTAACAAAGCTGAAATCGTTTTTGAATTTAAATGTTTGGGTTATAGTTCATAACAGAAAAATTAATTAAGCACCAAAATAAAGCCTTTGGCATGAAAAAAATAAAACTTATTGCACTGGCTTTAATCTTACTGTCTTTTATCGCTGCTTTTTATTTTTACCAAAAAATGCCGGCTAAAATGGCTTCGCATTGGGACGCAAGCGGGAATGTCAACGGCTACATGCCCAGATTCTGGGGATTGCTTCTTGTTCCAATTATCTCTCTTGTCTTTTTCATTCTGTTCATTGCAATCCCGAAAATAGACCCGCTAAAGCAGAATATTAAAAATTTCAGTTTTTATTATGATATGTTCATACTGATTTTTACAATTTTCATAAATTATATTTATGCTTTAATAATAGCTTGGAATCTTGGAATTGTGTTTAACATGAGCTTAATGCTTGTGCCAGCATTTGCCTTGCTGTTTTACTATCTCGGAATATTAATCCAAAACTCTAAAAGAAACTGGTTTATCGGCATAAGAACTCCGTGGACATTAAGCAGTGATGCTGTCTGGGATAAGACTCACAAAATTGGAGGCAAGCTGTTCAAAATTTCCGGTATAATTGCACTAATAGGGATTTTATTTCCGGCTTATTCAGTCTGGTTTGTGATTATTCCGGTTTTGATTGCAACTTTTTATGCTATTGCTTATTCTTATTTTGAGTTTAAGAAAGAAATTAAGAAAAAATAAGATTAGGCTAGCTCATCTTTTTCAAATTCCTTATACTCATCATAACCCCTTGCTTCCAATTCATGTGCAAGCTCTTTTCCGCCGCTCTTTACGATTTTGCCCCTGACCATTACGTGGACTTTGTCCGGCGTGATATAGTTTAACAGCCTTTGGTAATGTGTTATAACCAAAAATCTGGTGTTTGGGCCTATCAGCGTGTTGACTCCTTCTGCGACAACCTTCAATGAATCTATATCCAATCCGGAATCTGTTTCATCTAGGATTGCCATATCCGGCTGAAGAACTGCCATCTGCAGTATTTCTGTTCTTTTTTTCTCTCCGCCTGAAAAACCCTCATTTAAGTATCTTCTTGCGAATTTATCTTCTATTTTCAGCAAGTGCATTTTTTCCTTTAGTAATTTTACAAATTCAGGCACCGGCAATGGATTTTGCTTTACTGCATTGTAAGCCGTCCTCAAAAAGTTTGAAACTGAAACTCCTGGAATTTCCTGCGGATACTGGAATGATAAAAACAATCCTAATTTAGCCCTTTCATCCGGGCTTAGTTCAAGTATATTTTTTCCTTTATACCAAACCTCTCCTTTGTCTACAGTGTATTTTGGATGACCCATTAAAGTATAAGCCAAAGTTGATTTTCCGCTTCCATTAGGACCCATAAGGGCGCAGACTTCTCCTTTCTTCACAACTAAGTCTACTCCATTCAATATTCGCTTGCCTTCAATGCTAACATGCAAATCTTTTATAATTAATTCGTCTGTCATAGTTTATCACTCCATTGATTTTGATTTTATTATTTTAATCAAATTAATTTTTCATCTTTTTCCTTCAACTCCAGGCTCTTTTATGTGTCGAAAATCACAGATTTTCGAGCATGCTCAAAAACCATTTATAAATTATTTCAAATTGTGGTTTTTGACATATTTTTCAAATATTAATATTGCATTTTTGAATGTATCGAACGACAGCAAAGCGCATTTTAATCTCGCTGCGCTGATTGGAATGCCGAGCATTTCCAAAATGTCGTCTTTCTTCAGCTTTTTTATTTCATCAATGCTTTTTCCCTTGACTTTTTCAGTCAGCATTGATGCGCTTGCCTGCGAAATTGCGCATCCTCTGCCGTAAATTTTGACGTCAGCGATATTTCTGCCATCATCAATCAAAAAATACACATCAAGCTCGTCACCGCATAATGGATTCTTTTCATGGTGGTGGATTGTTGCGTTCATTATCTTCCCGAAATTCCTTGGGTTTTTGTAATGGTCCAGGATTTGCTCCTGATACATCATCTCTATGTCATCCATTTTATTTTTTGAATCTTTATTTTAATTTATTTATATCTCAATTTTATATTTTTATACATAACTAACAGCACAGATATTCCTAATTTATTAAGTTCTGGAACTAGTTCATCTACATGATTTGAGCCATAAATCATAAAAGCTTTATTTTTACTAGTTTCCCTCATTACTCTCAAAGTTTCTTTTGCAGACATGAAACTTCTTTCATCTCTGGCATATTTATTGTCCAACTCAATATATTTTTCCCTTAATTCTAGGACTCCAATTTGTCTTCCGTCATATTCTCTTATCTTTTCCATTATCCTTTTTTCGAGAGCTTCCTGATCCGCTGTAGGTGCTTTACCAAGATTTTGCAGTCTTAGGATATTATATTCGCTGAAATCGTCCGCTAATGAAAAAAGTTCATCATTATCTATGCCAAAAATCTGAGCTTTGCCCTGCCTGATAACTTCTCTTTCAAATCTATAATCCTGCCCATTGTATTTTCCGCTGTACCCTTCATTGCATACCAAACTGATGCCTTGGGCTTGTAAGTGATTAAATAATTCAATAGCTTGTCTCTGGAATAAAGTATGCAAGTCTCCATACAAGACTATGAAATCAGAAGGATTTTGTACTTCATGCAGTTCTGCAACTTCATAGCCCATATCGAGTATTTCTTTTCTCAGATTTCTTAATGGTTTTTCACCGGAAGATGTGCAACCGCCCAGAGATGCTCCTACAATTAACTCCAAAGTTGCTCCAATTGCCTCCCTTCTATTAATTTGTACCATAATCCGTCAATAAAAATATAGTTTTAACCTGAATCTTATTTGTATTTTTATTTTAAACTCCAAAAATTTTCTTAACTTTGTACAGTGCTTCTATAAAATTATCAATCTCTTTTTCTGTGTTGTACAGATAAAATGATGCTCGCGCTGTCGCCGGAACATTTAATATGCTCATTAAAGGCATGCAGCAGTGATGGCCCGCCCTGACTGCAATTCCCTCGCTGTCAAGTATCTGTGCAACATCATGGGCATGAACTCCTTTTACATTGAACGAGATAACTGCGCCCCTTTCCTTCGGGCCGTAAGTTTTTATCCATTCAATTCCTTTTAATTGTGCCATTGCATAATCAACAAGCTCTTTATCCCTATTCCTTATTTGCTCCATTCCAACTTGATTCAAATAATCAATTGCAGCGCTTAATCCGACGGCTTCTGCAATATTCATAGTGCCAGCTTCAAATTTCCATGGCAGTTCGTTAAATGTAGTATCATCAAAACTTACTTCGCGTATCATTTCGCCGCCGTACAGGAACGGCTGCATTTCTTCCAGCAGTTCTTTTTTGCCGTACAAGGCTCCGATTCCGGTCGGGCCAAGCATTTTATGCCCGCTGAAAGCAAAAAAATCTGCATCTAACTGCTTGACATCAATTGGCATGTGCGGAACCGACTGCGCGCCGTCAACAACCATCAAAGCGCCATTTTCATGGGCAATTTTTGCAATTTCCTTTATTGGATTTATTGTTCCCAAAACATTTGAAACATGAGTTAATGAAACAATTTTAGTGTTCTTGTTTATATTTTCCTGCACACTATTTTGGTCCAGATTTCCTTCTTCATCAATCTTGATAAAATTTAATTTTAATCCTCTTTGCTTTGCAAGCTGCTGCCATGGAACAAAATTAGAGTGATGCTCCATCTGCGAGATTACAATCTTATCTCCCTTTTTCAATTTTGAAGTCAATGAATAGGCTAATAGGTTCAATGACTCTGTTGTATTCTTCGTGAAAACAATATTTTGGTATGAACCTGCATTTATGAAATCTGCAGTTTTTTCATGGGCCTTTTCGTAAGCTTCTGTTGCTTCTTCTCCAATCTGGTGAATGCTTCGGTGAATGTTTGCGTTATGGTTTTTGTAGTAATCATCAATTGCATCAATAACTTGCTTTGGCTTTTGCGATGTTGCAGCGTTGTCAAAGTAAATCAATTGCTTGTTGTGGATTTTCCTCTGCAAAATAGGAAAATCATTTCTGATTTGTTCAATGTTTAGCGATGTTTTGGTTGATGGCATTTTGTTATTAGTTTAGATTATATCCCGCCTCCAAAGTTTACCATCTATATCTATCAATTCAATTCTAAATAATCTTCCTTCTTCATGTTTTTGAATTTCTTTTAAGATTTCATTTAATGAATCGCGGTATAACCATCCAACTTCTATTATAGAAGGCACCAATCTTGTAATTTTGGCAAGAGAGGATTGGTCATTTTCTCTATAAAAAACACCTAAAGTTTCTTTTAAATTGGAAATTAATGAATTTGCTACAAATAGCGGCGCAAAATCCGATCTTCCGGCTAGTTCTAGGAAAGGGATTCTTCCATAGAAATCAGCAATCTTTCCCATTATTCCATCTGATTCTCTTCTAAGTTCAGATACGCCATTAGTTTCTTGATTTGCGAAATGATATTCCATAGCTACCATTAAACCCGAAAGTTTTGTTCCAAGACCCTTATAATAATATCTAGCCATTTCTCTTGCCCTTTCCTGTAACTCCAACAATCCTGGATTTGCAGGACTTCCTGATTCTTGAACTACATCTGCAATAGTCATCTTACTTTCTCACCAACTCCCTTATCTTTTCCTTCAACTCTTCTGAAGGAATTTTTTGTATAACCGGCTCGAAAAATCCTTCGACAATCAATTTTTCTGCTTCAGCTCTTGACAATCCGCGAGTCATCAAATAAAACAAATGCTCTTCGTCAATCTGGCCGATTGTCACCCCATGAGATGCTTTGACATCATTCGCATCAATCTTCAGGCTTGGAATTGAGTTTGCCAAAGTCTTGTCGCCCAATTTTAAAATGTGATTTGCAAGATAAGAATTTGTTTTCTGGCCTTCTTTTGATATTTTAATTAATCCGCGATAAACTGATGAGGATTCATCTTTCAGAATTCCGTCAACCAAAATATCGTTTGTCGTGTTTTCAGCATTATGATAAGCATTCGTTGTAAAATCAATGTGCTCTTTTCCTTTGCCTAAAAATATCCCGATGTTGCTGCAGTTTGAGCCCTGCCCGTTAAAGTTTGTGTCAATTCTTATCCTGTTTAATTTTCCGCCAAAACAGCCCGAAATCCAGTTTATTGCAGCATTTCTATCTGCCGTCCCTATAATGTTTGTAAGATTATATACATTGTTTGTCCAATTATTTATATGATAAAAATTTATTTTTGAATTGGTGTTTGCAAAAACCTCAGTAACGCACACATTTAATTGCTCTCCTGCTGTTTCTTTGTTTGTATACTGTTCTATGAAATCCAGTTGAGTATTTGATTCAGCAACAACCAGATTATGCAGAATGCTGTTCGTCCCTTCCATATCAAAATTAACCCTTATCGGTTCTGTTAATTCAACATTTTTTGGGACATACAGGAAAATTCCGCTGCTGAAATGTGCTGCGGTCAGGGCAGCAAATTTATCTTTATCAGGTTTGCATGACTTAAAAAAATAATTCAATGCTGCGGGATATTTTTCAAGTGCTGAGTTAATGTCAGTCAGGATAACTCCGTGATTTTTCAAATTCTCGCTTAATTCGGTTGCTGATATTTTTACAGCTGATTCAAATGGCGCAAAATTTTCCAATTTTAATTTTTCAATCTCAGTATATCTCCAGTCTTCTCCCTTTTCATTAGGCATCGGAATAGAATTGAACGCTTCCAAAGCATCTTCTTTTCTGCTTTTGGCAGAATCACTATTTTTTTGCAGTAATTCCTTCATAGGATTTTTCATGATTAGATCCTCATGTTTAGCAACAGTATTAACCATCTAATTTACCCCCAAAAATTAACCTACAGAGCCTTCCATGTTCATTGCAATCAATCTGTTCAGTTCTATAGCATACTCTAAAGGCAATTCTTTTGTGAAAGGCTCCATGAAACCGGAAACTACCATTGTCAGTGCCTGGTCCTCGCTTAAGCCGCGGCTCATCAAATAGAATAATTGCTCCTCGCCGACTTTTCCGACAGTTGCCTCGTGCTCGATGTTGACATTCTTTTCATTGATTTCCATATAAGGAACTGTGTCAGAAGCTGATTTGTCATCCAAAATCAAAGCGTCGCAGGTCACATGAGATTTTACACCGTGGCAGCCTTCTGCAACTTTTAATAATCCACGATAAGTTGTTCTTCCGCCGTCTTTGCTGACTGATTTGGAAACAATTCTTGATGTGGTGTTTGGAGCATAATGCAAAATTTTTCCGCCCGCATCCTGATGCTGGCCTTTGCCTGCAAAAGCAACACTCAAAATTTCAGCTCTTGCTCTTTCGCCTAAAAGATAGATGCTCGGATATTTCATCGTGATTTTCGAGCCCAAATTGCCGTCAACCCAGAAAACTGTTGAATCTTCATAAGCGAATGCTCTTTTTGTTACAAGATTGTAAACATTGTTGCTCCAGTTTTGGATTGTTGTGTACTGTATCCTTGAGCCGGGCATTGCAATCAATTCAACAACTGCACTGTGCAGTGAATCTGAAGAGTAAGTAGGAGCTGTACAATTATGGACAACTATTCCATGAGCAACATAAGATTCATCTTCATTAACACTGAAATTATAAACTTCAATATTCTCTACAATTTCTTTTTTTATCTCTTTAATTGGGACAAAAGCATAATTTTCTGTTATTTGGGCATAGGAAACCAATTCTTGCTTTAATAATAAATTAGAATTAGTCTCACTTTGATTAATGCTTTTATCAACAACATTTGCGAATTTATCTAAATGAGAACCTCCGACATAAATAGCAAATGAATTATTTCTTGGAATTTTCCTATTCCAAACATTTATTGATGCAAAGATATTCAATCTTAACAACAAATCCCGTGTTTGCTCTGCAAGTGATTCTGAAATGGTGTTTATCCTGAACATTCTCTTATCGCCCCATGAATATTTTTTGCTGAAGAAATTTCCATCTCCGCGCCAATATCCTTTAATGAATTCTGATTGTTTTTCCGGCATTTCCAGCATAAACCATTTTGGCAGGGTTTTATTTTTTGCACCTTTTCCAAATTCCTGTTTGAAAAGCCTTGCTGCCAAAGTGCTGCACAAAACTATTGAGATTCCATTTTTGTATTCTTCTTGCTCAATTGGCGGCTTACCAAAGAATTTTTCCAATA
>ERZ1292640.4801-Hain-H43-02um-R1-4801-length-10169-cov-7_pt1 | contig 10169 bp, 14 predicted proteins | sample MGYA00564404_ERZ1292640 | MGnify/ENA primary metagenome ERZ1292640 (study PRJEB36523, sample SAMEA6512636) | groundwater metagenome | collected 2019-01-08 | study: AquaDiva: Metagenomics assemblies of 32 groundwater samples | reverse complement strand
TTATTTCCTCCACCCATCAAGTCCCCATGTCCTGCCGGCTCTGGCCGCTCCGAGATAAGCCAACGATAGGGCGTAAATGATGTGGTCGTCGACTATGTAAGAATGCGGGTCCGGATAGGGCATGCCCAAAGGCAGATAGTAGAGAATCATGAGCAATGCGCCCAAAGGAGCCGAATACCGGACGAAAATGCCCAAAATAAGCGAGATGCCAAGGAGAGTGAGCCCCCATTCATTTAAGAGGTTCACAGTAGGTAAAATCCCCGGAGAAAGAAGCCATTCAAAAAATCCTGGGAAGAGCTTCGCTCCCTTCAGATATCCTTCCGCCGACCAGGCCGGGTCCAACACCTTGGTGATACCGGCGTAAAACATCAGCCATCCTAGAGAAATACGCAACAGAAACAATGTAATTTTGTGTGCCATATGCACATAATGATACTCCTTTTTCCCGCTACGAAAATGTTAATATGTGGATATGAAAAAAGGCTTTAAGGGCAATATTGAGAAACTCACGCTGGAGAATAACGACTTCCGCCGCGTACTTTACACCGGAGAGCGCTCACAGCTCGTTTTAATGTCTCTTAAGCCGAAAGAGGAAATCGGCATGGAAGTGCATGAAGACAATGACCAATTCTTCCGATTTGAAAAGGGGCAAGGTAAAGTCACTATAGACAATACCGTTTATGACGTAAGTGACGGAGACGCCGTAATAGTGCCGCGCGGCGCGGAGCATAATGTCGTCAACGCCTCCGACACGGAGCCGCTGAAGCTCTACACCATTTACTCCCCAGCTCATCATGCCGACGGTATTGTGAGGAAAACCAGAGAGGAAGCGGTCTCGAATGAAGCTGAATTCGACGGCAAAACTACGGAATAAGCAGGAATCTGTAAGGTTTCTTGGCCCAATCTCCGGCGTAAGAAACGCCGATACGCGGCAGGCGCGAAATTTTCAATTTAGAATTTTCAATTTTCAAATCGGATTCAATCCAGAGACCGGATTTTTTGCCGAGTTTTAGTCCGTTCAAACTTTTGTCAATCTTCAAATGCTTAGTCAGGCGCGCCGGGCCGGAAACTTTTTCCGTGCCTCTTATGAGAATGGCTGCCCCGCAGCCATTCTCCGCCACGATATTTAACATCCAGTGCATGCCGTAGGTGAAGTAGACGTAGAGAGTGCCGGCCTCGCAGAACATCGGCTCGTTCCTCGAAGTTCTACCGCGCGAAGAGTGAGAAGCCAGGTCATGCGGCCCGACATAAGCTTCCGTCTCCGTTATTTTCTCCCGAATTATTTTGTTTCCCCCGCCTGCGCGTCGGGCAGGAATTTTTCGTACAAGATATTTACCAAGTAGCTCCCTGGCCACTTTTAAGGTCTTCCTGCGGAAAAATGAGTGGGGGATGATTCGTCCAGGGGACGAATCATCAATTTTTTTCTTCATGCTATAATCTTATAGCATATGGGATTTCCTAATTGGGCCAAGAACATTCTTTTTCTCCTGGTTTATATGATTTCCGGGCTGATTCTCGTAATCATCATCGAAGGACTCTTATCCGGCTCGGACCTCACGCCTCTTAATACCGCCATCGAACGCGTAGTAGTCCAAATGCGCACTCCGTATCTGACCACCTTCTTGGTTTGGGTAACCAAAGTCGGCAACCCCTTTATTCTTGCGTCCGTTGCGGTATTTCTTACGGTGATGCTAATCCTCCGCGGTTATGCCTATGAAGCAACGCTTTTTCTCGTCGCCTTGATTGTCGCCGTGCTTTCATTTACTGCGCTCAAGAATATTTTCCAAATCAGCCGCCCGGTCTCGGAACTTTACCAAACTGACGGCTGGAGCTTCCCCTCCGGCCATGCGACAGTAGCTACCACCTTCTTTTTTATGTTGATATATTCTTTATTCGGCAAATTAAAGACCGCAAAAGGCAAAACCCTGCTTATTTTCGGGTCTATTTTAGGCACGCTTATCATTTGCTTCTCGCGCTTGTATCTAGGAGCGCATTGGACGCTTGATATTTTGGCCGGAGTAGCCTTAGGGCTTCTTTCCGTAAGCTTTACCATTCTAATGTTTAATGTTTTTATCGAAGAAAACCGCTCTTTGAGAAAGAGATTGAATTTGTGATAGAATCCTCGGCATGGAAACTAGAGAAATGCAAAATATTTATAAATGGGCCTCGATTGCGCTGATTATTCTCGCTCTATTTCTGGGGGTTAAAACTCTCGCTTCGCTCAAGGGTTTGCGCGATATAAATCCCGCTTACAATTCAATATCAGTTTCCGGAGAGGGCGAAGTGTTCGCTGTGCCTGACTTGGCCACTTTCTCCTTCAGTGTTTCTGCCGACGCCAACACGGTAAGCGAGGCACAAGCGCAGGTGACTAAGAAGATGGATGCCGTGCTTAAGGCGCTAAAAGACTTAGGCATTGAAGAGAAAGACATAAAGACCACCGATTATTCCGTCTATCCGAAATATCGTTACGAGGTAATGCCCGCCATCTACCCTCCTATTCCCGTTCCAGGCAGACAAGTTTCTGACGGCTACACGGCGAATCACTCCGCCACGGTTAAAGTGAGAAATACCGAAGATGCTGGCAAAGCGCTCGCGGCCGCGGGAGAGAAGGGGGCGACCAATCTCTCAAGCATTTCTTTCACAGTCGATGATATGGATAAGATTACAGAGGAAGCGCGCGCCCTGGCTATTAAAGACGCCCGGGATAAGGCCAAGCTTCTTTCCAAAGAGCTTGGAGTGAGGCTGGTAAGGGTAGTGAGCTTTAATGACTCAACCGACGGCGGCTATCCGATTCCCTATGGCCGCGAAGGAATGGGCGGTGATGTTATGGTCTCAGGAGCCAAAGCGCCAACAGTGCCTACCGGAGAAAATAAAGTAAGAGTCGTGGTCAACGTCGTCTACGAGATACGTTAGATTCGGTGTATAATCAGGACAGAAAAGGAGGTCCTCATGCCACGCTTGCTCCTTCCGAGAGACATCTGCCACAAATGCATCTGCCCGGTGCAGGATGGGGAAGAGTTTGAAAGGTTCGAAGGAGGAAAGGCGCATGTCGTTTGTCCTCCGACTCCCAAGATGCCTCTGATTGACGATGATGGGATTCCGGCCATGAAGCCGAAGAAGTAAGAATGCCCCGGCGCGCACACGCGCCGGGCTTCGTTGTATTTGACTCACTGATATCCAGTGTAGTATGATTGGGAGACGCCCACGGGGGTGTTTTTTACTAAATGCAAAGATTTATCAATTACATAAAAGATACGAAAGGGGAATTAAACCATGTTTCCTGGCCGACTCAACGCCAGGCGGTAATCTTTACTGCAATCGTGATTGTCGTTTCCATACTGGTTTCAGCTTTCTTGGGCTTTTTCGACTACGTTCTTTCCCTAATCATGCAGAAGTTCGTCCTCTAACACTCAATCGATATGAGTAAACAAAAAATTTCCGAAGGCAGAAATTGGTACGTCGTCCACACTTACGCTGGTTATGAGAATGCGGTGATGAGGAATCTCAAGCAGCGCATAGAATCTCTGGGAATGGAGGACAAAATCTTCAATGTCATCGTCCCGACCGAGAAGAAGGTCAAAATTAAAGGCGGCAAGCGCGTCGAGGAAGAGGAGAAGATTTACCCGGGCTACATTCTGGTAGATATGATTGTGACTGACGATTCTTGGTACGTAGTGAGAAATACTCCCAGAGTGACCGGTTTCGTGGGCTCTGGCGTCTATCCCGTGCCGATAGACAAGAAAGAGGTTGACGCACTCTTCGCCAGGATGTCCGCCGACAAGGTTACCCACACCATTAATCTTATTGAAAACGACGCGGTCTTAATCATCGACGGACCGTTCAAAGAGCTTGAAGGCAAAGTTTCCGAAATAGATGAGGAACGCGGCAAGGTGAAAGTCTTGGTCAACATGTTCGGCAGAGAAACGCCGGTCGAACTAGATTTTCTTCAGGTGAAGAAAATCTAGTTCGACAAATCTCCTTATTTTGAGCCATACTTTGATATTTAGAGTTGTAAAATAAAATTTGAGCTTGACAATATATACATACTATGCTAAGCTAGTTATAGACCATCACGAGCAGGGCAGCCCCTGATTTAGCCCCACTCTTCGGGGCACTCTCGTGAGTTACAGTGGGGGTAGTTCCCGCTGGGTTGACGGTCCTGACAACCGTTCAATCTACCTTGGTGCAGGGACCCAAAAGGGACCACCTGCACATTCTTCCACAACAGGGTAGCCCACCGCATTTGCGGAAAGAGGCTTGAGGGCAAGTCAAAGCCCTGACAAACTCCCACCTAATCCAGCCCGTCCTCCATTGAGGCGGGCTTTCTTGTTTTATAATTTACTACATTTATAATCCGCTATAGCGTGAATTAGATGTAAGTTGCAAATGTGTTTATTGATAAGTATACTGGTCTCCTCAAGGCAATAAGCGGCTACATCGGATTTTTGAAGGACAAATCTTCGAAGTAAACTTATAAAACTTAAGCGAAGCGTAACTTATTGAACTTATCAAACTAATTCTATGGCCAAGAAAGTAACAAAAGTACTCAAGCTCCAGATACCGGGTGGCAAGGCTGTGCCCGGCCAGCAACTGGGTCCTGTGCTCGGTGCCGCGGGTATCAATATCGGCGAATTCGTCAAGCGTTTTAATGATGAGACTAAAAACAGAGTGGGCGAGACCGTGCCCACGGTGGTTGAGGTCTATGAGGACCGCACCTACAAGCTTACTTACAAGACCGAACCTGCTTCCGCCTTAATCCTTAAGGCATTGAATAAAGAAAAGGGTTCCGGCACTCCCAACACTGCTAAAATTGGCACTCTCTCAAAATCCCAAGTTAAAGAAATCGCCGAGAAGAAAATGCCTGACCTCAACGCCGGCGATATCGACGCCGCTTCAAAAATAATCGCTGGCACCGCCCGCTCAATGGGAGTGGATGTGAGGTAAAATAAAATTATGAAATCGGAAGGGAACTCACAACTGGTCAAGAATATCTTGAACGGTAGTTTGCGCTTTAAGGATCGCTACATTCCAGATCATGATATTCTAGTTTCAGTAGTCAAAATTCTAAAAGATTCAGGATATCGTATCGTTCTCACTCAGGGTGTTTATGATCTATTTCACGTCGGCCATAAGAGATATCTAGAAAACGCAAAAAGTCACGGAGACATTCTCATTATTGGAGTCGATACCGACGAATTAACTAGGAGCATAAAAGGACCGAATCGACCGTTTGATAAACTTGACGACCGGCTGGAAATCCTGACAAGCTTGCGGACAGTGGACATTGTTACCACTCGAGGTTTAGATGAGCATGAATATGCCCTTATTAAACTTATAAAGCCGGATGTTCTGGTGATGTCCCAAACTACCACGACTTTTACAGAAAAAGATAAACGTAATCTGATAAAATACTGTGGCAGCATAGAAGTTTTGCCTGCCCAGTCCTCAACCTCTACTACGGCGAAATTGAGGAAGATGATGGTTAGCGGAGCGGAACAGCTGTCAAATAAAATATCAAATATTATCAAAGAATTTCTTATTGATATAAAAAATGAAAGCCCTAGTAGGATACTTCCCAGTCATTCACGCAGGTCATCTGGAACTTTGCCAAAGGCAAAAACCAGACAAGCTGTACATACTCGGCAAAAGTCTGATAAGTGAATTTCCGCTACTGAAACGAGATTTAAGGGCGCTTTCTCCGGAAAAGATATTGTCGGAAGCTCGAGCCATTAATCTTGCGCCGGAAATCAATATTCTCGAAAAAGACAATCTAAATACGCTGGATAATTTTAAAGAAATCATTTTATTCGAAGACGAGATTGGAGAACAATTAAGGAAAAAATATTTTGTCGGTAAAAAAGTATCATTCGACACATCTTTTATCCGATGGAGTGGAATGAAAGCACTTTCAAAAGATATTCCCGATTCAGAACAAACCATCTCATCGGAGAAACTAGACCAAGAATTGATAAAACGCGCTCACGAGAGTGGCAAGCGGAGTCCGGACTGGTGGAGACAAATCGGTTCTTTGATAGTCAAAAGCGGGAAAGTGATTTTGCAGGGATATAACGAGCATTACCCGAGTGAAAATGCGGCTTATATCGATGGCGATCCGCGTTCCAACTTCAACGCTGGAGAACGCATAGATCTTTCCCTCGCGCTTCACGGCGAAGCCAGTCTTATCACCCAAGCTGCCAAAAAAGGCATATCGCTTGATGGTTCAAGCATCTATATCACCACTTTTCCGTGCCCGAATTGCGCGATGATGATTGCCAATTCTGGAATAAAAAAAGTCTATTATGCCGAAGGATATTCTCTTTTGAATGCCCAGCAGACCTTGAAAGATGCTGGCGTTAAAGTTATCCGGGTAATTGAAAATTAACCTCTTTTCTTGTGGCCTAGGGTTACAAGAATGTTGTCATCAAGTTTACCGTCTTTCTTCTTCACGCCGCCAACCAGGAAGTGGAAGTGTAGATGATCGAGTGTCGCTCCGGTATATCTCATATCGCCAGATCTTGCGAATACTGATTCGCCCTTGGTTTTTAAATGGCGTTTTAACCACTTCATCAAAAGAAGAAGCTCTTTCCATCCAGCCGGTGAAATTTCGGTAATCTTGGTAATGTGCCTCCTATTTGCTATGAGATAGTGATGTGCAGCGCCCTTATAAGGGTAGTCGTTCTTCTTTATATACCAGTAGCGGGCGTTTTTTATGGCTGGCGTAGCTCCAACTTTTAAGTAGTTCTCATTGCAGAAAAAACAGCCGATGCCATTGCTTAGGCGGCGCATCCTCTCTAGCTGTTCGGAAGTGCGCGCGTTATCAATACGTACTTTGCTCTTAGCCATGTCTGTTGGGGTAATTCTGCCAATTTTGAAATAAAACACAAGGCCGGCACCACTATGGCACCGGCCCTTCTTGCAAACTACTTGCGTACCCAGATTTCCCAAGTGAAGTTGTGGTCATGTTTGGCGTCTCTTGCGTGGTTTTCACTTGAGACTAAACGCCAATCATGCCCGCTCCACTTGGGGAAGAACGTGTCGCCCGCGATAATAATGTTGACGCGGGTGAGATAGAGATGCGAAGCGTGCGGTATAGCGAGTCTATAAATCTCGCCGCCGCCGATGACCCAGATGTTTTCCTTTGCGGCTCGATCAAGCGCTCTCCGAAAATCCGAAATCACGGTGATTCCGAGATTCTCGAGCTTGTCCGGAGAGCTGGTCAACACGATGTTCTCGCGGTTGGGGAGGGGTCGGAAGCGATTGGGAAGCGATTCGTAGGTTTTCCGGCCCATGACCACAGGAGTTGTGCCGGTCTGGTTCTTGAACCAGACCATGTCATCGGGCAGCTTCCAAGGTATGCTCCCGTCACTGCCGATGACCTTGTTCTCCGAAAGTGCGGCGATGATTTTGAACGCCATCGGTTACTCCGTCACAGGGATGTCGTTCATGGCCGGGTGGGGGTCGTAGTCGGAGAGTTCGAAGTGCTCACCTCTGAGTGCCAGGAAATCAGTCGGTGCCCCATTGCTCACGTGGAGGGTTGGAAATGCCCGCGGCTTTCGGTGCAAGAGTTCATGGACCCACGGGTCCACCTGATTCTCATAGGTGTGCGCATCCATGAAGAAATGCACATACCTATAAGGAATCACTCCGAGTTCTCGCGCCAGGGCGAGTGCCACTGAAGCGTAGCCCACCATGTTGCCGACGGCGCCTACCGGCATGTCAGCCGAACGCTGAACGTGCTGGAGAGTAAGCTTGCCGTCATTGATGATGATGCGTACAGCGGTACCGTGGCAGGGAGCCACGACAACTTTCCGCTGCCTGGCTTTCGACCCGAGAGCGTAAACCGGCATCCAGCTCGTCGCCATGTGAGTAGTCAAGCTGGGGAAGTCCCTTGCCTGGTCAATCATGGCGAGGAATTGGTTGAAGCTGGTGCCGTCGGGTGCCGGGTATTTTCCGAAGACCGAGTAAGCACCATCACCCATGTCTCCGGCCGGCAAGCCGAACTTGGCGCATTTCTCGGCGTACACCCAATTCTCCCAGAAGCTCGGCCAGGTCTTGGCATCGCCGTACTGGCGCAGTTCTTGAAGCGTACGGGCGCCGTTCATGAAGGCCCACATCTCGTTAATGAACTTGCGCCAGAAGCCGATCTTCCGCTCAGTGATGAGCGGAAAGCCGTTCTCAAACTTGAAGTCGAGCGGTGCCATGGCGAAGTTACTGTACCGGCCGTGCGTCTGGAATTCGTTCCTGATGTACTCACCTCGGCCGTTTAAGGCCATGTCCGGGTAGAGCGTCGAACTCAAGGCCCAGTGATACTGGAGGTCCGGAGTCCGTTCCTCGCATGACTTGTAACGTGGCTGCATATAACCATCCTTTGCGTGAAGATCTGTCTGGGGCGATAGTATCACACCGCTATGATAGAATCGAGCCATGATTTTCAAGGTTAAAAAGATACATCCGGAAGCAAAATTGCCGTCCTATGCGCACTCAAATGACGCAGGAATGGACTTATATTCTCTTGAAGATATAACAGTATCGGCCGGAAAGTCTGCTCGAATAAGAAGTGGTATATCACTAGAGATTCCAGAAGGATATGCTGGGCTCTGCTGGGACAAAAGCGGGCTTTCAATGAATCATGGCGTCAAGGTTCTGGCAGGAGTGATTGACCCAGGTTTTCGCGGAGAAGTGGTAATGGCCGTATTTAATCTAGGGAAAGAGGACTATACTTTTAAGAAAGGAGACAAAGTAATGCAGATGCTTGTGCAGAAGGTGGAGAATGTGGAAATTATGGAGACAGACGCATTGTCTGAGAGTGAGAGAGGAGAAAAAGGTTTCGGCAGCACAGGAAAATGATTAAAGACAAAATAAATAATTGGATAAAGGAATCTTTGGGGCAAGAAGATCTTGCTTTGGTGCATCCGAAGATTCTGGAACATGGCGATTACAGCGTAATAGTTTCGGATAAAACAGCTAATCAAGATTTTGAAATTCTAAAAAAGAATAAGTCGGAGTTTATTGAGAGTGTCGACTTCGCTCCGCCCAGATTTATCAATCTCCATTTATCGAAAGAATTTTTCAAAAACAGTTTAAAAGAAATAATAGAGAAAGGAGAAAATTTCGGTAAAAGCGAGCATGCCAAAGGTTTCAAGGTCATGGTCGAGCATACGGACCCGAATTACTTTAAAAGGCTCCACATCGGACATTACATGCCTATGGCAATTGGCTCTACTCTCGCAAATGTTTTTAGGTGGAATGGTGCGGATGTTAAAGAAGCTTGTTACTACAGCGACGTCGGCCTACAGGCGGCTAAGGCGGTATGGGCTATGAAGCAAGAAATCAAAGAAGATCCATATGTATATGGCACTAAAGCTTACGATACAGATGAGAGTGCCAAGAAAGAAATTATAGAAATTAATAAGAAGATTTATGAACACTCAGATTCTGAGGTTGATGCTTTGTACAAAGCGGGGAGTGAGGAGAGCGTAAAAGGATTTAATGAGGTTTATAAAAAATTTGGCATTAATTTCGACCTTTATTTTTACGAATCTGAGGCGGCAAAAGTAGGAAGTGAATTGGTGAGGAAAAATATCGGGAAAGTTTTTGAAAATTCAGATGGAGCAGTAATCTTTAGGGCAGAAGATCATGATCCAAAGCTTCACACGCGAGTATTTATAAATAGCGAAGGAATTCCAACGTATGAGGCTAAAGATTTAGGCCTCGCACAAATAAAATCCGAAAAGTATCCACACGATCTCTCCGTTGTAGTTACGGCTAATGAACAGAAGGATTACTTCCGAGTATTACTTGCGGCACTGGAGTTAGTTTCCCCAGAATTACACAAAAAAACTAAACACATTTCACACGGCACTCTACGTCTGGCAACAGGTAAAATGAGCTCAAGAACAGGGAATGTAATTCTAGCAGAAGATCTTATCGAGGAAGTAAAAAGTAGAACAAAGGGCGATGAACGGGTAGCCATCGGCGCCATCAAATACATGATACTTAGGCAAGCTATCGGCAACGACATTGTCTTCGACCTCGAGAAATCTGTTTCGACGGAAGGCGATTCGGGGGTTTACCTTCAATACGCCCACGCCAGGGCCTGTTCGGTATTAGAAAAATCAAAATTCTCGCCCCCTGCCAAGGGGGAGATGTCGCAGACAGAGGGGGTCAGA
>ERZ1292640.4800-Hain-H43-02um-R1-4800-length-10170-cov-4_pt1 | contig 10170 bp, 14 predicted proteins | sample MGYA00564404_ERZ1292640 | MGnify/ENA primary metagenome ERZ1292640 (study PRJEB36523, sample SAMEA6512636) | groundwater metagenome | collected 2019-01-08 | study: AquaDiva: Metagenomics assemblies of 32 groundwater samples | reverse complement strand
AGAATTTCGTTGCGAACTTTGCAAATTTTGAGCGAAAATTTTGGAGAGTGGTGAAAAATTTGCAGCCGAAATTTGCAAAGTGCAGCAGAAAGGATGTTTTTCGGCATGTCCTCAGGTATTATAGGGGACGTGATTAGAAAGTTTTTGTGTTTTATTTTGGTTTCGGTTTTTGTACTGGTGACACCCGCGCTGCTGCTCTTCTACGGCATTGCAGCGAGCTTTTTGAATAGAGAAACTTTGACTCAAAAAATAATCCCTGACAGCTACAGCCCGGTCACTGGCATATTTGCCGACCAATTTGCTCAAAATCCTGCAGACGCGGAACTTTTTGCCGGTCGCATCCGCACAGCTATACCCAAAGAAAACTACGCCGACTTGCTACAGACCGTTGTCACACCTTTTTTTGATCAACTGGAAAAGTGGAGATCAAAAGGCATCACGTTGCCGGCCGAAGTAGACCTAAATCCTCTCAGGACAAAAATAAAAGAAACATTCCCGCGCCTGGCAAAGAATTTTCCAAAATGCGAGCCAAATGAAAACGCAAAAGATACGTTCAGATTCTGCAAGCCGCCAAATTTCCCATCCGATAAGCAATTTGAACTGATTGCCGCTGATGTCGTGGAGAAACAAATCCCGCCGCAATTAAAGATAAATGCCCCGGACGGCAATCCCGGGGTTATAAATGTGTTGTCAAAGGCCTCGCTTGTTCTAAAACTATTTAATTACATTGTTTTTGGATTACCCCTATTGATAATCATTATGGTCGGATTGATTGTTTTTTCTCCACTTCACAAAGTCGCGAGCCGCATCAGTCTGATGTTGATTGAAGTATCCAGCTTGTTGATTTTGTTAATGGTCATTCTTCATAATCTTCCAAGTATAGGTCAAATATCAACTATGTTAACGCCAGCGCAGATAAGTTTGATGAGTTTTACGATCGATCAGCCGGTTTTGGCGCTTCGCCCAATCGCAATAGTTATGGCTGTGCTCGGCATTGCGCTCTTCGTGTTAAGCATCTTTTTTAAGAAAAAGAAGATATGAGTTACAAAAGGTATTTGCTGATTATCGGGCTGGTTGCAGTTGTTGGGTGGGTGTCGTTTTCTCTCGTTATCTGGAAACTTGATCCGTGCACTGCGCCTGGAGAAGTTACCATTTGCCATTCGGTTTCTTCGTTAGCGCTAATTCTGTTTTTTTTAAGCGCTTTTTTTGCGCTCACGGCAACTTTTACGCTGCTTGGTTTTGGCCTGCGCCTGTGGCTGCACCGTTACGAAATTTACCTGGATCATTTTAATATTTCTCTCCGGCAGGGGATTATGCTCACGCTTTGCGCTCTGGCCGTGTTTGGTTTCCTTTTGCTAAACGCCCTCACGTGGTGGAGTGGGTTGCTGCTGATATCTATAATCGTACTGCTTGAACTTTACTTTACGCGTCCCTAATAGGCCGGATCTTGCAAGACTCTGATTTTGTTAAATGGCCACAGAACCATCCAGGCTTTGCCTTCTATGTTGCTGATAGGGAGAAAATTGTTGACCGAATTGTTGCAATCGCGATCGCCAATTCCCCTAAAGCATGTACGCGAATCCGTGCTTTTCTTTCTGTTGTCGCCCATCACAAAGTACATGCCCTGCGGTACTTCATATGTAGTCACCAATTGCGCGCTATGCGGCAAAGTTTGGTTTTTATTGTTCTTATTCAAATACTTCTCGGGCAATTCATAGCCGCTCTGGTGTTCTTTGTTAGAAATGTAAACTTTGCCATTTTGAAGCTTAACCGTCTCACCCGGGAGCCCAACTATTCGCTTAATATAAAAGTCTTCCGTGTTATGAGGTGGCCTAAATACAATTATATCGCCCCTTTCCGGAGTGGAATATCTGTAGACTGCTTTATTTACTATTAAATATTCACCAAAACTGTCTTGGCATGTACCTTTGATTTGATTGAGAGTATCGCACATCGAAGGGCCAGACACTTGAAACGGAGATATTAAATAAGTGCGCACCGTGAAAACCAAAAATATGATGATTAAGATGTTTAGCAGAAGATCGCCAAACGAATACAGCACAGGATGCTTATCCTGGAAACGATCTAACCAACTTTTATCTTTTTTAGTTTCAAACATGCGTGTTAAACTTCAGTAAGAATGATTCGCGACTATCTTTACCACCATTACCTCAGTGAAGGGGAGAAAATTGTCTTCGTGATTCACCGGCACATTTTTATGGAATTGAAGAACTTTTTAAAGATCTTCTTTTTTGGCATATTTTTACCGGTCTTTTTCTGGTGGCTTTTTCCTCAGATAACCATATTCGCAGCCGTCTGGCTGGTGATCGGCGTATTTCGCTTCCTCTATGAGTTTTTCGATTGGTACTACGATGTCTGGCTGGTCACCAACGTGAGCATTGTAGAGATAATGTGGGAAGGTTTCTTCTCCAAAAGCTCAGCGCGCATAGAATATCACATTATTCAGGGCATTGGCTATGAGGTGAAAGGTTTTTGGCAAACGCTCTTTAATTACGGCACGATTGCACTGGATAAATTTACCGGTAATTCTTCCGCTTTTGAGGCGGCGATAAATCCTAGAAGAAAAGCCGAAATGCTCACCAATGCGCAGAATGATTTTGTCAAAAATAAGAGTTTCCGCGATCACAGAGCGCTACAGGGAATCTTAACCGATCTTCTGCAACAGCACGTCGTTCAGCACGGTTTGCCGGATGATGTAGAAGAACGAGACTAAATTATGGAGTTTGGGAATAAAACATTTGTCCTAGGCATAACAGGGGTGATTGGCAGTGGCAAAAGCGAACTGTGCAGATTTTTGGCTGAGAGATACGGTTTTATTTGGATTGAAGCGGATAAGATTGTGCATGAGTTGTATAAAGTTGGCCGGCCTGGTTATGAAGTTATAAGGAAAAAATTTGGAGAATACGCCATAGGCGCTAAAGAAGTAAACCGTAAATGGCTACGTGAGTTTGTGCTTAAAGATCCACGAAAAATTCCTGCGCGAATTCGAACACTAAATAGGCTCATTCATTCACTGGTGGCGGCAGAGATGAATAAAAAAATAGTTCAATTGAAGGCGCAGCACAAAAGCAAAACTCCACTTTTAATTTGTATTGAGGCGGTTTATTTTAAAAAGAAAAATTTAGGCAAGTTTGTAGACAAAATTATTACAGTTGATGCGCCGGACAAAGAAATTTTGAGAAGGCTGCGGAACATAAAAGTTCCGCAGCATGAGATAAAGAGATTAATTGATTTCCAACGGGGGAGTTCCAAAGTTTGCGGCTAATTGCCCTTCTATTTTGGCTTGTTCTGGCTGCTGCGCAGTATATTCTGCCACCCTTTGCTGCCACTTCAAGTGATTGGCTTGAATCTGTTCCTCAATTTCTCGCACCTGTTCTGGATTTATGTCACTGGTAAGAATCAGTGCACCCGATCCTGCTTCTTCTTCCATTAGTTTTGCAAGCTCTGCGCGAGTCATATTGCTAATTCCGATTATCAATAAAAGTTGCCCATCAGGCAATTTGGCAACATCTGTCCTTGGGGCAAGCGCGACTTTTCTCACCTCCTCGTCGGTCAACGATCTACTTGTTACAACTTTCACTGTCGGTTCTTCGCCTGGTGTAGTTGGTGTCATATTTTTGAGTTAAATTACTAAAGAGAGGTGATTCTAGCAGTATTGTGGGTTTTATGCAAGTGGTAGTCGGCCTTTGAATACCTGGGGTTCATCTGGAATCGTTAGGAGTATTAGTGATAAAATGGCCGCATGTACGAACCAGTCATAGGAATAGAGATTCACGCGCAGGTGGCGACCAAAACCAAGATGTTTTGCGCCTGCAGCTGTGACTCCTTTGGCGCGCCTTGCCTACCGGCAGGCAGGCAGCCAAATAGCAACGTTTGCCCGATCTGCATGGGTTTTCCGGGAATGTTGCCTGCTATAAATAAAACGGTTGTGGAGAAGGGGACGCTGGCCGCACTCGCGCTGCATTGTTCAATTCCGCAGTTTTCCAAATTTGATCGCAAGAATTATTTTTATCCCGATTTGCCGAAGGGTTTCCAGATTTCACAGTATGATAAGCCGATTTCGCAGAATGGTTTTATTGAAATTCCTGTTGAAGGTGCGGATGGCGCGAAGACAAAGAAAATTCGCATAAACCGCCTGCACCTAGAAGACGATGCCGGAAAACTCGTCCACACGGCCGACGGTACGCTTTGCGACTACAATCGCAGCGGCTGTCCGCTCATGGAAATTGTTTCGGAGCCGGACATGAATTCTGTAGCCGAAGCTTCTGCCTACGCGCAGGAAATTCGCCGCATTTTGCGCTATGTGAACGCCAGCGAATGTGACATGGAAAAGGGAATGATGCGTTTTGATATCAACATTTCTCTGCGCAAAAAAGGAGTTAAGGAACTTGGCACAAGGATCGAAGTTAAAAATCTAAATTCTTTCCGCGCGCTGGAAAGTGCGATTGCATATGAAATTAAAAGGCAGGCTGAGAAGTTAGATGCCGGCGAGCGGATTATTCAGGAAACTATGGGTTGGGATGATGCCACGGGCGAGACGGTTTCGCAGCGCAGCAAAGAAGAGGCGCACGATTATAGGTATTTCCCGGAACCGGATTTGCCGCCGCTGGAAATTTCAAAACAAGCTGTGGAAAAATTGCGTGCGCAGGTGCCGCAGTTACCGGCCGAGCGCAAGCAGAGGTTCATGACCGAATATGGGCTTATTGATGAGGACGCAGGGATTCTCACGGAGGAGCGCGACATGGCGGATTTTTTTGAAACTGTGGCCAAAACTTCCGGCGATGCCAAAAAAGCCGTGTCTTTTATAAATACAATTTTGTTAAAGCACTTGAAGGGCGAAAAAAAAGAGCTCGCAGACTGCAAAATCCAGGCGCAGGATTTGGGCAAGTTAATTAAATTGATAAACGATGGCGTGATTTCAAACAACATGGCGAAGTCGGATATTTTTGAAGAAATGTATGCGAGCGGCGATGCTCCGGAAAAGATTATTGAAAAGAAGGGGCTCAAATTGGTGAGTGACACGGGCGCAATTGAGGAGATTTGCAAAAAGGTGATTGCGGCCAACCCTGGGCCGGTTGCGGACTACCAAGGTGGCAAAGATGCCGCGCTGGGATTTTTGGTTGGGCAAGCCATGAAGGAAAGCAAAGGGCAGGGGAGTCCGAAGATGGTGAATGAAGTTTTAAGAAAAATTTTATGAGCTTAGACTCAAAAGATGAACCAGAAGAACTTGAAGAAGGTGAGTCAACTCCAGCGGAGATTGCAGAAGCATGCCGTGAGATTTTGGATCCAATTGATCCAACTGCGTGCGACGAAATTGCAGCACACGAAAGAGTGGGGGACGCTTGGATGAACGCAATGTTTGCGCTCATGGGACTTGCCAATATAGAGAAGACCTTAAGACGAATTTAAAACCTAAAACCGATATTAGATTTCTACTTTTGTTTACCAATTTTTTTCCCCCCCCATGCTCCCCACCCACCACTCCGCTGAACACATACTCACCGCAGTTTTTGGGCAGCTCTTCAATGCCAAAATCCTTGATTCCAGATTCAAGGGCACAAAAGTTCGCTGTGACTATGAAATTACAAGCGCCGAACCGCCAGGCCAAGCGTCAGGCTTGGCTAAGCAATTAATGTGGCCGAAGGACACACCCTTGGATCAAATCATCGCAAAAGCGGAAAAACGCGCCAATGAAATAATTGCGGAAAATTGAGGATTGGGCTCGGCGTGGTGACGCCTTGCGTTGGCGAGCATGTGAAAAATACGTCGGAAATAGGCGGACTAAAGATTAGGACGTTCTCGTATGTGCAACCGGGGATTTTAAGGCTCAATTTTGGGCTGTACAAATAGAGGAGTAATATAGGCCTATGAAGAAGGAACACGCTATTGTCGTTTTTCAGGGTAAAACAGGAGCCATCGAGCTTCGGGAAGATATTGGTACAGAAACGATATGGGCAACCTTACACCAGATCGCTGACCTTTTTGATACCGACAAATCCGGCATATCTCGCCATATCCAGAATATTTTTAGCTCCAAAGAGCTAAGTCGAAAGGCAACTGTTGCAGTTTTTGCAATAGTTCAAAAAGAAGGGGGGCGTGAAGTTTCTCGTAGTATGGAATATTTCAATCTGGATATGATTCTTTCTGTTGGATATCGTGTGAACTCGAAGAAGGCCACAATTTTTCGCCAATGGGCAACAAAAACCCTCCGTTCTCACATTGTTGACGGCTACACCATCAATAAAAAACGCCTGGCCAAGAATTACGACGCCTTTTTAAAGGTTGTGGAGCAGGTAAAAGCTCTGTTGCCATCAGGCGGCGCGGTGGACGCTGTAAATGCCATGGAACTTGTGAAAATGTTTGCGAGTACGTGGCTTTCGCTCGACGCATATGACAAATCAAGGTTGCCAAAATCCGGCGCAACCAAACGGCAAGTAGAGTTTACAGCTGAAGAGTTGATCCAGGCATTACAAAAATTGAAGCATGAACTTATGACAAAAGGTCAAACCACCGACATTTTTGGCAATGAACGCGGCGGGCAAAGCGTTTCTGGAATTGTAGGAAACATTTTTCAAACATTTGATGGGAAAGATCTGTACCCGACCGTGGAAGAAAAAGCGGCGCATCTTTTGTATTTCATGGTAAAAAATCACCCATATATTGATGGCAATAAGCGCTCCGGCGCGTTTGCTTTTGTTTGGTTTTTGAAACAAGCTGGCATTTTGAATCCCGCGCGGCTTACTTCGGAAGCCTTAACCGCCCTCACTTTGTTTGTTGCGGAGAGTCATCCAAAGGACAAAGACAGGATGGTCGGGTTGGTTTTGTTGCTTTTAAATTAATTGCTCCACGAAAATCCACTTCATCATAACCGGCGGAACCATTGATTCGCGCTACGACGGCACAAAAGATACGGCCGTGCCAAACGACGTATCCGTATCCGCAGTTTATCAAAAGCCTAAAACTTGGTAACGACTGCGATTTTGCCGAGATTTGCATGAAAGACAGCCGCGATTTGACGCCGCAAGACGTTGAGCTGGTTTGCAAAACTGTGGAGAAAAGCCAGCACACAAAAATCATAATCACGCATGGCACATACACCATGCCGGACACCGCCAAATATTTGAAAGAAAATTTGAAAAGAAAGGATCAGACAATTATTTTGACCGGTTCGCTGATTCCAATTCACGGTTTTTCGTCTTCTGATGGCGGTTTTAATTTGGGCTATGCCGTTGCGCAGCTCGAACACCTGCCCGCAGGCGTTTATTTGTGCATGAATGGCCAGGTTTTTGAGGCGGGAAAAGTAAAGAAAAACGTGAAGGAGGGGAGATTTGAGAAAGACTAGATTCCGCATCATATTCAGTCATACGACATTTAGCTATTAGCCAACTTGCTGGCGACCTCCGACCAAACGACTGCTTGATAAGAACTAACCATCTTTCCAGGTTGCGTAGCAAATACTTCGTTTACACTCGCCCCTAGAACACTTTGCGATACTGTATCTCCCCGTGTAGCGAGGTAGGCATCTGCAATTAACTGTGCAGTTCTGTCCATTGCCAAACTTCCTTCATTTAGATCTCGGGCTAAAAATATCAGTTTTATCTCCCGATCTAATTCTGATTGAAAGTTAGCGATATCAAAATTTTCTCCTGGATTTTGAGATAAAGACATATAAATCCGGTGCAGCCGGGGGTGAGTAGGCTTACCTATTAGCCAGATTCATAGCGGCCGCTCGCCAAATTGATGCTTCAATATCCAATCCTTCTAATAATTTTCTATTTGCATTAATTACATTCTCTACAGTGATCCAAACGGTTACTTTGGCTAAACGATCTTCTGTTTTTAGAGATATGCAGGCATCCGCAACCATTTCTCCAATCCTATCAATTTCTGAGTCCCATGCTTCTTGTTGTCCACTACTTAAAGCTAACACCTTAACTTCCCGATCCATATCCACTCGGAACTTTTCCATATCTATGGTGGACTCTTCGCTGGGACTTTCCGATGGAGGCATATAGTTTAATTAAATAATCAGGGGGTCATAATAGTACTTGTGGTATATGTGTCAACCTGGCAATTGTTCAATTCCTCCCCGGGGAGAAATTTGGCAAAGCGCGGTGATTGTTGTCAAATGCGTCTGTACGTACAGACCTTAAAAATCGCGTGAATTTAGCCTACTTTCTACTAAAATTCACGCTATTTTGACATTTTAGCGTGAATTCGATATAATGCAATACGTAGATATGCCAATTACACGAGACATGAAAACAAGGATAGATACACTCAAACGCGAATACGATTCCCTTAAAAAAGGTAAAGAATCCCTTTTGAATCTAATCTTTGAAACCGAACTTCCTGAATCCGTCTATAACTCCAACGCAATTGAAAACTCGACCCTTACAATTGCCGAAACGGAAAAGATTTTGATGGAGATGGAATTGTCGCGCAATGTTTCTATTCGCGAAGTATTTGAGGCAAAAAATCTGGCACGTGTTTTCGAATACATCAAAGACAAGGTTGACACAAAAAATATTGATAAAGACTTAATTTTGTTTCTTCACAAAATGCTTATTTCAAATATTAATGAAGGCATTGCTGGCAGATTCCGCGAAAAAGATGAATATGTGCGAGTGGGAACACACATTGCTCCTGCGCCTGAAAATGTTGAAGCAATGACTAATGCGGCGTTACTTGAATATTCCAGCAATCATAGTGCGTATTTGTTAGAAAAAATTGCACAGTTTCATTTGGAATTTGAGCACATTCATCCGTTTTGTGATGGCAATGGCAGGATTGGGCGGGTACTTATAAACTATCAATTGATGCAACTGGGTTTTCCATCAATTATTATTCGTGATAAAGAAAAAACGACGTATTACAAAGCATTTGGGGAATACAAAGCCAACAAGCGAAAAACTAGAGTAATGGATAAAGTTATTTCGCTGGCGCTGCTCGAATCATTTAATAAAAGGATCACTTATTTGAAAGGAAATACCATTGTACGACTGGTTGAATTTGCCAAAACTACAGGTGAATCCGTTTCTATTCTGCTTAATAAAGCGAAAAGACAAACCATATCGGCCTTTAGAGAAAAAGGCGTTTGGAAAATAGGGGATTAAAGAAATATAATTCAACCATGGAAAGAACTACGTGGTGCTTTTTGCGCAGATATATTAAATAATGTAAGATGGTCGTATGTTCACAGATTCACAAACAACCCTATACATCGTACTCACAATCTCAATTGCCCTGCTCACGGTTTTCATCTGCGTGACGCTGATTTATTTGATTTTGATTTTGCGCGACGCGAGCAAAACGATTGAGCAAATTCGAGATACCGCGGACAAGGTAAATTCGTTTGTTCTAAAGCCTGTGAGCCTGATTTCTTCTGTTGTGGATCACATAAAACCGCTGCTTGAAAGCGCATTGGAGCGTCGCATGGAGCAGAGTCGCAGAAAGAAAGGCTAAGGTCATCCATTCAATAATCTGAGTGGGAACTTTACGACTGCATGCCAGATTCTTTTTATGCGTGAGGGTTGTTGAGCCAGGCGATACATCCATTCCAGGCCGGTTTTGCGCATCCAAGCCGGCGCGCGCTTAGTTTCACCGGAAATAAAATCAAAAGCGCCGCCCACGCCCATTGCGATTTTTATCGTGTCTAAATATTGCAAATTCCGCGCAATCCAGAGCTCTTGATTTGGTGATCCAAAAGCCACAAAAAGCACGTCGGCTTTTGAACTCGTGATGATGGGAGAAATGACATTAAAATCTTTTGGAGAAGGGGAGCAGCAGTAAGTTCCAACGATTTGCACGCCGGGATATTTCTTCTTTAAGACTTCTGAGGCGCGGTCTGCCACGCGCGGTCCTGCGCCGAGCAAAAATATTTTTGTTTTGTGCGTGCGGCTTTCCGCACAAATTGCTTCCATCAAATCCACGCCGGAAACGCGCTCCGAGAAAACTTTTCTGCAAAGTTTTGGGAAAAATATAAGGCTAACTAACGCCCAAAAACCTTTAACGTATCTGCCGAACTTGGAACTGCGCCGGCTGATTTCTTGCACCGTTGAAGCCCAAAGAATGCCGATGCCGTCGGGAATGCTCATCCACGCTTTGTTTAATACTGCGCGGAATTCGGGATTTTTATCGGCGACGAGT
>ERZ1292640.4799-Hain-H43-02um-R1-4799-length-10170-cov-8_pt1 | contig 10170 bp, 8 predicted proteins | sample MGYA00564404_ERZ1292640 | MGnify/ENA primary metagenome ERZ1292640 (study PRJEB36523, sample SAMEA6512636) | groundwater metagenome | collected 2019-01-08 | study: AquaDiva: Metagenomics assemblies of 32 groundwater samples | reverse complement strand
TCGGTCAGCGTCCCGGTCTTGTCGAGCAACACGGTATCGACTCGGCGCAGCCGTTCGAGCGCGTCAGGGTTCTTGATGAAGATGCCGGCGCGCGCCGCCCGCATCAGCGCCACCGACATGGCAAGCGGCACCGCCAGCCCCAGCGCGCAGGGACATGACACCACCAGCAACGCAACAACCCGCGTCATGGCCAGTTCGGGACCACTCAACAGCCATCCGCCGGCCAGCGTGGCCGCGGCCACCACCAGCAGGACGTGCACGAAGCGCCGGGCCATGACATCGGTGGTCTGCACCAGTGCCGGCCGCCGCGATGCAGCGTCCTGCACCAGCGCCAGCAGCGCACCGACCCGCGTCCCGGTGCCCACGGCCTGTACGCGCACGATCAACCGCGCCCCCAGGTTCGTCGCGCCAGCGTTCACCGCGTCGCCTTCGTTGACGGCCAGCGGTGCTGCTTCGCCGGTAAGTACCGCGTTGTTGAGCGACGAGCGGCCGGTGATGACGACGCCGTCGACCGGCACCAGTTCGCCGGAGCGCACCTCGACCCGATCGCCGGGCACCAGGGCCGACAGCGGCACCTCGATGACCGGCGGGTTGTCATCATCGCCTTCGAGCCGGCGCGCAAACTCGAGGAAGGCGACGCCGCGCAGGCTGTCGGCGCGTTCGAGCGCCAGGCGCTGCGCGCTGCGCTGCAGTTGACGGGCGCCCAGCAGGGCGGCGATCAGCATGGCGAGCGAGTCGAACCAGATCGGGCCGCTGCCCGTGACCGTGTTCCACGCGCTGGCCGCCGCGGCGATGGCCACCGCCACCGCGATGGGCAGGTCGATGTGCACGATGCCCGAGCGCAAGCCGGAAATGGCCGTCTGGAAGAACGGCTTGGCTGAAAAGCTGAGCACCGGGATGGCGACGAGCAGCGACAACCAGCGGAAGAACGTGTCGAAGCTGCCAGCCATGCCGGAATGCTCACCGGCGTAGAGCGCGCCCGAGACCATCATCAGGTTCATGGCGCAGGCGACCGCCACGCCGAAACGGGCCAGCATGGCACGGTCCTCGACGCGCCGCGCTTCCTGGCTGCGCGAGGCACGGTGGACGTGCGGGGTGTAGCCCAGGCGATCCAAGGCGCGCGCGATGGTCGACAGCCGGGTCGACTCGGGCCGCCAGGTGACCTCGGCCACCGCACTGCCGTAGTTGAGCCGCACTTCGTCCACGCCCGGAAGCACGGCCGGCAGCTTCTCGACCAGCCACACGCAGGCGGCGCAATGCACCCCTTCGAGGTAGAGGCGCGTCCGGCGCCGGCCGGCGCCCATGGCATCGGTCGCCTCCTTCTGCAGGCCCTCATCGTCGAAGTCGTCGAAGCTGCGGCCGCTGACCCGCGCGGGTTCGAGGGTGGCCTGCTGGCGATCGACCAGTCGGTAGTAGTGGCCGAAGCCCCATTCGCGCACCAGGGCGTACACCTGGCGGCAGCCGTTGCAGCAGAACTGCTCGCTGTCCGCTTCGCGCACGAAGCTGGCAGGCACGGCGAGACCGCAGTGCGCGCATGACGGCGCGGCGGCGGACTGCGGCTGGGGCGGCGCCGAGACGCGAATCATTGCGGCGCTGCCCCCTGGCCGGCGGGATCGGCGTCGACGTCGACGTCGACGCGAGCCGCATGCACGAACCGCATGGCCTGTTGGGTGGTGTCGAGACGCAGTTCCCAGGCACCTGGCTGGTCGAGGCGTACGAGCGTGCGATAGCTGCCGGCGTGCGACGGCATTTCCACCAGTTCACCGCGCTGGTTGAGCCGGGTATCGGACGGCCGCATGGCCAGCAGGTGGCCGGCCAGCCCCGAGACCGGACGGCCGTTGCGATCGGCCACGGTCACGTCCACCGGCCGCGGCATGCCGCGATAGTGCGGAATGTCGGGCGGCAGTTCGTAGCGCACCGTCCACCCCAGCCGGCGGCTGGCGTCTTCAACCGCTTCGTCGGCGTCCCAGGCCTGCGCGCTCTCGTAGTAGGCGGGGATCGGCCGCGGCGCGTCATCGCGGGTGGCGACCCACACCAGCACGCCGCAGGCAATCACCGACATCGCGAGGTGGCCGCCGATGTAGATGGGCCAGCGGTACTCAGAGAGCAGGCGGAAGAACTTCATGGCGTCGGCTCCGCGCCGAACGGCCCCAGCAGCAGGAACTCGACTTCCCGCCGGAAACCCTGATCGGAAGTGATGACGTACCGGACGGTCGCCTGGCCGTCGGTGAACAGGGTGCGCGGCACCGTGGTCACGGCGTTGATGTTGACGACGCCTTGGGGGCCGACCACGACCGGCGACTCGCTCAGCACGAGCGTGGCGCCAGCCGTGCCAGCGATGGTGATGTCGAAGCGCTGCGGCTGATCGAGTTGATTGGTGAAGCGGATTCGCTGCTGGTTGGCGACGTCGCCGCTGGTGAGCATGCGGTACGGCTCACGGCCACCGCGGCCGATTTCGACGATGGCGTCGGCGCGCGTGAAGACGAGCGTGCCCAGCGTGCTCCAGGCCACGGTCATCAATGCCAGGTAGGCCAGATTGCGCGGCCGCCAGATGCGCCGGGCGCCGCCCTGTTGCTGGCGTTGCGAGGTGAAGTGGATCAGACCGGTCGGCCGGCCCAGCTTGCGCATCACGTCATCGCAGGCATCGACGCATTGCGCCGTGCCGATGCACTCGACCTGCAGGCCCCGCCGAATGTCGACGCCGGTCGGGCACACCGCCACGCAGGCGCCGCAGTCGATGCAGTCGCCGGCGCGCACCCCGGCCAGTTGATGCTTCGGCTGCATTCTCGGTTCACCGCGGACCGTGTCGTACGCGACCTGGATGGTGTCGGGATCGCTGATCACGTTCTGCAGCCGCCCGTACGGACAGGCGATCGTGCACATCTGATCCCGGAACCAGCCGAAGTCGAAGACGATGAGGCCGGTGACCGCGGCCATGGTGAACAGGGAGCCGCGCCAGGCCAGCGGCTCGGTCGACAATCCGTGCGCCAGCGCCGACCAGCCGGTAAAGTAGGCGACGAACGTCGCGGCCATGGAGGCGGCCAACGCGATCCACAGCACCCACTTCGTCGTCTTGATCGCGGCCTTTCGCGCCGACAGGGGCTGCTTGTTCAAGTGGCGCTGGTTGGTCGGGCCGCCCTCCACCCAGGCTTCGATCGGACGGAACAGGAACTCCAGGTAGATGGTCTGCGGGCACGCGAATCCACACCACACGCGGCCGAACGTCGAGCCGACGAAGAACACCGTGACGATCACGCCGAACCCGAACGCCGCCAACACCAGGTTGTCGGTGGGATTGAAGGTGGCGCCGAACAGGTGCGTCAGACGGGTCGACAGGTCGATCTGCACCGCCGGCGCGCCACCCACCGGAATGAGCGGCAGCGCGTAGAACGCCAGCACCAGCGCCACCGCAATCGCCCGGCGGAGCTTCCAGTAATGCCCCTTCTTCACCACCGGGTGCATGAACCGGCGCTTGCCGTCCTGGGAGATGCTGTAGAGCAGCTCCTCTGGCGGTGCGACTTCGAACACGGCACTCATGTCACCGCTCCGGAATGGGCTCGGGCGTCACGGGATCACCCTCCGCCGGACGCGGGTTCGGCGGTGCCGACCCTTGCAAGCTTCTGACGTACGAGACCAGGGCCGCCAGTTCCTCGGGCTTCAGCGTGCGGCCCCAGGGCGGCATGCCCTTCGACGGCCAGCCCTTGGCCACCGTCTGGAAGATCTGCTCGACGTTGCCGCCGTGTATCCAGCGGTCGTCGGTCAGGTTGGGACCGATCAGGCCCTGCGCCTGGTCGCCATGGCACGAGGCGCACGAGCGCGTGAAGCGCGCGGCGGCAATATCGAGCACGGCCGGGTCCTTGGCGCCAGCCAGTAATTGCGCCGGCGAGGGCGGCACCAGCGGGTTGGCATCGAAATAGGCCTGCGACGCCACCAGCGCCTGCTGCGTTTGCGCGCGGTACTCCGCTTCCATGGTGCCCTCGCCGAAGCTGAGGGCGTAGAACATCAGGTAGCCGGCGGAAAACAGGAGCGATCCCCACCAGATGGCCATCAGCCAGCCCGGCATCGGGTTGTCGTATTCCTTGATGCCGTCGAGCTCGTGCAGAACCTTGTCTTCGTATTCGGCCATGATCCCGCTTACCTCTTCTCGTCGCCCTCGCCGTCGTCGAGCGCCATGCGCGCCCGGGCGGCGAGGTCTTCGGGGCGCGCACGCCAGGTGCGCACCACGACGAGGGTGTAGACCGCGATAAAGAACAGCAGCGAGCCGATGGCCCACACGCTGGCGTCGCTGCCGGTGGCGAGTTCCTGCAGCATGGCTACCTCATTCCCCCACCGGCCGGCGCGGCCACTGGTGGAGGCAACCCTTTCTTGTCCGCCGTAGCGCTTGGCGCGAAGGTGGAAGGGTTGCCTGCGGCGACCGGGAGCTGCGGCTGCGGCCGCTGCCAGCGGATGTCGGTACCCAGCCGCTGCAGATAAGCGGTGAGCGCGATGATCTCCTTGCCGTCGAGTCCCTTCGGACCCTGTTGCGAGGCCACTTCGGCGGCAATCAAGGACGCCTGCGTGCGCATGGCCGATTCGGCGGTGTCGATCTCACCCTGGCTGTAGGGCACACCGAGCGAGCGCAGGGCGCGGAGCTTGGCGCCGATCAGGGCGACGTCGAAGTCGCTGGTCAGCAGATGAGGATAGCGCGGCATGATCGAGCCGGGCGTGGTCGAATCGGGCCGCGCCATGTGACGGACGTGCCAGAGCGACGGGTACTTGCCGCCGACGCGATGCAGGTCGGGCCCGGTGCGCTTCGATCCCCACTGGAACGGCCGGTCGTAGATGTACTCGCCGGCCTTGGAGTACTCGCCGTAGCGTTCGGTCTCGTAGCGGAACGGCCGCACCAGTTGCGAGTGGCAGTTGTAACAACCCTCGCGCACGTAGATGTCGCGGCCCACCACTTCGAGCGGCGTGTAGGGCTTGACGCTGGCAATCTCCTTGACGTTGCCCTTGGCGAAGAACATCGGCAGCGTCTCGACCAGCGAGCCGACCGCCAGCGCGAGCACCACCAGCACGGTGAAGGTCACCAGGCGGCTTTCGAGCATGCGATGGAAGCCATGACGCAGCGAGTGCTGCACGCCGTAAAGGGCGTGGTCGTAGGTGTTGGCGGGCGTCACCGCACCGGGCGGCGGCGCCAGCTCGACGACCAGCGGCGGTGCGTGCACTTCCGGCTCGTAGGCATAGTCGGCCGGCGCGCTCTTGATGGTCTTGAACAGGTTCCAGCACAAGAGCATCAGGCCGGCAAAGAACACCAGGCCGCCAGACAGCCGCACCCAGTACATCGGCACGATGCGGACGACGGTGTCGATGAACTCGGGATACACCAACCGGCCGTCGGGCTCGAAGGCGCGCCACATGGCCCACTGCGTGATGCCGGCCACCCACATCGAAACCTGGTACGAGATGAGGCCGACCGTCGCAATCCAGAAGTGAAGCGTCGCCAGCCGCGTCGAGTAGAGCTGGGTCTTCCACAGTCGTGGAATCGCCCAGTAGAGGATCGCGAACGACAGGAAGGCGTTCCAGCCGAGCGCGCCGGCGTGGACGTGGCCGATCGTCCAGTCGGTGAAGTGCGACACCGCATTCACCGACTTGATCGACATCATCGGCCCTTCGAACGTCGACATCCCGTAATAGGTGATGGCGACGACCATGAACTTCAGGATGGGATCCTCGCGGAGCTTGTGCCAGGCGCCGCGCAGCGTGAAGAAGCCGTTGACCATGCCGCCCCACGACGGCATCCACAGGATCAACGAGAACAGCATGGCCAGCGTCGACGCCCACTCGGGCACCGCGGAGTAATGCAAGTGGTGCGGACCGGCCCAGATGTAAACGAACACCAGCGACCAGAAGTGCATGATCGACAGCCGGTAGCTGAACACCGGCCGCTCGGCCGCCTTGGGCAGGTAGTAATACATCAGCCCCAGGAACGGCGTCGTCAGGAAGAAGGCGACGGCGTTGTGGCCGTACCACCACTGCATCAGCGCATCCTTGACGCCCGAGTAGGCCGAGTAGCTGCCCAGCCACGAGTACGGCATCACCATGCTGTTGCCGATGTGCAGGATGGCGACGGCGACGATGGTGGCGATGTAGAACCAGATCGCGACGTAGAGGTGCTGCTCGCGGCGAATCGCGATGGTGCCGAAGAAGTTGATCGCGAAGATCACCCACAGCACGGCGATGGTGACGTCGAGCAGCCACGGCAGCTCGGCGTACTCCTTGCCCTGGGTGTTGCCCGTGACCAGGGCGACGGCGGCGGCGACGATCAGCAGCTGCCAGCCCCAGAAGTGAATCTTCGACAGCCCGTCGCTGAACAGCCGCGTCTTCAGCAGCCGCTGCATCGAGTGATAGGTGCCGGCAAAGATGATGTTGCCGCAGAACGCAAAGATGACGGCGTTGGTATGGAGCGGGCGCAGCCGGCCAAACGTCAGGTACGGGGCCAGGTTGAGCACCGGCAGGAACAACATCGCCGCAATCAGCACGCCGACCAGCATGCCGACGACGGCCCAGACCACGGCGGCCAGGAAGAACAGCCGGGGCGTGCGATCGTCGTAACGAACGGTGTTGCCCATCACGCCTCAGCGCTTTCAGGTGGGTAGAGAGCCATTCAGAACAGTCGTTCAGCAAGACTTGTTCCGTCGAGCTTGGCCCCCCTGACCGGGGCGGGGGTGCCCGTGCAAACGGGGGAAAGTTCGCAGCGGGCTGGAAATCTTCGCGGTCCGGGAACCCGGCTGGATATACTTCGTGACAAATTCCAGCGGCCGACAGGAGGCTTCTAATGTGTGACCAGGACCATTTCGACGACGACCTGAAGGAATACATCTCGCGCGGCGCGGTGACGCGGCGTGAGCTTGGGGCGCTGGCGCTCGGCGCCGGCATGGCGTTCATGCTGCCGCGGGCCGCCAACGCGCAGGCCGTGCGCGAGTCGGAGGTCAAGGTGACGACGCCGGACGGCGTCGCCGACTGTTATTTCGTCCACCCGGCCACCGGGGCGCATGCCGGCGTCATCGTGTGGCCCGACATACTTGGCTTGCGGCCGGCGTTCCGGCAGATGGGCAAGCGCCTGGCCGAGTCAGGCTATTCGGTGCTGGTCGTGAACCCCTTCTATCGCCAGAAGCCGGCCCCCGTGGTCCCCACCGGCGCCCAGTTTTCGGATCCCGAAGTCCGCAAGACCGTGATGGGATTGGCGGGTAACCTGAACGCAACCACCCACGTGACCGACGCCAGGGCGTTCGTCGCGTTCCTGGATGCGCAGGCGGCGGTCGACAAGCGCAAGAAGATCGGCACCACCGGTTACTGCATGGGCGGGCCGATCGTCATGCGCACCGCGGCAGCGGTTCCCGACCGCATCGGCGCCGGCGCGTCGTTCCACGGCGGCGGACTGGTGACCAAGGAAACCAACAGCCCGCACCTGCTGGTGCCGACCATGAAGGCGCAGTTCCTGTTTGCCATCGCCGAGAACGACGACCAGCGGGAACCTGATGCGAAGACCGTGTTGAAAGACACCTACGCCAAGGCCAATCTCGCCGCGGAGATCGAGGTCTACGCCGGCGCCGCGCATGGCTGGTGCCCGCCCGATTCTGCGGTCTACAACGAGAAGCAGGCCGAGCGGGCGTGGAGCCGCCTGCTGGTGCTGTTCGGTAAAGCGCTAGCGTAGAGCCTTATTGATCGCGTCCACCGTCAGCGTCGTCCGCAGGTCGACGATCTTCTTTGCCATCTCGAGCGTCTTGCTCATGGGCAACAGGCTGACGCCGTTGATGGTGGCGCGACCGGCCTTCGTGCGTTCGTCGATGCGGATGGACTTGGGGTCGTAGAGCGCCATCAGCGCATCGATGCCGTACTCCTCGTGGATCTTGTCGGAGCCCTGGCTGGCGCCGATCTCGATCTGTTCGGCAATACCGTTGGCCTGAATCAACTTCTGGACCGACGAGTAATCGTAGTACTCGGGGATGAAGATGAAGCGGGTGCCGGTGGCCTTGAACTTCTCGTCGAGCGTGGCCGCCACTTCTTTCATGGGGCCCTGGTTGCCGCCGCTGTCGCCCATCAGGACCACGGTCGTGAAGCCCATGCCCTTGAGGCTCATGGCCATGTCGGTGAGCACCGCGCGATAGGTTGACTGCGACAGGAAGACGCTGCCGGGCGCGACGCGCTCGCCGTCGGGGCGGCCGGGTTCGAGCGTGACGATCGGCGCCACCAGTGCGTTACCGAGCTTGCGCGCGATGGCTTCGCCCATCACTTTGAGCACGAAGTTGTGCTTGCCGGTGGCCAGGTGCGGGCCGTTCGACTCGACGCCGCCGGTCAGGATGAGGCCGGTGGTCTTCCCTGCCTTGATGGCGTCGCGCACTTCCATCCAGGTGAGCTCTTCGGTCCACACGCTGTCGAGCGCGGCGATCGGCCGCGGCGCGTTCATCTCCGCCTCCCGCCGCTTGGCGGCTTCGGCCTGCTGCTCCGGCGTCATCGGCGGCCGCTGCGGGCGGGCCTGAGGTTCTTGGGCACCAAGGGCGACGAACAACAAGGACACGGCAACGGCGACGCGGACGAGTGATTTCATAAGGGGCTCCACCGGCGGTATTTTACTCACCCATCGAGGAACTGACGGCACCCCATAAAGGGGTGCCCTACGGAGATAGGTGTGCCGCCGACAATGAGCGATAATCCCCGCTCATGAAGCGCACCGCCCCGTTCGCTGCCCTGGCCGCCGCACTGTTCCTGCCTCTCGTTGCCCACGCTCAAGGCGCGAATGCCGTTGTCGCGAAGGGGTCGCCGACCGCCGACCGGCTGCCGATCTACGAAATCGATCCCACCTGGCCGCCGACGCTGCCCAACGACTGGATCCTTGGCGACATCCGCGGGCTGTTCGTGGACGATCGCGATCACCTGTGGGTGATCCACATGCCGTCGAGCCTGACCGACCAGGAGATCGGCGCGGCCTCGAAGCCGCCGATTGCCGACTGCTGCCTCCCCGCGCCGCCGGTCCTCGAACTGGACCCTGACGGCAAGGTCTTGCGCACGTGGGGCGGGCCGAGCCCGGACTACACCTGGTTCAACCAGGAACATGGCATCTACATCGACCACAACGGCTTCGTGTGGACCGGCACCAGCAACGGCATGCACGTGATGAAGTTCACGCAGGACGGCAAGCACGTGCTGACCATCGGCGAACCGGGCGTCAACAAGGGCAGCAACGATCCGGATCACCTCGGCGGGCCGGCCAACTTTTACGTCGAGCCCAAGACCAACGAGCTGTTCATCGCCGATGGCTACATCAACAAGCGGGTGGTGGTGTACGACGCCGCCACCGGGAAATACAAGCGGCACTGGGGCGCCTACGGCAAGCGCCCGGACGATACGCAGAAGTACCAGTATCCGGTGAAGCTCGACAGCCCGCCGCAGCAGTACTCCACGTTGCACGGCCTCGTGGGCTCGAAGGACGGCCTGATCTATGTCTCGGATCGCCGCGGCAACCGCATCCAGGTGTTCCGCCAGAACGGCGAGTACCTGATGGAAAGATTCGTGCGTCCGGAGACCGGGGGCTCGGGCAGCGGCTTCAGCCTGCAGTTCTCGCGCGACGCGGAGCAGAGCCTGCTCTACTTGATCGACGGCACCAACCAGCGCGTGTGGATCCTCCGGCGGAAGGACCTGGCCATTCTCGACCGCTTCGGCAAGCCCGGACGCCAGGCCGGCGAGTTCATCCGCGCCCACATGGTTGCCATCGACTCGAAGAACCGGTTGTACACCGGCGAGGCCGGCAACGGCCGCCGCATGCAGCGCTGGATTCTCAAGGGCACGCGGCCGGCGTCGAGCGTGAAGCCGCCCGTCGCCACCGGCACCCCGAAGTAGCGACCGCTACGCCTGATACGAAATCTGTCCGCCGACGACGGTGCGGACGATTGGGATGTCCTTGATCTTCTCGGGATCGACCGTGTGCGGATCGCTGGCGAGCACCACGTAGTCGGCCAGCTTGCCGGCGGTGATCGAGCCCTTGATCGCCTCTTCGCCTGACGCCCACGCGCCGTTGTAGGTATTGACGGCAATTGCCTCGCTCACGCTGATGCGCTGGTTGGCGCCCCACACCTTCCCGTCCCAGCCCTTGCGCGTGACCATGCCCTGGATGCCCATCAGCGGCGCGAACGG
>ERZ1292640.4797-Hain-H43-02um-R1-4797-length-10171-cov-12_pt1 | contig 10171 bp, 12 predicted proteins | sample MGYA00564404_ERZ1292640 | MGnify/ENA primary metagenome ERZ1292640 (study PRJEB36523, sample SAMEA6512636) | groundwater metagenome | collected 2019-01-08 | study: AquaDiva: Metagenomics assemblies of 32 groundwater samples | reverse complement strand
CTCGGCGCCCTCCACGCTGAGGCTGAACGCCCGGTTGAGAATCGGCCGGCACGCGTTCCTGAGGATGCGGTACAGGACGGGGAAGGGTGGGGGCGCGACCGCTTGAAGGGACGACGTTCCTTCGCGCAGCATGACAGGTGTTTTAGCACTCCCCACGAGCGCTGACAAGGCGGCCGCGCTTACTTGGCCACGCCCCGGGCCGAGAACCGAGCCGGGTACCCACCGAAGGTGGGTGGAGGCCCGAGGGAGGAGGGCACCGGAGGCGTAACGACCCAGCCCGCCTGCGGCGGGACTGGGTGCCCGCAGAGGAATGCCGACGACCGAGAGTTAATCAGTGGCCGAAGGCCGTCCGTGGCGGGCACCCGCGAAGCGGGTCGTGCAAAGGTTATCGGCACGGCGCCTACTTGGCGGTTCGCGCCAGCCTGTACCGCGCCACGGCGGAATTGTGCTCTTCCAGCGTGACCGAGAAGTGGTGGCGGTCGCCGCCCGTGGAGACGAAGTAGAGGTAGGGCGCCTTGGCCGGATTCAGGGCGGCCTGGATCGCCGCCCTGCCGGGGCTGGCGATGGGGGCCGGGGGAAGGCCGGGGAAGCGGTACGTGTTGAAGGGCGAGTTCACCTGGAGGTCGGTCCGGGTGAGCGCCCGGCGCTCCTTGCCGACGGCGTACTGGACCGTGGGGTCGGCCTGGAGCGGCATCTCCCGCCGCAGGCGGTTCCAGAAGACGGCCGAGATGAGGGGCCGCTCCTGCGGCGCGATGGCCTCCTTCTCGATGATCGAGGCCAGCGTCAGGAGCTGGTGGAGCGTGAGGCCCCTGGCCTCGGCCTGGGCCAGGATCTCGGGCGTCACCTGCTCGCGCAGGCGCTGGACCATCCGGGCCAGCATCTCCTCGGCGGTCATGCCCTTGATGAAATGGTAGGTGTCGGGGAAGAGGTAGCCCTCCAGGCTCTCCGCCTCGATGCCGAGCGAGCGGAGGAAGCTCGGGTACCCGACCAGCCCCAGCACCTCTTGGGTTGTCGCCAGTTTCTCCGCTTCGAGAAGGCGCGCGAGTTCTTGCACCGTGCCGCCTTCGTAGAAGACCACCATGTGCTTCTTGACCTTCCCTTCCTCGAGCAGCGACAGGATGAGGAGCGTGGTGGCGTTCCGGGGGATCTCGTACTCGCCGGCCTTGAGGCTCCGCGCGCTCCCTCGGAGCGCGCTCAGCAGGGCGAAGCCGAGCGGGCTCCGGATCACGCCCGCCTGCTCCAGCGTCCGCGCGACACCGAGCACCCCCAGGCGGGCCGGAATCTCCACCACCTGGGGCCCGGCCTGCAGCGCGGGGGCCGGCACCAGCAGCCACCAGCCCTGAAGAGCGAGAAAGACGAGCCAGGCCAGCACGGCCGTGCCCAGGAGGGTCTTTCCCCCCAGGCCGGACCTCTGGTTCGGATCGGCCCAGATCTTCAGAAGGCGCGGCCGCTCCATCATAATTTTGTTTTATTTTACGGGGGGTTCGACTCAGAGTCAACCATTCCGGTTGCTCGGCGGCCAAGATTGGTTATAATGGCGCCTCGGGGGTCAATGATGCTCGATCTACAACTTCCCACGCGCCACGAGTGGCAGGTCCGCGAGCCCGCTTACGGACGGCTCGCCCTGGAGCCCTTCGAGCCCGGCTTCGCCCTCACCGCGGGCAACGCCTTTCGCCGGGTGCTCCTTTCCTCGATCCACGGAGCCGCGCCCACCTGGGTCAAGATCGAGAGCGTCCTCCACGAGTTCTCCTTCCTGCCCGGGGTGACCGAGGACACCCTGGACATCATCCTGAATCTCCGCAAGGTGGTGTTCGTGCTCCACCTCAACCGGCCCAAGATCCTCCGCCTCAAGGCCCAGGGGCCCAAGGTCGTCAAGGCGGGAGACTTCGAGCCGGACGCCGACGTGGAGATCCTGACCCCCGACGTCCCGCTCGCGACGCTGGACAAGGACGGTGTCCTGGAGATGGAAGTCTGCATCGAGCGGGGCCGGGGCTACGTGGCGGCGGAGAAGCGAGAGCCCGAGGCGCTCCCTATCAACGCGGTGCTCATGGACGGCGACTTCAGCCCCATCCAGCGGGTGAACTTCCACGTGGAGCCGATCAAGGGAGCCCCGGGCGGCCAGGAGCGGCTGATCCTCGAGGTGTGGACCAACGGCAGCGTCTCGCCGGAGACGGCGGTGGGCGAGGCCTCGCGGATCCTGCAGGACTACTTCGATCTCCTGATTGATTTCCCGCAGGGCCTGCCGGTGGAAGAAGAGGTGGAGCGGGAGGTCCCCGTCCGGGCCGAGCTGAACGAGAACCTCTTCCGGAGCGTGGACGAGCTCGAGCTGTCCGTCCGGGCCTCCAACTGCCTCAAGACCGCCAACATCCGCACCATCTCGGACCTCGTGCAGAGGACCGAACCGGAGCTCTTGAAGACGAAGAACTTCGGGAAGAAGTCGCTGAACGAGATCAAGACGATCCTGGGCGAGATGGGGCTGAGGCTGGGCCTGCAGCTGGACCCCGAGGAGTTGGAGAAGTTCCGGTCCCAGTACGAGCGCTCCCTCGAGACATGATTACCGGACTCAAGCAAAAGCTCGACTACTCCGACTACGCCCGGATCCCTCCTGATGGCAAGCGCTACGAGCTTCTGGAAGGAGACGTCTACGTGACGCCCGCGCCGAGCCCTCTCCACCAGCGCGTCTCCAAGCGGCTCCAGCGGCAACTCGAGGCCTACTTCGAGGCCTCCGGCCGGGGGGAAGTCTTCGATGCGCCGATCGATCTCATCCTGACTCCCCACGACGTCGTCCAGCCCGACCTCGTGGTCGTCACCGACCCTGGCCAGGTTTCCGGGCGAGCGATCGAAGGGCCTCCGGCCCTCGTCGTGGAGGTTCTCTCTCCTTCGACTCGCGAGCACGACCGGACCGTCAAAGGCCGCCGGTACGCCGCCCTCGGGATCCGCCACTACTGGCTGGTGGACCTGGAGGCCTCGCGGATCGAGTGCTATCGGGGGGAGACCGGAGCCTACGCCCTCGTGGTTCAGGCGGAGGGCGATGCGTCCCTCTCGCACCCGGACTGGCCCGGCCTTACAATTTCCCTGGCCGAGCTCTGGCGGTAGTTCCTTCCCTCGGCTTCCGTCCACTTTGCGACTCCCGCCTCCGGGCGGCCCCGTCTGGCGCGCCATCCAGGGACAGACCTCCCCCGATGTCCGCGTGCTGGAGCAGATGACGATCGGCCGGCAGGTCGAGGGGCTCGAATCCACCCTGCGCCTTCCTCCGCTTCCGCAGGCCGCCCACCGGGTGCGTCTGAGGCTCCAGCCTTACGTCCGCCCGGGAGGGCGCCCCTCGTGCCAGGTGCTGGAGGTGGCGCTGAACGGCGTCCCTGCCGCGCGGCTCCTCGTGGAGAAGGGGTGGGGCGACTACGAGGTGAGAATCCCGCGGGCCCTGATCCGGCCGGGTCCCAACGACCTCCGCTTCCGCCTGGCCTACGCCGAATCGCCCGCCGCCGATGGCGTCAGCAGTGACGCGAGACTCCTGAGCGTCCTGTTCAACTCGCTGCAGGCGTTCTCCGATGAATGAGGGCAGAGTGAGGGGGGTCAGGTGCGGGTCCGGAGGAAGAGCGAGACGCCGACCCCCGCGAAGACGATGTTCGCGGTCCAGGCGGCCAGCAAGGGCGGCAGGAGATCCGCCTTGGCGAAAGACTGGGCGAGCGAGCTCACTACCCAGTAGCCCAAGGCCAGGACGATGGCGAGGGCGATCCCGAGGACGCGTCCGCCCTGGGGCCACTGGAGCGCCAGCGGGATCGCGACGAAGACGAGGATCACGTGGATGAGGGGGAAGGAGAGTTTCGAGTAGAGCTGGACGAGGTACTTTTCCACCTGGTGGCCGCTTTCTCTGAGCTTGTTGACGTAGTCGCGCAGGTCACGGAAGCTCATCGTCTCCGGGGGTTGCTGGGACTGGGTGAACGTCTCGATCGATTCCTCGAGCTCGAGCGGCGTGAGCGTGAACGGCATCGCCTCCACGCCTCCCTCGGGCGTGAACTCCCGGAACATCCCGCGCTCGAATTCCCACCCGTGCCTCGTCCAGTGCGCCCGCGCCGCGTCGAGCCGGCTGAGGAAGCGGAAGTTTGGATTGATCTCCAGGATGGTCACCCCGTCCATCTGCTGGCCCGCCGGGTCCAGGAGCTCGATCCGGTAGAAGCGCGCCTCTGAGCTCCGGTACCAGATCTGAGTCCGTCGCTGGAGGTGGCGCGGCAGCTGGCCGCGGATCTTGACCCGATCGACCTCCTCCCCCATGGCGTTCAGGCCGGGGAGGAGCGTTTCCTGGAAGATCACGGAGCCGGCGCTGAGCCCGAAGGCCAGGAGCACGATCGGGGAGCTGACCCGGTACAGGCTGACCCCCGCGGCTTTCAGCGCGGTCAGCTCGTGCTGGCGGCTCAAGGCGAGGAACAGGAAGATGGTCGACACCAGGACGATCAGGGGAAGCCCCTCGTAGAGGGCCGCAGGGAGGCGGTACACGAAGTGCTCCAGGATATAGAGGAGGGGGGGCTTGACGCGGAAATACCGGTCGAGGCTCCGGAGGAGGTCCACGACGACGAAGAGCACCGCGCCGACGCCGACGCCGTACCCCAGGTAGGTGAGGAACTCGCGGAGGAGGTACCGGTCCACCAGGTAGCTGGAGTCCCGGGGAGCCCAGAACGGCCGCGCGCGGCTCCGCCGGACCGAGCGGCCCAGCGTCGGCGCCGGTCGCCCCCAGCCGAGCCGCAGGCGCCGGAAGAGGCTGGCCCCTTCCCGGGGGACCTGGACGGCGCTGGCCCGCAGCAGAACGAGGCCGACGATCCCGAACACCACGTTCGGGGTCCAGATCGCAACCGCCGGCGGGAGCCGCCGCGCCAGGGCGTGGCCCTCGAGCGTCGTGAGGAGCAGGTAGTACGTGACCACGATGACGAGGCTTCCCACCAGCGCCAGGCTGCGGCTGCCCCGACGGGCCCGGATCTCCAGGGGAAACCCCACCATCAGGAAGACCACGGCGGCGAGAGGGAAGGCGAAGCGCTTGTGAAATTCCGTGAAGTGCGACGTGGCGATCTGCCCCTGGCCGGCCAGCTCGCGCGCCGTGCGAAGCAGCTCGAACAGGCCCAGATCCTTCTCGGGCTTGTCGATCCGGGGCGCGCTCTTGAGCAGGCTCTCGACGGAGAGGTTCATGTCGTAGAGCGCGAACGTCGTCTGGCGGTAGCGCGCCGGGTCGCCGACGTCGGACTCGTGGATCGCCCCGTCGATGAGCCGGAGGGTGATGCGCCGGTTCTCCTGGTCGGTGAAGAGCCGCCCCTGGTGCGCCGTGATGAGCCGGGAGAGCTTGGGGTCCCGCTCGTCGGCCACGAGCAGGCCGCGCAGCCCGACCTGGGAGGCCGACACCTCCTCCACGTAGATGACGAACTGGCCGAAGGCGGTGTTGAACACCCGGTCCTTGATTCCCGTGGAGGCCCGGGCCTGGAGGATCGTGAAGAGCTGGCGCTGGAAGGCTGTGTTCGCCCACGGGTTCAGGGCCAGCGTCAGGACGGCGGTCAGGGCCGTGACGACCAGCCCGGCCGCCAGGAAGGGCGCGAACAGCCGCAGCGGGCTCACCCCCGAGGCCTTGAGCGCCACGACCTCGAGGTCGTAGGCCATCCGCCCCGTCACCAGCAGCACCGCCACCAGGAAGGCGATGGGCAGCGTGTGGGCCAGGAAGGACGGCAGCATGTAGAGGAGGAGCTGGAGGACGAGGTGGAAGGGCACGCCCTTGGTCACCACCAGGTCGGTGAGCTGGTAGATCCGGTCGATGGTCAGGAAGAAGGTGAAGAGGCCGACCCCGAGCAGGAACGGGGCGGTCAGCTCCCGGAAGACATAGCGATCGAGCAAACGGGTCACGGTCGGCCCTTCGACATCCTCACGATGAGCAGGCTCTCTGTTCCGATTCCTATTTCGTCCAGAATACGGACGCCCGGGGGCATTTTCTCTCGCTGCTCCTCCCAGTACGACCCGTTGACGAGGACGACCGGACGTTCTGGGCGGGTGAGGTACTCGTTCAATTCGCGGACCGTCCTGATCTGTCGGATCTCTCGACCGGCATAGAAATCGACCTGGAAGAATCTCCGGTTGACGAACATCGCCGCGTCCGTGCCTCGGGCATGCTCCGCGAGCCTGCTCGCCACGCGCCGAAAGTCCTGGGTCTCATTGACCCAGGCGTTGTAGGGCCAGACGCCGTACCCGAGTATCAGCGCCATCCCGCCGCCGACCCCCCGTACACCAGAAGCGCCGGCCGCCCCGCCCGAAGGCCCCAGAAGAGCGCGATCCCGATCATTATCGCACCGGCCGCCAGGGGAAGCACCGTCCAGGAGAACGCCGGCGCGAAGTAGGCGGGCGAGGGCCGGAGCCAGGCAGGGGCGGCGACCGCGGCGAGCGCCCCCGCCAGCGACGCCCAGCCCGCGACCCGGCCGGCGACCGTTGGGGCGGCGCCGCGAGTCTCGACCCACCGGGCGATCAGGAGCGCTCCCGCCGGGTAAAGGGGGAGGAGATAGCGCGCCCTCGGGTTCAGCGACAGCGCGACCAGGACGAGGGGAACGACAAACCAGAGGAAGGCAAACCGCGTCCCCGGTGACCGCCAGCCGCGGATGCCCGACGCCAGCGCCAGCGGCAACACGGGGATCCAGGGCATGGAGCCGAGGAGCGCTTCGATCGAGAAGTCCGTCAGGTCCTTACGACCGGGGAGGCCGACGAACCAATCGAGCCAGTCGGCTTGCAGCACGTCCTGGGCGAAGCTCCGGCCCCCGATGGCGAGGAACGGCCCCAACCACACGGCGGTCACTCCGACGAAGAGCCCGACTCCCAGAGGACTCCAGAGCCGAACGAGACCGCGAAGGCCGTGCTCGCTCCAGAGCCAGACGGCCGCGACGAGGAGCGGAAGCAGGCCGACGGGGCCCTTCGCGAAGACGCCCATCGCCAGGGCCCCGTAGAACGCCGCCAGGGCTCCCCGTCCCGGAGGATCACCCTGGGCCCGCCAGAAGAAGTAGGCCGCGGCCGTGACGAAGACCACCACGAGCATATCGGGGAGCAGGAGCTGGCTGTAGGCGAAGAACTCGTAGCTGGTGAGAAGGATCAAGGCTCCCCAGAGCCCGGCGCGCGCGCCGAAGAGCGCCGCGCCGAGCAGGAGCGTGAAGAACCAGGCCCCCTGCTCCACGATGTCGCGCGCGAGGAGCGCGAAGCGGGCCTCGTGGGACGTGCTGATGGTTCGCTGGCCCAACGGGGGGACCGTCAGCACCGCGGTAACGATCACAGCGAGGAGCATGCGCGAAAACACGGGTGTGCGTTCTGTTGTACCATACCTCCGTGCCGATTCGCGTCCTCCAGCTTCTCGTCACCACGGCCATCGGCGGGGGACCCAAGCAGGTCTATGACCTTGTTCGCCACCTGCCGCGCGGGGAGTTCGAGGTCGTTGTGGCCGCGCCCCGGGACGGGATCTTCTTCGAGCGTTTCCAGGAGCTCGGCGTGCGGGTGGAGGAACTCCCGCTCCGCCGGTTGGGGCCGCGCCACCTCTTCTCCACGATCCGCCTGATCCGCGCGCTGGGCATCCACGTGGTCCACACTCACGGCAAGGGCCCGGGCCTCTACGGGCGCCTGGCCGCGTGGTGGGCGGGGGTGCCGGCGGTCCACACCTTCCACGGGATCCATTACCGCGGCTACTCGCCCCTCGGCCAGGTCCTCTACCTCGCGCTGGAGCGGGCGCTGTCCCGCCTGACCCACACGGCCATCAACGTGTCGGCAAGCCAGGAGGCGGAGGGGCTCCGGCTCCGGCTCTTCAAGGCCTCCCAGAGCGCCGTGGTCGTCAATGGGGTCGATCTCGAGGCCCTCGACCGGCTCATCGCCGGCGGTTCGATTCGCCGCGAGAGCCTGGGGTTGACCGCCGACGAGGTGGTCTTGGGTTGCGTCACGCGCTTCGATCCCATCAAGCGAGTCGAGGTCCTGCTGGACGCGCTCCGTCGTCTTGCCCCGCGGCAGCCGCGCCTGACCCTCGTGCTGGTCGGGGGAGGGGGTGAGGAGGAGCGGGTCCGGCGGCTGGTGGCGGAGCTGGGGCTGAATGAGCGGGTCATTTTCACGGGGTTCCTGGAAAACTCCCTCCGGATTTACCCGGTCCTCGACCTCTACGTGTCCACGTCCCTGAAGGAGGGGCTCCCCCTGTCCCTGGTGGAGGCCATGGGGGCCGGCTTGGCCGTCGTTGCCACCGACGTGCCCGGCCACCGTGATCTCGTGGTTCACGACGAGACCGGCCTGCTCGTCCCCCCCGAGGAGCCCGCCGCCCTGGCCGAGGCCATCCGGTCGCTCCTGGCCGACCCCGAGCGGCGGCGCCGGATGGGCGAGGCCGGCCGCCGCCGGGTCCTGAAGGGATTCGCCGTGGAGGCAATGGTGGACGGCACGGCGGAGGTCTACCGCCGGTGCGTCAGCGAAGATGGTTGATGTGGCGACAAGCGCCCCCGTCGGAGTCAACGCGTCCATCGTCGGCGAGAATCCCACCGGCCTCGGGATCTACTCCGTCAACCTGGCCCGCGCCCTCGACCAGGTCCGCGACGACCTCATTGTCTATACCTCCTACCCGAAAGCGCTGGGCGGGCTGCGGGCGCGCCTCGCGCGGGCTCCTGCCGTGGTGCGTCCCGGCCGCGGTTTGGTCGTGAGGACTCAGCCGCACCTGCACCTGCTCGCACTCCAATGCGATGAGAACACCCGCATCGTAAACGCTCGCCGATTTCCTGCGGCTCCTTAAGGGAGAGTAACTCCCTCGTTTCGGCCGGATGTCCGTTCGGTTACACTGGGCTTCGAAGATTGAGGTTCCCACTACGTCGTTTCCTCGGCTGGCCCTGCCACCTGCCCGGCTGACCGGTGGCTGGTGAAGATCCCTACATGTCTGGCAGCACGCGGAAGCCTTCCTGCTGCGCAGCGGCTCGAAGCCGGTGGTCCAGGCAGACGAAGGGCTGCTCCGTGGGATTGCCGTGGGCCCAGGTTAGGGCGGCAGCCAGTTGCAACGAATCCGCCGCCCGAAGAGGGTGCAGCAGGAGGATCCGGCCCGCCCTGTCGCGAATTTCTCGGCCGGGTTGGACCTCGGTCCACAGATCCCCGAGACGGTTCAGCACCCGGCGTGCCTGGTCCTCTTCGGCTCTCGTGAGGACCCCTTCGCGCCGCAGCCGCGCAAAGGCCGAAAAGCACTCAATCAGGGTCATCCACCAGGCAACGATGGCGGCATCTTCCTGCGCGATGCTCTTGAGCAGTGGCGTCCTCGGCTCGCTCACGCAGAGCGGGAGGAGGGCCGAGGCATCCCAGAATTTCATCTCCCCTCCGCTCGCTCTTCCGCGAGAGCCTTGACGGCAGCTCCGCGCCGGTCCCTCGGCCGCGGCATCGTCCAGAAGTCCTTGGGCAGTTTCCCCGAGCCAAGGCGGACGAGCCCGGCCCGGGCTAAGTCGAGGATGTGGGCAGGCACCCCTGATGGGCCGGCGGAGAAAGGCACAATCTTCGCGATCGCTTTCCCCCGTTCGGTGACGATCAGCTCCTCACCGGCCTTGACTCGTGCCAGGTACTCGCTGAGCATGGCTTTTAACTTGGACACGGCCGCAGTCTTCATTCAAGACCTCCGTAGTCTTCAGTGTGTGACCAATGTAGTCACTTTGATCCCCTTTGTCAACTGGGGTCTCGGAGGCCAACGCGCTGAGGACATCAAAACCCTCCAAACGAAGTTCCACTGGTCGGAGGAGAAGGTCCGACAGCTCCTGCAGGCCATCAGCAAAACGGCGACGGGCAACAGGCTGGGCGGACGGATCGAGGTGATGGCGGCAACGAGGCTATGCTCAGGCCCACCCAGGCCCGACCGACATCCTCTTGCTCGTGGAAGTAGCGGAAACTTCGACGGACGTGGACCGGGAGGTCAAGGTGCCGTTGTACGCGCGGGCCGGCATCCGCGAGGTCTGGCTGGTGGACCTTGCGGGGGGGTACGTGGAAATCTACCGGGAACCGGCGCCCGCAGGCTACCAGCAGGTGCAGCGAGTCCGGCCGGGCCAGCGACTTTCCCCTCACGCGGTTCCGGACCTGGAGTTGGCTATGGACGACGTGCTCGAGAAGGATTAGTCAGTCTAATCGCCAGATCTCGGTAGCACGCGGAGCCCAGCGGGTGACGCGG
>ERZ1292640.4796-Hain-H43-02um-R1-4796-length-10173-cov-3_pt1 | contig 10173 bp, 7 predicted proteins | sample MGYA00564404_ERZ1292640 | MGnify/ENA primary metagenome ERZ1292640 (study PRJEB36523, sample SAMEA6512636) | groundwater metagenome | collected 2019-01-08 | study: AquaDiva: Metagenomics assemblies of 32 groundwater samples | reverse complement strand
ACAGGCGATGTGTATGAGCTCTATAAAGAGATGTGTTTCAAGATGAGATTAAAGCCGCTTACTCAGAGAAGGGTTTCGGACATCATAGCCGAGCACGACATGCAGGGCATAATAAATGCGAAAGTTATCAGCCATGGACGATATGGCAGGACTAGGCAGATATGCTTGGGTATACCTCCTTCAAATGCGCCTAAATTAGCGGGCCTGCTGAAGGAGGTCTTAGGATTATGACTTTAGATGATAAAAGAAGATTGATTTCTTTTTTGATGGGGAAGAATTATTTGATATCTATTGACTTAGTCCAAGGCATACCTGACGATTTCAACTATGATTTCTTTTTCAGCAAGATAGCGCCAAATATCCTGCCTCAAATAGGCCAGGTTCTTCTCAATAATGAAAATTTCACTAAGTTGACTGAGATGCCTTGCAATAAGTGTGAGATAGAGCATATAAATACTTCCATAAATATAGTCAATAATTTCAACGATGAGCCTGTGAAAAGGGAGATAAGCCATTTTGTGGACCATTTCAAGAGCCGGTACAATTCGATAAAGAACATTTTGCAGGTGAGGGTTGAATTGCAGAATGCGATATCAATCAAGAGGGCATTGGAAAAGAAAGAGAAAGAGAAGGTTGCTGTTATCGGATTTGTATGTGACAAGAGGACAACAAAGAATGGCCATTATATCCTGACATTGGAGGATCCAACTGGCGAGATAAATATTTTGATAAAGAATGATAGGGAGCTTGCGAAAGAGATTGGGGATGTAGTATTGGATGAGATAATTGGGGTAACAGGTTCAATAGGGGAAAAGATAATTTTCGCTAATGATTTCTTTTTCCCTGATGTTCCATTAAGCAAGGAGCTGAAGAAATCTCCGGATGAGGTTTATGCCGCTTTCATTTCTGATTTGCACGTCGGCTCAAAGATGTTCTTGGATAAGGATTTCCTTAAGTTCATTTCATGGCTGAATTGTGAGGTTGGGACCGATGAGCAGAAAGATATATCAAGAAAGCTGAAGTATCTTTTTATCATAGGGGATTTGGTTGATGGTGTTGGCATTTATCCTAACCAGGATAAGGACCTAGAGATAAGAGATATATTTGAGCAGTACAAGGAATGCGCGCGCTACCTGTCTATGATACGGAAGGATATAAACTTAATAATCTGCGGTGGCAACCACGACGCATTGAGGATGGCAGAGCCTCAGCCACAGTTGGAAAAGAATTACGCCAAATCTATATACGAGCTTCCTAACGTGACATTGGTTTCCAATCCCGCTTACATCAACATCCATAAGTCAGAAAAGTTCCCCGGCTTTGATGTCTTGATGTACCATGGCTATTGCTTTGACTATTATATTGCGAATGTAGACAGCATAAGGAATAACGGCGGTTATGACAGGGCTGACTTGGTGATGAGCCTTTTATTGAAGAAGCGCCACTTGTCGCCGTCTCACGGCTCGACTCTTTACATTCCTGACGCGAAGAAGGATTCATTGGTTATAGATAAGGTTCCTGACTTTTTCATATCAGGCCACATTCACAAGAATTCGGTCAGCAGCTACAGGAACGTCACGACTATATGCGGCTCGTGCTGGCAGAACAAGACAGCATTCCAGGAAAAGGTAGGTCACAACCCTGAGCCGTGCAGGGTGCCTGTCGTCAATTTGAAGACGAGGCAGGTAAAAGTAATGAGGTTTGACAGCATACCCAATGGCACAGCAAGCTAGCCCGGAGATGGAACAGTACTTCAAGGACATCAACGAGGAGGTCCTGCAGATTTACGAGATAGCCAAGGCAGCGAAGTCCAGTGGCTTTGATCCTGACGATGATGTTACTGTCCCATTAGCCAAGAACATGGCGGAAAGGGTAGAGGGCTTGATATCGACAGTCGCTCCTGAAATATTGAATACTGGAGTTGTCAAGAGGATAGAGGAATTGGAGGTCCAGTATGGCTCACAGAACTGGAGGGTTGCGCTGAAGATAGCTGAAGAGGTTGCCAAGGAGCAGTTCTGCAAGTTCGATACAAAGAAAAAAGCAATTGAGGTAGGGATAAGGATAGGTTTCGCTTACGTGACAGTAGGTGTTGTTTCTTCTCCATTGGAAGGTTTCGTTGAGGTTAAGTTCAACAAGAGAAAAGATAACGGCAAGGAATATTTCTGCCTGATGTATTCTGGCCCTATAAGGAGCGCCGGAGGTACTGGCGCAAGCGTCTCTGCATTGATTGCGGACTATGTAAGAAAAAAACTAGGGTATGCCCAATACGATGCTACGGAGAACGAGATTAAGAGGGCGTATGTTGAGCTAGCCGATTACCACGAAAGAGTCACCAACCTCCAGTATTTCCCTTCTGAGGACGAGGTTGAGTTCATGATGAAGCATCTGCCTATACAGATTAACGGCGATGCGTCTGAGAAATTTGAGGTTAGCAAGTACAAGGACCTTGACAGGATAGAGTCTAACAAGATAAGGAACGGGTTCTGCCTGATGATAGGGGAGTGCTTGTGCGCAAAGGCGCCTAAACTATGGAAGCAGCTTGACAAGTGGGGCCATGAGTTCGACATGGGCCAGTGGGATTTCATGAAGGATTTCGTTGAGCTGCAGAAGCAGGTCAAGGCTAAGATTGCAGCCACTAAGAAAGACGACATTTCTTCTGACCTGAAGATAAAGCCTGACGGCATTTTCCTCAAGGACATTGTTGCGGGGAGGCCCGTAATGACGTACCCATTAAGGAACGGCGGTTTCAGGCTGAGGTATGGCAGGTCAAGGACTGGCGGCCTGTCATCTGATGCGATACACCCTGCGACGATGGTCGTCCTGGATGATTTCATGGCTATAGGCACCCAGATGAAGACTGAGAGGCCGGGCAAGAGCACCGTTTTCTCCTCCTGTGACAGCCTTGACGGGCCGATAGTAAAACTTAAGGATGGTTCAGTGAAGAGGCTTGAGACTTTCGATGAGGCTAAGAAAGTTAACGAAGAGATAGAGGAGATAATTTATGTTGGCGACATATTGGTTAACTACGGCGACAGATTGAAGAGGAACCATGCGGTGATACCTGTAGGTTTTGTAGAGGAATGGTGGGCATTGTTCATTGAGGAGCATATGAAATCGAACAATGTCGACGAAGATAAGCTTTCAGAGATGCTGGGATTGGACGTAAGGTCTTTGTTGAGGAATCCCATCAAGACCAAGGTTAAGATTGAAGACGCAATTAAAATATCAAAGCAGCTTAGCATCCCGTTGCATCCGAGATGGATATACTACTGGAACTCGATAAGCAGGGATAATTTTGTTAAGCTTTATGGTTCATTGAAGAATGCGGCAATGAAGGACGGCAGATTGATAATTGCAGATATCGGGTGTGATGTAAAGAGGTCGTTGGAGCTTATAGGCATCGAGCATTCAGTCATTTCAAATGAGTATGTTGTTATACCCAAGGAAGACTCTGCGGCCTTGTTGGAGAATTTAGGCTATTTTCGGAAGGAGCCAATGGGCAACACTCCGTTGGAGATGGTCAACTCGGTTTCCGAAATAAAGATCAAGGATAAGCTGGGCCATTTCGTAGGAGGCAGGATGGGAAGGCCTGAGAAGGCAAAGATAAGGAAAATGATAGGCTCTCCGCAGGCTTTGTTCCCTGTAGGCGCTGAAGGGGGCAAGCTAAGGAGTTTCCACACGGCATTGGAGCGCGGCAAAATAACATCAGACTTCCCTATTTATTATTGTGACAAGTGCAACAAGAAGACTATATATAAGGTCTGTGAGGTATGCAATGAGAGGACAAGGGGGGGCCACTTCTGCAGGAAATGCGGCGTTGAGACAGAGTTGCCCGAGTGCAGCAAGAGGGACGACAAGAACGAGGCGCACGGCAAATGCCAGACATTCATGAAGCAGGAGATAGACATCAACCATTATTTCGGCAAGGCTCTTGAGAAGATAGGCGAGAAGTCATACCCCGAGATAATCAAAGGGATAAAAGGGACCTCAAGCAGCGAGCACATACCCGAGCATCCTGCCAAGGGTATCTTAAGGGCAAAGCATGGTGTCTACGTCAACAAGGATGGGACTACAAGGTACGACATGATAGAAATGGCGATAACTCACTTCAAGCCTCAGGAGGTAGGGGTCTCTGTCGAAAAGTTAAAAAATATAGGCTACACGAAGGATTGTTACGGTGAGGAGTTAAGGTACGAAAACCAGATATTGGAGCTGAAGCCTCAGGACGTGGTGTTGCCAGCATGCAAGGAATGTCCTGAGGATGGCTCGGACATAATTCTGCGCAATGTGGCTGATTTCATTGACGCTTTATTGGTCAAGCTTTACGGCCAGGAGCCTTATTACAATATCAAGGATAAAGAGGATTTGGTCGGCCAGCTATGCGTCGCCATGTCGCCCCACACTTCTGCAGGCATCGTGTGCAGGATAGTCGGGTTCTCCAAGACGCAGGGTTTTTTTGCGCATCCGTATTTGCATAGTATTATGAGAAGGGACTGTGACGGCGATGAGGCCGCAGTTATGCTTGTATTGGACCACTTGCTGAACTTCTCAAAGAAATTCTTGCCTAACACAAGGGGCGCTACCCAGGATGCGCCATTAGTCCTTACATCCAAGCTTATACCTTCAGAGGTGGATGATATGGTCTTCGACATGGACGTCGTATGGAAGTACCCTCTGGAACTTTATCAGGCTGCAGAGGAATGGAAGAAGGCAGGGGATGTAAAAATAGAGAGAATCAATAATCGTCTCAATACTCCGGGCCAGTATGAGGGTATGGGTTTCACTCACGACACTGAGGACATCAATGCAGGGGTTAGGTGTAGCGCATACAAGACCTTGCCCTCTATGCAGGATAAGGTGTTGGGCCAGATGAGGATTGCTGAGCGGGTCAGGGCAGTAGACGCAGATGACGTGGCGAGGCTAGTCATCGAAAGGCATTTCTTGAGGGATATCAAGGGATGCTTGAGGAAATTCTCTATGCAGTCGTTCAGGTGCGTGAGCTGCAACGAAATTTTCAGGAGGCCCCCGTTGTTTGGCAAGTGCACGAAATGCAGCGGCAAGCTAGTTTTCACCATAGCTGAAGGGTCAGTTAAGAAATACTTGGTTCCCGCGATAGATTTGGGCATGAAATACAACCTGCCAGCCTATCTGCAGCAGAACCTGACAATTCTAAAAACTAACATAGACTCTGTTTTCGGCATAGACCCAGAGAAGCAGGAAGGCCTCAACAAGTGGTTTGAGAAGTGATTTCCTTTTCGAACCTTCTAATCAATCCTGCAGAGTATGATACCGCATAAGATAGTACTTTTTCAGATTGTTGTTTTAGTATTTTTTCATTTAGCCTTTCTTTTTTGCCGAATAATTTAAATTTGGCAGAGATTAAAATGTTATTGTTTTTAGTTTCAAGCTTACTGCTGAGCCTTGCCAATTCGATAAAATAATCACTTGCATTTTTCTTGTTGACTATTTTTGCATTTATTTTTATTTTGTTAATGTTTTTTTGGAGATAGATTTCCAGGTCGTCGGTGGAAAAGGCATGCACGATTAGTTTTGTATGTACTGGAACAGCTATATCCATGAGGTAATGCAGTGACGAGCCTAAGAGAATGAATGCCTGCTTCTTTTTTCCCTTTGCGTAGAGCCCCACGGCTTCATTATAACAGTCGATGCCTCTTTTTTTTGCGTTTCCAAAAAATGCAAGGCCCCTCTCTTTTTCAGGGTGGTAAAAATGATGCACAGCATTAAGGTGTTTGTCTGTGGAAACAACGCCCCTTTCAGCAAAAATTTTGTTCCCTTTCATTTTTTTGGGCTTGGCTAATTTAATTGCTTTTTTAAGGACAAAGGCGTGAGTCTCTTCAAACATGAATAGCTATAGGCTTTCAGGGTTTAAATTACTTTTCTAAAATTTTAATTATTGCATCAGCGAGCTTATCAGAATCATGCCTGATCAATATTGGTTGCGTTATCACATCTTTGAGTATGAGGCTGACATTAAGTCTGCTTGTTTCCTCCAAGTCAAGTCTTACAGGATAGGCATTTTCCTGTTCGTAATGTTTCAAGAGGCTGGCGTCCATCTCTGAATTGTTGAATATTACATAATCAATAACGCCTTTGCCAAGGTAGTTCTCAATTTCTTTAATGAAATCAGATACCGTGAACTCATTCGTTTCGCCGAATTTGGTCATTAGGTTGCAAATGTAGATTTTATTGGCTTTTGAGTCCCTTATTGCTTCGCTGACTCCGCTGACTAGAAGGTTGCACAGCACGCTGCTATAGAGGTCTCCCGGCCCGATGACAATCAGGTCTGCATTGGCTATGGCTTCTATTGCCTTCATGTTGGCAACAGCTTCGGGCTTAAGGAATATTTTTTTGATTTTAAGGTTTCCGTCGTGCTTGGGTATGTCTATGTTTGTTTCGCCCTCGATAATTTTGCCGTTCTCAAGTTCTGCGCAAAGCCTGCAGTTAGAGAATGTTATTGGCAGGACCTTACCTTTTATTTTAAGTATTTTGGAAACCTCTTCGACAGCAGCTTCATAATCTCCAGTTATGTCGCCTAATGCGGTTATCAGCAGGTTGCCTAGGTTGTGGCCGTGCAGGCATCCGTTCTTGAACCGATATTGGAATATTTCTTTCATTGTTTCGGTAGACTCTGACAGTGCGACTATGCATTTTCTGAGGTCTCCGGGCGGAAGCACTCCGAACTCGTCCCTGAGGATTCCGCTACTGCCCCCGTCGTCCGACATGCTGACTATTGCGACTATGTCGAGGTCATGGTTCTTCAGCCCTTTCAGTACAGTATAGCTCCCGGTTCCCCCTCCGATGACTACCACTTTCTTCATTTAAAACACCGTCACTGACTTTGCAAGGTTCCTTGGCTTGTCAGGGTCGAGATTTTTGTTCAACGCGAGATAATATGCAAGCAGCTGTGCTGGTATTACATTAATTATTGGCGACAGCTCTTCTGCGACTGGCACGAATACCCAATAATCAAACAATACGTTCCTTTCGGGCGATACGCCTATAATGTATCCTCCCCTTGCTTTTATTTCTGTCGCATTGCTGATTATATCGTACTTATTCTTGTCGTTTGAAGCGAAGACGATGCATGGCGTGTTCTTTTCTATCAAGGCTATTGGCCCGTGCTTTAGCTCTCCTCCGGCATAACCTTCAGCATGAATGTAGCTTACCTCTTTGATTTTTAATGCGGCTTCTAATGCGATAGGGTAGTTTATCGACCTCCCAATTGTGAAGAGGTCGTTCTTGTTAATTTGTAACGCCAATGCTTTTATGCAGTTCAGGAAAGATTCGTTCATCATCATATTGACTTTGCTTATCAGCCCATTGAGCTTTTGCTTGCCCTCATCTATCTTATTTGCACATGCGAATGCAAGGAGTGCGAGTATGGCTACTTGCGATGTGAACGCTTTAGTTGAAGCCACAGCCATTTCTGGGCCTGCACCTAATGGGATGAACTTGTCCGAGTACCTGGCAAGGCTAGAGCCGGCGACGTTTACTATTGAGTAAACTTTTGCGCCTTTCTCCTTTGCGCTTTTAACTGAAGCTATAACGTCTGCGGTCTCTCCGCTCTGCGAGATAGGGATTATCAGGGACCTTTCGTTTATGAAATCCTTGCAGTTAGGGAATTCCGAGCCTAGAACCACATTAACATGCTTCTTGGTTATTGAAGAGAACAGGTAAGATCCGACCAAGGCGGCGTGATAGGCAGTTCCGCATGCGACAAAGAAGACTCCAAGGCTGTTGTTGATTGTGTCAGCGAAATCTTTTATGTTTTGTGTGTCCTGCGTTGTGGCATTTATCAGGCTTTGCTTCTGCTCGATTATTTCTTTTAGCATGTAATGGTCATAGTCGCCTTTTTGTGCCTGCTCGATGTCCCATTCTACTTTAGACATATTCTTGTTTATTCTTTTTCCGTTAAGCAGGTTGGCGAATTTAATTTCACCGTTGAGTACGACCATTTCATTGTCGTCAAGGAAAGCCACATCCCTCGTATGGTTGAGGAAAGCTGGGATATCAGAAGCGATAAAATATTCTTTGCCTTTGATGCCGACAACGAGCGGGCTTCCGTTCCTTGCAGCGACCATCTTGTTTTCATCTTCATGTATAGCCAGGATGGCATAATTGCCCTTGAGCTTCCTTATTGCAAGTTTGGTGGAGCATTCAAAATCATTAGACTTCATGAACTCTTCTATGAGGTGCGGTATGACTTCGGTATCTGTTTCAGAATTGAACTTATGCCCTTTAGAAATTAGCTCTTGTTTCAGCTCTTGGTAATTCTCTATTATTCCGTTGTGTACGACTTGGATCTTTTTTGAACAGTCAGAATGGGGGTGTGCGTTGGCTTCAGTAACGCCGCCGTGCGTAGCCCATCGCGTATGGCCTATTGCTAGGCTGCTTTCTGGAAGTTCTTCGTTGAAATCTCCAACCCGGCCTATCTTTTTAATGACTCTTATTCTGTCATTCTTGATAGCTATCCCCCAAGAGTCATATCCTCTGTACTCTAGGCGTTTCAAGCCATGGACCACCATCTCGGTGGCATTGGCACCTCCTTTGTAGCCTATAATTCCGCACATATAGAATCCTCATTAGCAAGGCTTATATATAAATAGTTATTAAAGTTTTTATAATAGTATTAAAATTTATTTGTTACTATAAGATGTATGTGGTAAAACGCGATAAGGGGACTGTACTGTCGTTGCCATCGACTGAATTGAAAGGGCATAACTATAAGGCCATTTCTTCTAAGTTAGCCCAATCAATATTGCATAACTTATGCGTCGAGCCTAGTTATCCGTCAAAGATAGCCAAGGACTTGAAGGTACATGGGCAGAAGATTTATTATCATATGCGCAATTTGGAAAAAGCAGGGATTGTGAAGAGGTGCAAGGAAGACATCAAAAGCGGTGTTTTGGTGAACTATTATGCTTTGACGAGCCCTTCTTTTTTTATTAAGTTTGATGAATTCAAGCAGACTCAGAAGCTTATAGAGATGAACGATGGCTACAGGAATTTTTTGGATCCGTTTATAGTCGATGGGAAATTGGATGCCTTAATCATTGTAGGCAGTCCTAATCCTCATGGCCCTCTGAAAGCTAGAGCAAGGGACATTAATGTTGGCATAGAGTTTGCCTTATTTCTTGGCACATTTCTAAGTCATATACCTATATCAAATGTAAAAATGGATATAGACGTGAAGTCTTCTGATTTGTTGGGCAACCTTATTCTGATAGGCGGCCCGAGGGTAAATAGGGTGATTGGTCAGATTAATGACAAGTTGCCAATCTATTTTGACGAAAAGAGTTCTTATTCTCTGAAATCTACTATTTCGGGCAAGCTTTATCCTGAAAGCGAATGTGGCATGGTAGTAAAGATAAAAAATCCGTTTGATAAGAGCAAATCTGTTATGGTCATAGGCGGCAAGGGCTCTCACGGGACACGTGCCAGTATTTTGGCCTTTTTGAAGGGCTTTGACGAATTGGTGAAGGGCAACAAGAGAAATCCGAAGAAGATGGCTAAGGTTGTTGAAGGTATAGACTGCGACTCTGACGGGAATATAGACAGCATTGAATTTAAAGAATGACAGAATTTGATTTTAGCCATGATGTCGGGCTTTCAGTAGGGCTTGTTTTCGGATTTTGACCTGTCAAACTTGTCCTTGCACTTTCTCTCTTTGTAATATACTGAATGGGATGCCCTCTTTTCAAACAGCGCGACGGCAATCTTTGTGATGTCTAGGCCTGGCGCGATTTTTTTAGCGTCTTCTATGCATTCTTTCATAATGTTATTGTTGACGTTCCTCGCTTCTTGCTCAAGATGCATTTCTTCCTCGTCAGAGAGGAATATTTCTTCCCATTGTGGGTACTTGTCCTTTGTCGTAGGGAAGCTTTTACTGAACGCCATGCTGCACCTTCCAAGCCCTGTATTTCCTGTAGTCAAATAGGTGCTCAGTTATAGACTCGCCATTGCAGACGCACTTTATGGACTCTGCCAGAAGGTAAGCCACAGATATGACTTTTATGTTCGGATAGTTTTGGATATCCTTGATAGGTATTGTGTTGGTGGTAACCAGTTCAATGTCATTGTCATTCAACAAGTCTTTCGCCTTGCCAGAGAGTATGGGGTGCGTAATCAAGGCATAGATTTTTTTTGCGCCTT
>ERZ1292640.4794-Hain-H43-02um-R1-4794-length-10174-cov-5_pt1 | contig 10174 bp, 12 predicted proteins | sample MGYA00564404_ERZ1292640 | MGnify/ENA primary metagenome ERZ1292640 (study PRJEB36523, sample SAMEA6512636) | groundwater metagenome | collected 2019-01-08 | study: AquaDiva: Metagenomics assemblies of 32 groundwater samples | reverse complement strand
GGGGAAGGGGGGATTTGATTTGCTATTTGATTGGTCACCATTTATTACCCTATTAATTATATAATGCTCATTAGACTTAAGCGGTTATTGGTTTACATCTAGGAAAATCCGATAATTACTGAAATATCAAATTTATAAACTTTAAGGGTATTATACACTAAATCAAACCTGCAAGCTAGGGGTATTTAATTTTCAATCCAAAAAATTCCTTGACAAAGAAGACAATTATATTATAATTCTAACAAAAAATCATGATTGTAATTTATATAGCGGGGAAGGATAAAAAGATGAAAAGCTATTTTGTGTTTAAAATTCAAGGCGATAGCGATGTTATTGAACCCATAGGAAAGATTAATGCTTCCACTGCGGAAGATGCTATAAAATCTGTCTATAAAACATGTAAAAAAGAATGGTTTGACGATGATTTTTCGTTCAGCGAAGATTGGACTTTTGAATCCGCCTTGAAAGATGGCAATAAGACAGGCGGTGAGGATTCTGCAATATTCGGCTACCTTCCAGAGATGGAGGATAGCTGGATCGTAACCAGTGAAACAGGATATGCAGTAATGGCTGTTGAGGAAACACAATTAATGGCTGTGATGATGAAGGTTATATCTGAAATGAAACAATAAAAAGCAAGACAAAAAGCTGATTTTATGGTATACTTAGATGGTTTTCAGTTTTGAGTTGTAAGTTTTCAGTTAGGAAATTAAAAGATTCATTAATAATTATGGAACAAAATAGGATTCGCAATTTTTGTATAATAGCTCATGTAGATCATGGAAAATCTACCCTTGCCGATAGAATATTGGAATTCACAAAATCAATCCCGTCCAGAGATATGCGAGAGCAGGTTCTTGATGACATGGACCTTGAGCGTGAACGAGGCATAACCATAAAAGCCCATGCCATACAATCTAAATATAAATCCCTTGATGGAAAAGAATATGTTCTTAATTTGATTGATACTCCGGGTCACGTTGATTTTACCTATGAGGTATCTCGTAGCCTTAAAGCTTGTGAAGGGGCTATACTTGTCGTTGACGCTGTTCAAGGTGTTCAAGCTCAAACTCTTGCTAATGCTTATCTGGCAATGGATAATGGACTTGATATTGTCCCAGTAATAAATAAAATTGACCTCCCAAATGCCCGTGTAGAAGATGTTAAAAAGCAGATTAAGGAAATAATAGGAATTAATCCTGAAGAAGTAATATTAGCCAGCGCCAAAGAAGGCACAGGAACGCAAGAGGTACTTGAGGCGGTTGTCAAAAAAATACGTCAACCATCTAGCTCTGATGATCGTCCTTTAAGGGCATTGATATTTGACTCATTTTATGATCACTATCTTGGCGTTGTAACGACTATCCGCATATTTGATGGAAAAATACGCAAAGGCATGGATATTACCATGATGTCCAATGGACGAAAACATGAAGTTGCAGAAATCGGCACGCTCAAGCTTGATATGGTTCCAGTAGATGAAATGAGCGCCGGAGACGTTGGATACATGGTAGCAGGTATCAGAGAGATAAGAGATATTAAGATAGGCGATACGATAACTTCAACTGATGAACCTGCGTCTGAATCGCTTCCCGGATTTAGAGAATTACAGCCGATGGTCTTTTGTGGTCTTTATCCCACAAGCGGAGACGATTACGGTTCTCTGCGTGACGCTTTAGAAAAGCTGAGGCTAAATGACGCTTCTTTTGTTTATGAACCCGAAAGCTCACCCGCATTGTCGTTTGGATTTAGATGCGGATTTTTGGGAACGCTACACATGGAGATAGTTCAAGAACGCTTGGAAAGGGAATATGGTATAAACCTTATCACAACAGCGCCCAGCGTCAAATATAAAGTTCTGAAAACAGATAAAAAAATCGTTGAAATAGATAATCCATCAAAACTCCCAAAAGCCAGTGAAATTGAGCATATTGAAGAACCTTATATAACCACAGAGATAATGTTACCCAGTGAATATGTTGGTTCTATCATGGAGCTTTGCCAATCTAAAAGAGGTATTTTTAAAAGTATACAGTATGTCAGCACCACAAAAGTTCTGTTGAATTATGAGATACCATTAGCTGAAATTGTTATGGAATTTTATGACAAACTCAAATCGCTGACTCGTGGTTATGGCTCTATGGATTATGAAATAGGGGATTACAGGGCGTCAGACCTTGTAAAGCTGGATATTCTTATACATGGAAATCCGATAGATGCACTTTCAACGATAACGCACAAAGACAGAGCTTATGAAAGAGGAAAGTTCCTTGTTGAGAAATTAAGGGGGATCATTCCAAGGCAGCTTTTTGAAGTGCCGATACAGGCGGCTATTGGCAGTAAAGTAATCGCTCGTGAAACTATAAAACCTTTGCGAAAGGATGTTATCGCAAAGCTTTATGGTGGCGACGTGACGAGGAAAAACAAGCTTCTTGATAAGCAGAAGCTTGGTAAAAAACGCATGAAACAGATCGGAAGTGTTGAAATTCCCCAAGAGGCATTCATGGCTGTCCTTTCGTTAGAATAGTATGTAATCTATTTAATAATAAATGCGTTATAACCTTAGAACCTTAGAATCCTTAATTCCGTTTTGTCTGGCAGGAGGTATTATTGCATGAAGACAAAAAACAAAGCAGATGATTCTTCTTCTACCGCAAAAGTGAAAAATCCATCTTCAAAAAAAACTTCAGCAAGTCACAAGGACACAGGCACAAAACATAAACCAAATGTCTTTCTTGAATATATTCAGGTGATTGCAGTTGCCTTTGCTCTAGTGTTCGGATTTATGCGCCCATTTGTAGTTGAGGCTTTTAAGATACCATCAGCTTCAATGGAAGATACATTGCTTATAGGTGATAGAATTCTTGTTGCAAAGTTTATGTATGGCATAACGGTTCCTTTTGCCAAGTTTCATAATTTTGATATTAGCTCAGAATTTCAGAGCGATCTTGATAGCGGCGAAATATCGCAGGGCATAAGACAGGAATTTGAAAATAATGGAATCACATTATCCAAAAATTCAGGAATCACAATTCAAGTCTCTAGTTCCAAATGGCTTATAGGCGATACAAACAAAACCTATACAATACTTAAAAAAGGCGGTAAACTCAAAGTCTATACATCACTTCATATTTTAGATACCAATAAGCCAAAAGTTGGGGATATATTCGTATTCGATCCGCCCGAAGCCGCAGGAAAAAAACAACCATTTATTAAGCGTATTGTCGGCGTTTCTGGAGATATTATAGAGGTAAAAGATGGAAACCTTTATCGCAACGGTTCGCTAATTGATGGCGGGAATTACGTTAAAAGATACTTATCGACTCCACAAAGCCCGCAGTTCATGCCTCCAACGGTAATTCCAGAAGGTCACGTATTCGCTATGGGAGATAACAGGGACAGAAGTAGCGATAGTAGAGTTTGGGGATTTGTGCCTGTTGAAAATATCAAGGGACAGGCTTTTATGGTATATTGGTCATGGGATAAATACGGCGATGGTGTAGGTAAGGTAAGATTTACAAGAATTGGGCGAATATTGAAATAAGGCTTGAGACTTGGGACATGAGACATGAGACTTGAGACACGAGACTTGAGACACGAGACATGAGACTTGAGACTTGAGACTTGAATCGGAGGACATTGATATGACAGTTGACAGTTCGGTTTCTGAAAAATACGACTTGTTGTTAAAAGGGGGGCATGTTATTGATCCTGCAAACAAAATAGATGGCAAGATGGACGTCGCAATTAAAGATAGAAGGATCAAACAGGTAGCTTTGGATATACCCACCGAAAAGGCAACTAAGTTTGCTGACGTTTCTGGTTATTACGTTGTTCCCGGACTTATTGATATTCACACCCATGTTTATAGATTTCAGTCAAACGATGGCTATATAGAGGGAATGGTTCCTGATGCCCATCTGCTTTCATCTGGCGTAACTACTACCGTAGACGCTGGAACTGCTGGCTGGAGGCATTTCGTTGACTTTAAGGAACGCTTTATCGATCCCGCACGAACACGAATATTGGCTTATATAAATATCGCTAGTGGCGGAATGGTTCTTCAATCTACTGAGCAAAACCCAAAAGAATTTCATCCTGATATAACCGCCGGAATTGCGGAAGCATATCCCGATATAATAGTCGGTATCAAAGCGGCGCATTATTGGGTAAGTCAGGATTGGGATTCAGAGCATCCTCCCTGGGCGTCCATTGACAAGGCTTTGGAAGCCGGTGATTTGTGTGGTAAGCCGATAATGGTTGACTTCTGGCCCCGAGATCCAGAGCGTCCCTATCAAGATTTAATACTAAAAAAATTGCGTCCCGGTGATATTCATACTCACATATTTGGTCGTCCATTTCCCATCGTAGATAATGAAGGCAAAGTTTATGATTATATGTTTGAAGCCAAAGATAAAGGAATTATATTCGATCTGGGACACGGCGCCGGAAGTTTCTGGTTCCGTAATGCTGTGCCAGCCATAAATGGCGGATTTTATCCAGACTCCATCAGCACTGATTTGCACATGGGCAATATAAACGGACCTGTAGTCAATATGCTCAATGTAATGTCAAAATGCTTGAGTATCGGTATGTCTTTGCAAGAAGTTATAATGAGATCAACCGTAACGCCCGCTCAAGAGATAAGTCGTCATGATCTAGGAACTTTGAGCGTGGGCAGAGAGGCTGACGTTGCAGTATTAAAACATATCAAAGGAAAGTTTGGATTTACCGATTGCGGTGGAACTAAAATGATTGGCGATCAAAAGCTGGAATGTGCCATGACTATAAGAGCTGGCAATGTTGTCTATGATCCGACAGGATTGAGTATGCCTGAATGGAAAAATGCCCCCATACGCATCAGCTTAAGCGTTTCCAGTGAGACCAAGTAACAATTGATAAGAAGGCAAAATATGGTTACAGATGATATACTAAATGAAGTAACAAAACGTTTGGTTAGTGGATTTCACCCAGACCAAATTATTCTGTTCGGATCGCAAACTCGTGGAACTGCAAACAAACATAGCGATGTGGATATTCTTGCTTATATGTTCCGTAAAAGGTAATCGTCGTGCCTTAACTTTGGATATGTATAGGGCGTTGGAAAACCTTGGTATAGCAAAGGATATTGTGGTTCTTACAAAAGAGGAATTTGAACGAAACCGCCGAATTCCCGGAACTATTGCAAGACCAGCATGGTTAGAAGGGAGAGTTCTTTATGAATATTCCTGATCAGGATGTTCTACTGAAAGTGATGCAATGGATATCTTATGCTGATGATGATCTACGCTTGGCTAAAAACACTTTGGAGACAATGAAAGAAGATCGTCCTTATCATCTTGTTGCTTATCATGCACAGCAATGCGTAGAAAAATATCTAAAAGCATATCTTGTTTACTCTTGCATTGATTTTCCGTATACTCATGATATTTTCCAGCTAATGCAATTATTCGGCAAGGAAGCAAAATGGATAGAAAAAATCCAAGAAGGAGGTCAATGTTATGAAGAGTATTATAATTGTAGCATTATTGTGTCTTTTTAGCGCTCCAGTAATTGTATTATGTCAGAATAAGGATCTTCCGCCAGAATGGGTCTTTGATAACAAGGACGAAATAAAGAATTGGGGAAGCGCTAATCAGCTTCAGCCTTTAGCGATTGATACAGCAAAGAATAAAAAAGGGGACAAAGTAACCATAACCAAAACAGTTTCCCTCGGAACCGATCCATACATCTTCCCTGATGGTGGCTGGGCTGGCTTTCTAGCAGGCGTTCAGCAACCCTTTGACGGCAAAAAGTATCCCATAATATATATCGGTGTCCGAGTCAATGTTACCAGCACATGGCAAATATATTATTATACTGATCAGGATTCAGCATATAGCGAACGCCAAGTGCAAAACTTTCCGGTTGATGCTTCGGATGACTTCGTTGATCTGCAATTCAAAATGTCGACAGGTGGATGGCAGGAAGAGGAAATAAGAGGATTTAGGATCGATCCCGGCACATTTGCAGGTGTAGAGGCTGAAGTTGATTATGTTTCTTTCAGGGGAGTTCCGGGCGGTATGACAAAAGCAGTAGAATCCAAACGCAAACTTGCAATTACTTGGGGTGAAATGAAAAAATAAGGAAGTTTAGCGGATTATACCAATTTTATTATTTAACTGTGCATTGATATAATTTGATGGGCAATGCCCATCCTACATTTAAGAGCTGATTTATGCACAATTATAAAATCAAAATGGTATTAATAAATCGGGGGAGATTATGACTTCACGTGAGGTTGTTAAAAGAGCGATTGAATTTAATCATCCAGAACGTCTGCCGATAAACGGCTATAGCGGAGAAATCAGCGATGTAATCGGGGTAGGCAGAAGGGATATAAAACCACCAGAGGCAGAAAGCGATCCCAACGTTGATCAGTGGCTTTGTCGTTGGGGACATACTGACGTCCCAAATATGGGTCAGGTGAAAGGGCATCCTCTTGAGGATTTGTCACTCATGAAGGGTTTTCCATTTCCCGATGGCAACGATCCAAAACGTTATGAGGATATACCCCGTCAGCTTAATGAGATTGAGGCTGATCCCAACAGGCGTGATAAATTTGTCGTAACAGGCATCTTCATGATACTATGGGAACGTATGCACAGCTTGCACGGTTTTGAGAATTGCATGATTGACCTCATGGACAATACTCCTGAGATAAACGAATTTGCCGATCACATATTGCAATATGATATTGATGTTGTTCAGAATACCTACCGAATTTGTGGAAATCGTGTTCAAGCTATAAACTTCTCTGAAGACTGGGGATCACAGGAGGATCTTCTCGTATCGCCTGATATTTTCCAAAGTTTCTTTATGCCAAGATACAAAAAGCTGTTTGAGGTTATACATGAATGCGGTTATTACGTCTGGATGCACTCCTGCGGGAAGATCAATAAAGCAATTCCGGGGCTGATTGAGGTCGGTTGCGATGTCCTCAATATGCAACAACCACGAACAAACGGCATCAAGGAAATCGGGGATCAATTCGCAGGACACATAAGTTTTGAATCTATATGTGATATTCAGAAAACACTGCCTGTCGGAAATCACGACGAAATCATAAAAGAGGCAAGGGAATTAGTTTATAGCTGGGGAACGCCTAACGGTGGATTTATTCTGTGCGATTATGGCGATGCAAGAGCTATCGGAACTCAGCCAGAAAACAAAGAATTCATGCTAAACGTTTTCCGAAACATTGACCCATACAAACATGGTTGGAAACTATAATGGACTATATTCAGAGAAAAAAATATAGAGTTCATAATCAGCCCATCCCAAATGAACCAGAAATAGAGAAAGGAACAGCAGAAGCAGTATTAAAAGTGTTTGGTAAATGGGCAGGTGATGATAGTGAGGAAATTATTGATCTGATATATTCCACTAGATCAAAAGCGGAGTTCTGATATGTATTTGATAGATATTATAAGGATAAATGGTATTGAAGACTTAGTAATCGAAAATTGGTAGCAAACATTAGGAGGCGATAATGCCGATTAACTATCTTATAAGTGGACAATATAAAGTTTTAAGCGATGATGACCTTGATAATATCCATCTAGCGACTCTTGAAGTTTTAGATGAAGTCGGTGTTAAAGTGGATTATCTACCAGCACTTGAATTGATGAAAGACTACGGATGTAGAGTGGATTTTGATAAGCGTATCGTTCAGATGCCGGAGTATGTTTTGAAAAAGGCATTGTCTACAGCGCCGTCAAGGTTTACTTTATATGGCAGAGATCCAAAATATGATGTAAAGGTAGATACTCAGGCTATCTATACAATCGGTGGATCATCTGCTCTTTCCGTGCTTGATTTAGACGGAAATCGCCGACCTGCCACAAAACAGGATTTGGCAGACTTCACTAGACTTCAAGACGCCCTTGAGAACCTTCACATTATGCACGCAATTGTTATTCCGCAGGATATTGTGCAAGAGGGTTTTGATAGGATTCTATTCTCAATCGTGATGAAAAACACCGCAAGGAACTACTATTCGCAGGGAATGGGTGAGCAGAGCATCAGAGATCAGATAGAAATGGCTTCCGTTATTCTCGGTAGCACAGAGGAAGTTAGAAGAAAGCCGATATTCACCATCGTTGTGTGCCTGACAAGTCCATTGGTTCAAGCAGATATTAGGGTTGCTGAGATTATGGAGTCCGCAAGACATGGTATTCCACTATACGTTGAGGCAGACGCACAACCCGGCGCAACAACGCCGATCACTCTCGCTGGCACGCTAGTTGAGCAATCGGCGAATATACTCTGTGGGATAGCTTTGGCGCAAATGGTTAATCCCGGAACGCCCTGTATCTATGCTATTGCCTCTGGAATAATGGATATGGTGACAGCGAATTATTCCGGTGGAGCGCCAGAAACAACGCTTTTACATTCTGCGACTGCTCAGGTTGCCCATTATTACAACCTTCCATTTCAGGGCGGAACAGGCATAGATGCAACGGTATCGGATGCCCAAGCTGGTTATGAAAGGGCATTGCAGGTTCTTGGCTGTGCGCTCAGCGGAGTTAATTTTATACACCTATCAATAGGCATGATGGAACAGATGTTGATGGCAAGCTATGAGCAATGCGTTATAGATAACGAAATACTCGGCGCTGCGCTTCATATAGCGAAAGGCATTGAGGTCAATAAGGAAACCATTGCGTTAGACGTCATAAAGGAAGTCGGTCCCGGCGGAAACTACCTCGCACACGATCACACTATAAAGCATTTTAGGAAAACAAACTGGTTCCCCAGAATCACCAATCGCAAGAAATGGGAGGATTGGATGATTGACGGCGGAAAAGATATGCGCCAAAGGGCGAATGAAGTAGCAAGAGAGATTTTGGCGAATCATCACCCACAATATTTGTCCGATGATGTCGCAAAAGAAATAGACAAAATGGCAGAATCCGCACAAAAAAGAGCGATTGAAAACTTGAAAAGGTAATCGCCCAAAAAATAGCACGAGGATTTTCGCGGATTTGACCAATATTTAGGATTGCGAATTTAATGACTTCCCAACTAAAAATTGCAGGGGACGTAGGGGCGAAGCATTCGCTGTCAAGATCGATGTATAATAAGAATTTTATCAACGAATGCTTCGCCCCTACATGCAAATTCCATTTTATTAACGATTCGTGATTATTCCATTCCTCGTTTTCATATAGGAGATTTGTCATGGCTAAAATACTCGCTATACTATGCAGTGGCAGAAAAAAAGGATACACAGCAACTTTGCTGGCAGAGGCAGTCAATGGGGCAAAGGAATTTTCAGAGCAAGTTGAGGTCGAACTCGTCCATTTGCACGATTACAGCTTTGGTCCATGCACCAGTTGTTTTCATTGCATAAGAGACCCTGAGCATAAATGTATTCTTGACGACGATTTCGGAAGAAATGGAAAAGGTGAAATCTACCAAAAGATAGATCAAGCAAACGGATGGATAATCGCCGATCCAGTTCATATGTGGGGACCAACCGCACAATGCCATTTGTTTATTGAACGCTGCTATCCTTTTGTCTGGAGTGGTAAGTTAGAGGGTATGCCGATTATATCAATGTCATGCGCAACAAATCAGGGAATGCACAGGTTGGCTTATGCAGAGATATGCAAATGGGCTTTTACTCTTGGTTTGAGATACATAGATGGCTTGGCTGTTCACGCTTCATATTTTCAGGAATCCCTCAAAGAAGCAAAATATTTAGGCAAAAAACTGGCAGAATTCGCTTTATTTGATGAAAAAGATGGCAGGAAAAAGTTTATTAACGATGAGGACAAATACCTTTACTATATGGATAAGCCATGGAATGGTCTATCGCCATATATGGATAATCTATCTCTTGGCAGTTTTGGCTGGCAGTTATCCATGATAGAAACTGCGCTGAAACGTGGAGTTTTCAAACGAGAAGAAGCCATTGAGTTGCTAAAAGAATCTAGCGAGGAATTTAAGGAAGCAGTGCGATATTATAATCTGGGAGATTACGAAAATGCTATAAAATATCTGGTTCGAGCAAGTTCGTTTTGGACTCATGCTACGTGGAAAGAATTTTTGGAAGAACAGGCAATTAAAGCCTCTCCGCCGGATGTTTACCGACCGTTACCCAAGGAAGATTGAAGATTGAAGATTGAAG
>ERZ1292640.4792-Hain-H43-02um-R1-4792-length-10175-cov-4_pt1 | contig 10175 bp, 9 predicted proteins | sample MGYA00564404_ERZ1292640 | MGnify/ENA primary metagenome ERZ1292640 (study PRJEB36523, sample SAMEA6512636) | groundwater metagenome | collected 2019-01-08 | study: AquaDiva: Metagenomics assemblies of 32 groundwater samples | reverse complement strand
GTGAAATTGACATTTTATTGTCATTTAAAATAACAATGAGACGGCTTTTTTGATTTCCAGCATTATTCATAGCCTCATACGCCATTCCTGCACTCATTGAACCATCTCCAATAACAGTAATGACCTCATGCTTTTCTTGATTGTGATCTCTTGCTAAAGCCATACCTAAAGCGGAAGATACAGCGGTGCCCCCATGGCCTCCAATGAAGGAATCATATTCGCTCTCTAATCTTTTTGTGAAACCAGAGATTCCTCCTGGTTGACGCAGAGAAAGCATTTTTTCACGTCTACCAGTTAGAATTTTATGTGGATAGGCCTGATGCCCAATATCCCAAATTAATTTATCTTTTGGTGTATTAAAAACATAATGAATCGCCACTGTAAGCTCAATTACTCCAAGCCCAGCACCTAAATGCCCACCTGTTTTCGAAACAATCTCAATAGTTTCTTGACGCAGTTCATTACAAAGACCCTCCAATTTTGTCTTTTTGAGCTTTCTTAAATCGGATGGATAATGAATGTTATGTAAAATTGGCTTACTAATGACCATAAAATTTTGCAAGTAAAAATTATGAATAAAATAAAGGCTTATTTATATTTAAGCAAGGATAATATTAAATTTCATCATCTTCTGAATCCTCGTCATCTATGTAATGTTTTTTCTTTATATAAAAGAAAATTATAAGCCATCCCACAATCAAGGAGGCGACCATAGGCACGCCTTTGAAATAATAACCTGTAATTAAAGTTAGTATAATAAAGGAGTAAAAAATAAGTAGTTTAGTATCTTTTTTCATTTTTTATTGTGGTTTATTTCTTCATAAAGAAAAGTTTAATCATATTTAAATTAAAATTCAGTTAATTCAATTATTATTCAACAGAATCATCTATATATAGATTTTCTTGTGGTCTTGCATAACCGAGAATAGATTTTGCTTGCTCTTCTAGGAGGTCTAAGTCTAGTGAATCAGATTTCAATAAATTTGTTTTATGTTCTAAGGTTAATCTCTCAGCTCTAACCATTTCTAATTCAGAGTAAAGAGAAGAAATTTGACTATTGAGTTTGAAATAGGCTAAAACACCTCTTCCTCCACTAATTATATGATAACAAAAGTAACATATTATTGCTGCTGAAAAAAAAGTTAGTAAAAAGCTTCTAATACTTAACCTAGACAAAATAATCCCTTATATTACATAGATAGTAAAAGCCTAGCAGTCAAAATAATATAAATCAACCTAATTTCTCCTAAGTCCAGCGTTTTATTTAGCCAGAGATGATTTATTGTAATTTAGCAACATTATAACATTTTTTTAAGTGATTAATTTTCTTGAGTTTTTTAATAATTATCCTATACTTAAGCTTTTAATTTATTAGGAATATTGATAATGCCAGAAGTAACATTTAATGGTCCAGATGGAAGGATAGAAGGAAAGTTTCATAAGTCTGAAATTAAAAATGCACCAGGCGCGCTTATTCTGCACCCACATCCTTTATACGGTGGAACAATGAATAATAAAGTTGTTTATTCCTTATATCAGGCCTTTAAACAAAATGGGTTCCATGTATTACGTATTAACTTCAGAGGAGTTGGTAGATCGCAAGGAAAGTTTGATAATGGCGTAGGAGAGCTCACCGATGCCGCCACCGCATTAGATTGGCTACAAAATCAAAATCCTGATATTTCAAATTTCTGGATTAGTGGATTTTCTTTTGGAGCTTGGATTGCTTTGCAGCTAATGATGAGAAGACCTGAGATTCAATCTTTTGCTGTAGCGTCTCCTCCAGTTAATAAATATGATTTTTCATTTCTTTCTCCTTGCCCGGCTAAAGGAATTATAGCTCAGGGAGATCAAGATAGTATTGTGAGTGAAGCTGCTGTAGCAGATTTTGTGGATAGATTATCTAAGCAAAAAAATACGGATGTAGATTACCAAGTTATTCACGGAGCTGATCATTTCTTCCGCGGAAAAACTGACGAATTAACTGAGATTGTAGGCAGCTATATTACGCATACTATGCTTAATAGACAGCCCCGGAAATCTAAGCCAGACAGAAGAAGAAGACAAAATATTGAATAATTAAAATAGAAAGGAATATATGCCAAAAATAACATTTATTAACAAAGACGGTAGTGAAAGAACAATCGAAGCAAAAAATGGACAAACCATTTTAGAGCTAGCTCATCAAGAAGATTTGCCTTTAGAAGGAGCTTGTGAAGGTTCACTTGCTTGTTCAACTTGTCATGTAATTGTAGATCCCGAATATTATGATAAATTAAAACCAGCATCTGAGGAAGAGGAGGATATGCTTGATTTAGCTTTTGGTCTTACTCAAACTTCTAGGCTCGGTTGTCAAATATCTATGAGCGATGAATTAGATGGGCTTAAAGTTACTATTCCAGCTGCTTCAAGAAATATTTCTGTAAAATAAAGATAATGAAAAAAAGAGCTTTATTAATTTCTGTAGTTTTATTTTTCTTAAGCGTTATTTACTCTATCATTTGGTTTTATGCCGCACGTAATTTAGAGATTTTATTGAAAGAAGTAGCTTTTAAAAAAGAGAATCAGTTGCTTGAATTTGAAAAAGTGAAAGTTTCTGGTTTTCCATTTAAACTTAAGGCCAAGGTTTATAATCTCAAATATCATTTTCACTATACTGAAGAGCCAACTAGCAAATTTACTGCGAATTTTACAGCAAATAGCTTAAGTATTTGTTCAAATATTCTATTTAATAAATTTTCATTCCATTTCCCTAAAGAATCAATGCTGAATGTGATTTATGATGATAAATTTTCTAATATTAAACTCATCTCTAATGATGAGCATTATATTCAGATCAAAGAGGATCATTTCATAAATTTATACAGAGTTATAAAACATATTAAAGATATAGAAAAAATTCAATATGATGACATCACAGTTAAACAAGTGAAATATTATTCTAAGAACCTAGATTTAATAAATGAATCCTTAAATAAAAAAATAGTGAATATGGACTCTGATTTTGAAGTGAATCTAGGATATAGGTCAGATAAACTCCGTAATTTAGCATTAGATTCTTCATCTAACATAAATATTGGAGAAGATTCTTCATTTAAAAAAGATTCTAATAATATTATCACAAACATAAAGTTAGAAACAAAATTAAAACCAGATGATGAAGGTGATACATTTTCTATTTTAGCAGCAAAAGTTGATAACTTAGATCTTAAGTTTAACAGCACGAAACTAACTTTTTCTGGAGAGATGAAAGATCATGTGAATGATAATTTATTTATTGAGTTTAATTTATCGATCACAGATTTTAATAATTTTATAAATCTATTATTAAGTAACGGTAAAATATCAGCTGAAAAAGCCAATATATTAAAAGAAGCTTTTAAAGCAATTAGTGGAAGTGAAGATATTGATAATATAAATATTAGAATCTATAATTCAAAAGATGGATTTATTAAAATTGGAAATACAGACATGGATTCATTACGGTTATTTTTTCAACAGTTTTTAACGAGTGATTAAATGAAACAAAAAGCACATGGAATCCTAAAACTCATTTTTGAATATGCTCCATTGGTAGCGTTTTTTATTTCCTATAAAATTTCTAATGATTTTGTTATGGCGACGAAATATCTCATGGCTTCAAGCGTAATATCAATATCGCTTATGTATTTGATTCTAAAATCAGTTCCTAAAATTATGCTATATAGTGCTATATTAATTATAGCTTTAGGACTTCTCACCGTTATTTTCAATGATCCTACTTTTGTAAAAATAAAACCTACAATATTATACTTGTTTTTTGCAGCAATACTTGCATTTGGTTTATGTATAAAGAAAATCTTATTTAAAAATTTATTTGAAAAAAATATAAGTCTTACCGATGAGGAGTGGAAAATTTTCACTAAAAGATGTATATATTTTTTAATATTTGCAGCCATCTTAAATGAATTAGTTTGGAGAAATTTTTCTGACTATTTCTGGATTAAATTTAAATTATTTGGTATGCCTATTTGTACTTTCGTCTTTCTCGCATTTAATGCAAAATTCTTTGTTCAAGATAATAATAAAAAATAATTATTCTTATTTACTCCTTGGAACTTAGCTGCTACTGACAACGTTGTCCCTTGCTTGTAAAGTTTGCTCTAGGAATGTAAGAAGTAGAGGGGGGGATTTTATCTGCATCATCTATTCTTAGCGCTGCTAATTGTGTAGCTGAATCTAAAAGGCTCTTCCTAACGTTATTGGCTCTTGTCTTAAGTTTTGCCGCTTTATATTCTTTTTCAGACTCTTTAAATGATTTTTTTTCCCGTATAGCTTTAATTATTATACGGACTCCACGAAGAATATGTAATTTACTATCATCATTATAGCTTTCTTTTTTCTTAATATATTCATCAAACGGGTCATTTGTGTTTTCTTTTGGTATAATATTTTTATCACCAAAAATCGCTTCACTAACATTTTCACGCAATTGATCACCAGTTTCTATATTTTTACCATTCTCAACTATTAATCTATAGAGAAAAATTTCTGGATTTGTAAGCTCTTGATTACCATCCTTTGAAGCTTTTGTTTCCTTTAATTCTTCCTTTAAATATGGTGCTAATTTATTTAAATTATCCTTTGATAGGCTGTTAATTAGGTTCTGATCTTCTAGAATTTTTTTAGCAATATTGTTATCTATATATGGTAAATCTTTAATTAATTCATTAACACTATTATGGTACCCTTCAGTGTTGCCAATAATTTTTGTTCCTAAGATATTTATAGCTAGATCTCGCTTTTCTTCCTGATTCATCTCAGAAGTCGCTAGTTGTGGATTTTTTTCTAAAAACTTGTTAATTGCCTTAGCATTAACTTCAAGTGCCAGGTGCTTATCATTTGAATTCTCAATAAAATCATGAATTAATTTTGCATTCTGAGGCTTAGTTAAAAACTCTTGAGCAGATTGTAAGTTTAGCTTATGCTCCTTATTTTTGTCTTTTAATGCGTTATATAATTCTAAATTATTACCCATGACACAACTTACCAAAAGATCATTTATGTCTTGAGAATTGTTAAATTGCATGTGATCTTTAAATTCATCTTGAATGAATGAACTAAGCTTTTGTTTAGCCTCACCTTCTAATTTGTTTGTTTCTTCTACTAATTCAATAACCATAGCAGGAGCGTAACTTGGGTGCTGTTCCTTCACAAGAAGAGCGTATTTCTTTAAAATCTCAGGATGAGTTTGAGCATTTTCAATAGCAAAATTATATAATTGATTATACAAAGCCCATTTCTCTTCAGGATTACCTAGAGAAGGTTTCTGATCCAGGAGGGCATTTATTTTATCAAAATTAGGCTTATCATTATCAAAGCATTGATTATATGCGGCAATGGTGAATTTATCTTCAACAGTTAAAAGCGGATGATCTGGATTAGAGTAAATACTAACGAAGGCCTCAGTATTACCAGCAATCTCACACATTTCTTTTATTGCAGCAACGTTGCCTAAATGAACTTGTTCATTGAGATAATCATTAGTTCCTTTTACAATAAATGCATTGATTCTTCCATGAAGATTAGTAGGTAATTTTCCTTGAAGCGCCTGATAATTCTCATGTAGATTTACAAGAGTATCCTTGTGAACCTCGTTTTTATCGAAATTTTGTTGATCCTCTCTAGAGTCTATTATGTTTGATATTTCTTTTAAATTGTCTCTTTCTTCATTTGAAAGTACACCAAATTTATATCCTGCATTTTTATAATGTGGATTATATAATTTAATTAGAGCATCAATTTGTTGGATGTTTTTTATATTCTTAGAATTATTACTAGTTTCTACAAGTCTATTTAACACTTGATGCATCAATTTAGGATTTTGTTTAGCAATAAGATTAATCGTCATATCAAGAAGATCAGGATTCTGCATATTATTTAAAGCAAAATCAAGCGCTTTACCTGCAAGTCCATCTTTAGTTAAATCATTTCCAAGTTGAGGATTTTGCTCTAGGAATTCTCTAGCCTCTGGTATTCTTAAATCATACAACCTTGCAGCATTTATAACTAACTCTTTTACTTCATCTGCAGTTTTTATTTGATCATATCCTAGCTCTCTTAAAATAAAAGGATGTTTTTTTATGTATTCATACACAAAATGCTCTTTTAAAAACTGCTCCCTATTATTAGAATCTACGAATGTATTTTTTTCATCTAAATATTTTTGAGCATCATCAGCTAACCCCAACCTGTATTTCTGCATAAGTTCTTTTGTTTTTTCTTGCTCTATAAGATTAGGTAAATCTTCTTCTAATAAAATTCCTGGATGCTCGTCTAAATATTTTTGAGCAAGTTCTAATTTTTTATTCTCAAAATCTTCTTGTGCATACTTTTTATCAAATATTGCATTACCAATTTGAGATGAATACTCTATAATACTGCTTTGTACTTTAGAGAAGTTTTTTGTTGGAGGATACATATTAAACACATGAAACATTATTCCATGATTCCCTTTATTAAATAACAACTGAAAAGCTGGTATTGGATGATCTTCATCTGTAAAATATGGATCAGCTCCATTCTCGATACATTCTTTAATACTATTAAGGGGAGCATCCTGTGTTTGACAAAGGGTAAATAACCTTTCCTGATATGCTAATCTATCTTCTTCATCAACTTGAACCGGTTCTTTTGAATTTCTTCTAAAATATTTCATACAATGTAACCATTCTATTATTAACTCTATATCCCTCTATTATTAGATAATAATTAATAAGAAAATGTTAATATCTCACTTTTAATTAGATTATTATAATAAAATTATTATAATAATTATTTTAACTTCTTGAAGTTTTCATGGCTACGCAAATAGATAAAATAGTATATTTACTTTCAAAAATTCCAGGCGTTGGTCCGCGCTCTGCAAGGAGAGCTTTATTGCATCTTCTTAAATATCGTGAACAATTGATGCTTCCTTTAGCTGAAGAACTTGAGAAATCAGCAAAATTAATTAAGCATTGTCAAATTTGTAATAATATAGACGATAACTCTCCATGCTCTATTTGTTTAGATAATAAAAGGAATCAAAAAATTATATGTATTGTTGAAAATATTAGTGATTTATGGGCCATTGAAAGAGGTAAAATTTTTAATGGAGCATATCATGTGCTTGGGGGAACACTTTCAGTGTCGCATGGAAGAGGGCCCGATGATTTAAGTCTAAAGACTTTAGCTTCAAGAATTAAAACCGATCAAGTTGAAGAAGTTATTATAGCTACCAGTGCAACACTTGATGGGCAAACTACAGCTTTTTATATAACAGAATTTCTAAATAAAGAAACTCAAATACATATAACGCGCCTAGCTTATGGAATACCAGTTGGCGCGGAGTTGGATTACTTAGATGATAGCACGTTAGAAGCTTCATTTATTTCTAGAAAAGCTTTTTAAAGCCTTAGCCCCAATAACATTATACCTCCAGCCACTTAAAAACCTAGGATTAGGAGTTAATCCATTTGCAAATGATTTAAGCTCACTACTCGTTGCTATTAATTGAGGAGGGAGCCTGTAAGCTTCTGCTTCATTTTTAAGAAGGCTTTTCAACTCCACGAGAAGTTCTAAATTATTATTCTTAATATCTTTTACTTCATCTTCTTTTAGGGTCTTTTTTATAACTTCAATAATTTCTATAGCATATTTTTCTTTTATAGAGATAGTTTTTTTTAGCTCTAAAAGGGAGAGGGGGATAGTCTCAACTAACTTTATAAGATCATTTTCATGGAGAAAATGATTACGAGGCAAGTCTTTTTCTTGAGCCTTCATCTCCCTCCATGCTGCTAAATTTTTAAGTAGAGGAGTAAAACAAAGATTTTTATTGCTTTTGATTTTTCTCCATACTTGATCCAAATCTACTATATAAGTATTAGGATCGCTTAAAATTAACATCTCTTCATTTGCCCAATCTAAATAATTATTTTTTTCTAAAAGTTTTATTAGCTTAATATATATATCATACAGATAAGTAACATCACCTATAGCATAATCTATTTGCGATTTGAGCAATGGGCGTTTTCTCCAATCACTAATGCGAAGACTTTTATCTAATTGAATACCAAAAAACTCTTTAACTAAATTATCATAACTTATGCTCAAGCCAAATCCGCAGAAGCTAGCTGCAATTTGAGTGTCAAATATATTTTTTGGCAATCGTTTAAAAACCTGATATAGGATTTCTAAATCTTGCTTCGCAGAGTGAAAAATTTTTACTATCAAATCATTCTGTAAAACTTCATCCAAGGGTGATAGATCAAGATTATTAATCAATGGGTCAATCAGAAATTGTTCACTCTCAGTTGCCAGCTGGAGAAGGCAGAGCTTTGGATAATAGGTGTTTTGACGAAAGAACTCTGTGTCTATAGCAATATATTTATTACCCTGTAATTCACTACAAAGATTGGTTAGTTCTAAGGAATTGGTTATTATTTTCATAAATTTTTACTTGCAAAAATACTGTTTTCAGGGTTAAATGCTCTTTTTAAATAAACTAACTTGAGAATTCTAAATTATGCATAAATATCGCACTCATACATGTGGTGAATTGAGTTTAACTCATCTTAATCAAGAAGTAAAACTTTCTGGTTGGGTTCATAGAAGAAGAGATCATGGTAGTTTGGTTTTTATTGATTTAAGAGATCATTATGGAATAACCCAATGTGTTATAGCTTCAGATGAGAAATTAACAAATGCTATTGCTCACTTGCATTATGAATCTGTTGTTACTATTACTGGTACAGTAGTTCCAAGAGCTGATGATGCAAAAAACATGAATATTCCAACTGGTGAAATTGAGGTAAAAATAAAAACATTTCATTTAGAATCAGATGCTGAAGCCTTACCAATTCAAGTAAACACTGATAAGGATTTCCCTGAAGACACTCGTTTAAGATATCGTTTTTTAGATTTGAGAAGGGAAAAATTGCATAATAATATTATTTTAAGATCCAAGATCATCTCTGCAATTAGAGAGAAGATGACAAAATCTGGGTTTATGGAATTTCAAACACCTATTCTAACGGCTAGTTCTCCTGAAGGAGCTAGAGATTTTTTAGTACCAAGTAGAATGCACCCAGGGAAGTTTTATGCTCTGCCGCAAGCGCCCCAACAATTTAAACAATTATTGATGACTTCAGGCTTTGATCGTTATTTTCAAATAGCTCCATGTTTTAGAGATGAAGATGCTAGAGCTGATAGGTCACCTGGAGAGTTTTATCAACTAGATATTGAGATGGCATTTGCAACTCAGGAAGATGTGTTTAACGCAGTTGAGCCAGTAATGCGTTCAATTTTTACTGATTTCTCATCCAAGAAAGTTACAGAGTTTCCTTTCCCTAGAATTGCCTATAGTGAAGCCATGCTTAAATATGGAGTGGATAAGCCTGATTTACGCAATCCACTTATTATCAGCGATGTTACGGAAATATTTAGAGATTCAGAATTTACAATTTTCCGTGAGAATATTAAAAAAGGCGCTATTGTGAGAGCAATACCAGCACCTAAGACCGCAAGTTTACCACGTAGTTTTTTTGATAAGATGATTACATTTGCTCAAGAGAACGGAGCGGCAGGGCTTGGATATATTAACTTCAATGATGATGGGTCTGCAAAAGGTCCCATTGCTAAATTCTTAAAAGACGAGCAGTTAGAGAATTTAAAAAAGATAGCTGGACTGAATAATGGCGATTCTGTTTTTTTCTCATCAGATTTAGAAAATAAGGCGGTTAAGCTTGCTGGACAAGTTAGAATTAAATTGGGTGAAGAATTAAACTTAATAGCTCACGATTGCTTTGCTTTTTGTTGGGTGATAGATTTTCCATTTTATGAATGGAACGAAGAAGATGGAAAGATCGATTTTAGCCATAATCCCTTCTCAATGCCACAAGGTGGTTTAGAAGCATTAAGTAACGCTAAAACCAAAGAAGATTTATTAAATATAAAAGCCTTCCAGTATGATATTGTATGTAATGGAATTGAGCTTTCTAGTGGAGCTATTCGTAATCATAAGCCAGAAATAATGTATAAAGCTTTTGAAATTGTAGGATATGGAAAAGAAGAGGTTGAAGACCGTTTCCGCAGCCTTATAACTGCATTTAAATATGGAGCTCCTCCTCATGGAGGTGTTGCACCTGGTATTGATA
>ERZ1292640.4791-Hain-H43-02um-R1-4791-length-10175-cov-6_pt1 | contig 10175 bp, 8 predicted proteins | sample MGYA00564404_ERZ1292640 | MGnify/ENA primary metagenome ERZ1292640 (study PRJEB36523, sample SAMEA6512636) | groundwater metagenome | collected 2019-01-08 | study: AquaDiva: Metagenomics assemblies of 32 groundwater samples | reverse complement strand
ACACCTCGCCTCACTTGATCCGTCTCGAAGAGCGCGTGGCGATCGATGGAGTGGAGGTCGACCGGCTCGAGCTCGACGAGGCGCTTGGTCGGGCACGGACGGCCATCGACGGCCTGCTGAGCGTCGGGAGCTTGCGCGCCCAGCCAACGTTTTTTGAGGTGGTCACGGCCACTGCCTTCGAGATCTTCCGCCATCGACGTGTCGAGGTCGCCGTGCTCGAGGTTGGCCTGGGCGGTCGGCTCGACGCCACCAATGTTGTGTCGCCTGTCGCGGGCGCCATCACCACGATCGATCTCGAACATCAACGCTACCTGGGCGACACCCTCGCGCAGATCGCCGCCGAGAAGGCGGGCATTGTGAAGCCGGGTCTGCCGGTGGTGTGCGGCGAGCGAAAACCAGAGGCCGTGAACGTGATTGCCGCGACCTGCCGGGCGAAGGACGCCGAGCTGATCCTGGCATGGGAAGGCGTCGACCTGATCGCGGCCGATGCCGGCGGCCAGTCCGCCATCACCGTGCGGACACCGACGCGCGCCTATCCGCCCTTCACGCTGGGACTAGCTGGGTTGCATCAGATTCAGAACGCGCTGGTGGCCGTGCGGCTGCTCGAGACGCTCGACGCGGCCGGCCTGGCGGTGCCCGCCGCGGCCGTTGGTGCCGGTCTGCAACACCCTGGCTGGCGCGGCCGTCTGGAACTGGTCCACTTGCCCAATGGCCGCCGCCTGCTGCTGGATGCGGCCCACAATCCGGCAGGCGCAGCGTCACTGGCCGCCTATCTGCGGGCCGTGTTTCCCGGCGGCGTCTCCCTGGTGTTCGGGGCAATGGCCGACAAAGATCACGAAGCCATGCTGCGCGTCCTGCTGCCCTGCGCCATCCGCGTGATCGCGACCACCGCACCGTCGAACCGCGCCGCGCCGGCCGCCGACCTGGCACGGCTGGTCACCTTGGTGCGCCCCGAGATGGCGGTGCTCATCGAACCGGATCCTGGACGTGCGCTGGATCAAGCGTGCCGCATCGGCGGCGACGTCTGCGTGGCGGGTTCGATCTTCTTGGTTGGCGCGGTTCTGCCCTTGTTGCCGGCTGATTCCTCTGCGTAGGCCCGACACACGCATGACGAGGCGACTGTCAGGCGGTTGGCTGGGCTTCGTGTGCCGTGGTAACCTTCGAGTCACATGAGACGATGGGTGGGAATCACGGTGTGGCTGGCCGCATTCGGGTGGTGCGGCACCTCACTGGCCTTCGCACAGCAACCACCCCCGCCGCAACCCCCGGTCTCACCCCTCGTGCTGCCACTGCCGCCGGCCGTGCTGGGCCTTGACACGTCACGCCAGTTGCACCTGGAACGCGTTGATACGAATCACTGGAAGCTGGTCGGCGAAGTGGAAGTCGAACGGGCCGACATGAAGATATTCGCCGACGAGATGGAGATTTTCACCGATCGAGACCTGCTGACCGCCAAGGGCAACGTCACGCTCACAACCCCGACGCACACCATCTCGGCCGACACGCTGGAATTCAACATGAAGACCGAACTGGGCGTCTTCCATCACGCGTCGGGCAGCGCGAAATTTGGCAACGACACGGGGACGGCCGGAAACGAATTCGGAGCGCAGGAACCCTCGGTCCTGTTTTACGGCGAGATGATTGAGAAGATTGGAGAACGCAAGTACCGCCTCACGAAGGGCGCCTTTACCAGTTGCGTGCAACCGAAGCCGCGGTGGGAACTGGTGGCCGGCACCGTCGTGTTGAATCTCGATCACTATGCGTTTCTGCGGAACTCGATCCTGAAAGTGAAGGGCGTCCCGATCCTGTACTTGCCGGCGGTCTACTACCCCATCAACAAGGAGGACAGGGCCACCGGCTTCCTGATGCCCATCTACGGAACCTCGACGCTGCGTGGCCAGACGTTGAGCAACGCCTTTTTCTGGGCGCTCGGACGATCCCACGATGCCACCTTCATGCACGACTGGTTCTCGAGAACCGGCCAGGGGATAGGGGCCGAGTACCGCTACACCGCGAGCGCCGGGTCGAGAGGGAATGCCAGCTTCTACCGCCTGATGGAGCGATCGAAGATCGTCAAGAGTCTGGATGGCACAGAGACCGCCTACTACGCCGGCGCTGGCAGCTTCCAGGTGCGGGGCGACGTCAGCCAGGGGCTGCCGCTGGGGTTGACGGCCCGCGGTCGTGTCGACTATTTCTCGAACATTCGAACCCAGCAGACCTTCAACACAAATGTCTACCAGGCCACGACGTGGAACCGGTCGTTTGGCGGCGGCGCGTCGGGGTCGTGGGGCGCTTACAGCGCGGGGGTGGACGTCGGGCGTTCCGAGTATTTCTACAATGCTTCCACTTCGTCGTTGACCGGATCGTGGCCGCGCGTGGTATTCAGCCGGGGTGAACAGCCCATCGGCCGGCTGCCACTGTACTTCACCATCAACACGGATCTCGGCCAAGTCATCAACGAAACGCACTCCGGAGACACGGTCAAGGAGTACAACCTCTGGCGTGGCAACGTGAGCCCCACGCTGCGATTCCCATTCACGAAGTGGCCTTTCCTCACCATCAACTCGTCGCTGGCGTGGCGCTACAGCTGGTTCAGCGAGCAGTATGACGCCGCCGGGCAACTGGCCAGCGTGCCGATCGCGCGAAGCTACTTCGATATGTCTGCCCGCATCACGGGACCGGTGTTCAACAGGATCTGGGACAGGCCCAACAGCCGGTACGCCGAGAAAATCAAGCACTCTGTGGAACCCTGGGTGTACCTCCAGCGGATCACGGCGATCGAGAACTTCAAGCTGCTGCCGAAAAGCGACAGCAGCGACTACGTGATCGGACAAACCACCCGGGTCACCTACGGCCTCAACAACCGCTTCTACGCCAAGATGCCCCAGGAAGGCGGGAAGACCCAGAGCACGCAGATCATCAGCGTCGCCATTCGCCAGACCTACTACACCGACGCCAGCGCCGGAACCTACGACTACGACTATTCCACGCTGTACGGGCGCGCAAAGGTCAGCAAGTTCTCGCCGGTGTTGCTCACGGTGTCGGTTGCGCCCACCAAGGCCATTGAGGGCTCGTTTCGTGCGGAGTACGACGTCAGTCAGTACCAGTGGCGAAGCCTCGGCGCGTCGGGAACCGCCAAGGTCGGCGAGTGGCTGTCGACCTCGGGAGGTTGGAATCTGCGGCGCTACAGCTATGTCACTGTCGGCTCACAGTTGTCCAATCACTATCTGAATAGCGATACGAGCGTGCGACTGGGTCAGAAGCGCCGCTTCGGAGGCGTCGTGTCATTCAACTACGATCTCCAGAACGGGTTTTTCATGCAGAAGCGCTTCACGGGTTTCTACAATGCCCAGTGTTGCGGCGTGGCTGCCGAGTTCCAGACGTTCAACTTCGCCGGCGTCTACTATCCGGGGTATCGCCCGCCCGTACTGGTCGATCGGCGGTTCAATATTTCGATCACGCTGGCCGGCCTTGGCACGTTCTCGAACTTCCTCGGCTTCTTCGGGATCGGTCAGGGATACCGCTAATGGTAGACGTTCTGGTGACGGGCGGGGCGGGTTTCATCGGCAGCCATTTCGTACGCTACGGGCTTGGGGCGCACCCGGACTGGCGCGTCACGACCCTGGACAAGCTCACCTACTGCGGACGACTCGAGAACCTGCAGGACGTGATGGACAACCCGCGCCACCGGTTCGTTCGCGGCGACATCGGCGACGCGGCCGTGGCGGCGCCGCTTGTGCAGACCTCGGACATCGTTGTGCACTTCGCCGCCGAGACGCACGTGGATCGCTCGCTGCAGAGCGCCGGCGAGTTCCTGCACACCGACATTCTCGGCACCTTCGTCCTGCTCGAGGCTGCGCGTGACGCTCGGCGGCTGCGACGGTTCATCCAGATCTCGACCGACGAAGTGTACGGCAGCGTGCCGGCCGGCGCGTCGAAAGAGACCGATGAACTGCGGCCGCGCAACCCCTACTCGGCCAGCAAGGCGGGGGCCGACCGTCTGGCGTACAGCTACTGGGCGACCTACCAGGTGCCGGTCGTGGTGACGCGGGCGTCGAACAACTACGGCCCGAATCAGTTTCCCGAGAAGGTGATCCCGCTGTTCATCACCAATGCGATCGACGACCGCGGGCTGCCGCTCTACGGTGATGGGATGAACGTGCGCGACTGGTTGTACGTGGAAGACCACTGCCGCGCCATCGATCTGATCCTCGATCGCGGCACGACCGGCGAGGTCTACAACATCGGGGGCGGCAACGAAGTGCACAATCTCGAACTGACGCGCCGCATCCTCGAGTTGACCGGCAAGCCAGACACGCTGATTTCGCCTGTTGCCGATCGGCTGGGCCACGACCGGCGCTACGCCCTCGATACGACGAAACTGCGCAGTCTCGGCTGGGCGCCGGCGACGGCGTTTGACGAGGGCCTGCGGGCGACGGTGGAGTGGTATCGCGCCAACCCGGGATGGTGGCGCCCGATCAAGCAGGGCGATCCGGCCTTTCAGGCGTACTACCACGCGCAATACGAAGCGCGAAGCACAAGCTAGCCTCCCACCTGAGGGGAACGTGCCCGACGTGAGCGACACACCAACGGTGCTCGTGACGGGTGCGGCCGGATTCGCGGGCAGCCACCTGCTCGATCTGCTGGCCGGTGATGGCGTGCGCGTCGTCGCGCTGAGGCGCCCGGGCGTCGGCGCCGAGGTGCAGGCCCGCTACCCGGGCATCGAGTGGCTCGAAATCGAATTGCTCGACCGCGACGCGGTGCGACACACGCTGGCCGATCTCCAGCCTCGCGTCGTGTATCACCTGGCGGGCTCCCCGCACGTGGGCCAGTCCTGGAAGAAGGCCACTGACACCCTGTCCATCAACGTGATGAGTACCCATCACCTGCTGGAAGGGCTGCGCCTGGCGCACCTGCACTCGCGCGTGGTGGTGCCCAGTTCCGCGTACGTGTACCGGCCTGCCGATCGCGCGCTTGGCGAGGACGACCCGGTGGAATCGACCAGCCCGTACGCCATCAGCAAGATCGCCACCGAACTGGCCGCGCGCAAGGCGTCAGCGCGCGACGGTATTCCGGTCGTCATCGCCCGCGCGTTCAATCACATCGGCCCGAGGCAGGATGCCTCGTTCTTTGCGTCCGGCGTCGCCCGGCAGATTGCCCTGATCGAGCAGGGCCGGCTGGAGCCCATCATCCGCGTGGGCAGCCTGGACACCCGGCGCGACTTCACCGATGTACGCGATACGGTGCGCGCCTACCGCGCGCTCGCAACAGACGGCCGGCCTGGCTGCGCCTACAACGTGTGTTCCGGTCAGGCGTACGCGGTGCGGGACCTGCTTGACGGTCTGGTCGCCCACTCACGCGTGCCGGTCGAGGTGCGACAAGATCCCGATCGGTTCCGTCCCAACGACACACCGCTGCTGCTCGGCGACCACTCGCGTATCACCCGCGATACGGGGTGGGTGGCTATCGTGCCACTTCACCAGACGCTTCGCGACCTGCTCGATCATTGGCGGCAACAGGTGTGAGGCCGGCATGAAGGTCCTGGTCACCGGCGGAACCGGGTATCTCGGACGAGCAGTCGTCGGTGCCATTCAGGCGGCCGGCCATGCCACCACGGTGTTCGCCCGGTCGGCGACGGCGAGCGGGCTTCGGGGTGTGCTCGTCGATGGAGACATCCGGGACAGCAGCCACGTGATGGCGACGGCCTTCGGTTGCGACGCCATCGTGCACATCGCGGCGCTTGTCGCGGTGTGGCGAAAACAGGCGCGCCAGTTCGACGAGGTGAACGTCGGAGGCCTCGCCAACGTGCTCGACGCCGCCCGCCACCATCGCATCCGCCGCGTCGTCTACACGTCGTCGTTTCTGGCGCTGCCTCCTGGCGGGGTCGACCAGTCCCCGGCGTGGAACGATTACCAGCGAACCAAATCCGTTGCCGATCGCCTCGCCCATGCGGCGGCCCAGCATGGGGCGCCGATCGTCACGCTCTACCCGGGGGTCATCTATGGACCCGGCGTGCTGTCGGACGGAAACCTGGTTGGCCGTTTGATCGCCGATCATCTGGCCGGACGCCTTCCTGGACTGGTGGGCGCCGGCCGCATCTGGTCGTTTGCCTATATCGGCGATGTGGCGGCCGCGCACGTGGCGGCGCTCGACCGGGGTCGCCTCGGGCAGCGGTATCTGCTGGGCGGCGAGGATGCGCCTCCCATGCGTGTGTTCGAATTGGTGCGACGCCTCACCGGCCATCCGCTGCCGCGCCGTCTGCCGGCCTGGTTGGCGGCCGGGGCGGCACTGGCCGATGAACTGCGTGTCTCGTGGTTCGGGGGCATCCCGCGCCTGACGACCGGCACGCTGGAGATTCTGCTGCACGACTGGCCGCTGGGCTGCGTGCTGGCTCAGGAGGAACTTGGGTACCGTGTCACTCCGCTTGACGAAGGCATCAGCCGAGTGATCGCCTCGCTGGCCAGGGGCCCGCAGGCTGGTGGCCAGCCCGCCGAAGGCTAACCCGTGTCTTCAGAAACGCGCCGCCAGATCGTGCACATCTCCATGAGCGGGTTCGCGCTCTGCTTGCGGGCGCTCACCTGGTGGCAGGCGGCCCTGTGCGCGATCGCGGCGCTGATCGTCAACGCGTTCGTGCTGCCAAGGCTCGCCGGCGGTTCGCTCGACCGGCCAGTCGACCGCGCGCGCGGGTATCCACTCGGCATTGTGCTGTACCCGCTGTCTGTGCTCCTGTTGATTCTTGCGTTCCCGGCACGCCTCGATATCGCGGCCAGCGCCTGGGGCATTCTTGCCTGTGGCGATGGCTGCGCCACGCTGGCCGGCCGCGCCTACGGTCACCATCGCCTGAGCTGGAATCCGGCGAAGACCTGGGAAGGCCTGATCGCCTTCGTGGTGGCTGGATCGGCGGCCGGCATCCTGCTGGCGTGGTGGATGTCTCCAACCGTGGTTCCAGTTCCGCCGGTGGCCTTCATCGTGATGGCGCCGATCGCAGCCGCCGTGCTGGCAGGTCTGGCCGAATCGCTGCCGGTGCAGCTCGACGACAATTTGTCGGTGCCGGCCGTTGCCGGCGCCTCGTTGTGGCTGGCCAGCCTGGTCACGATGGATGCAGCCCGTGCCTCACTGCTGGCTGTGGCCGCGTCTGCACCGGCGGCGCTCGCGGTGAATACGGTAGTCGCCATCGGCGGATGGAGAGTCGGCACGGTTCGGGCGTCCGGCACGATCACGGGATGGGCCATCGGCGTGGCGGTGTACGCGTGCACGGGATGGCCGGGCTGGGTGTTGCTGTTCACGACGTTTCTGGCTGCGGCGATGTCGTCGAGGCTTGGCTTTCGGCGCAAAGCCTTGCTTGGCATTGCGGAGGAGCGTGGCGGCCGCCGCGGCGGAGGCAACGCGTTCGCCAACACCGGGCTGGCGGCGATTGCCGCGCTGGCCGCCGTGTTCACGCCGTATCACGACGCCGCCCTGGTGGCGTTCGTGGCGGCCCTCGTCACCGGCGGCAGCGACACGATCGCCAGCGAAATCGGGAAAGCCTGGGGCCGAAGGACCTACCTGGTGACGACGATGGCCGAGGTGAAACCGGGCACACCAGGCGCCATGTCACTCGAGGGCACGGCGGCCGGCGTGCTCGGCGCGCTCGTGCTGGCGTCGCTGGCCACGTGGCTGGGTCTGCTGCCTGCCTCGCTCGTCTGGTGCGCGGTGACCGGCGCGGTGGTGGGTTCGCTCGTGGAAAGCGCCCTGGCGGCGACACTCGAGGCGCCAGGCATCGTGAACAACGATATGCTGAACTTCATCAACACGGCGACGGGCGCCATCGTTGCCCTGGGTTTGACGAGGTGGGTGTGACGTTCTCGGAACGACTGCACACGATCGACGACTTCGCCAGACCGTTTACGCTGATTGCCCCGGCGCTCGGCTTTGCGTCGGCGGCCGCCACGGCCATCGGCGCGCACCCGCACGAGACGTGGACGTGGGGACTACTGGTGCCGCCCGTGCTCGGCTCCATCATGGCGGCGGTCCTGAACGTGGCCTCCAATGGCCTCAACCAGATCTTCGACCTTGCGATCGATCGTGTGAACAAGCCGTCGCGCCCGCTGCCAAGCGGCCGGATGACGCTTCGCGAGGCGTGGGCCGTGACGCTCGTCAGTTTCGCCGTCGCCTTCGCGCTGGCGTGGTTCGTCTCGCCGGGCGGGCGCCACGAGTGCTTCTGGATGGTCGTGGCCGCCACGCTCATCACGACGCTCTACTCGGTTCCGCCGTTTCGCACGAAGCGGCTCGGCATCTGGGCCAACGTGACGATCGCGATACCGCGAGGGGTGCTGCTGAAGGTGGCCGGGTGGTCGTCGGTGAAAACCGCCGCGGGGATCGAGCCGTGGTTCCTGGGGGCCATCTTCGGGCTGTTTCTGCTGGGCGCCACCACGACGAAGGACTTCGCCGACATGAAGGGCGACGCGCAGGGAGGGTGCCGCACGCTGCCGCTCCAGTACGGCGTCTCGAGAGCAGCCTGGATGATCTCGCCGTCGTTCGTGCTGCCGTTTCTGCTGATTCCAGTCGGTGCGTGGGCCGGCATCCTCACCGGCAACTTCTGGCTGCTGCAGGCACTGGGCCTGCTGATGACCGTCTACGGGCTGTACGTCTGCTTCCTGATGTTGCGGCGGCCACACGAACTGGCGGTGGAAGCCAACCACGTGTCCTGGGCCCACATGTACCGCATGATGTTTGCCGCGCAGATCGGGTTTGCCGCCGCCTATCTGCTCTGAAGCGGAACTAGATCTGCCCGACAAGCGCCCTGATGCGGGCTTCGGTTGGCGGATGCGTGCTGAAGATCGCGAGCATGCCCGACACGCTGAACGGCTTCACGATGAACATGTGCGCGGTGGCGGGGTTGGCGTCCATCGGAATGCGTTTGGATGCGGACTCCAGCTTGCGCAGCGCATCGACGAGCCCGTAGGGCGTCCCGGCAATCTCCGCGCCGCCGCGATCGGCACCGAATTCCCGGGACCGCGAGATCGCTGACTGAATCAGCATGGCCGCGATGGGCGCCAGCAGAATCGTGGCGAGCATGGCAATCGGATTGGAGCCTTCGCGATCGTCGCTTCGTCCGCCGCCAAAAAATGCCGCAAACTGCGCCATGCGCGCCACCATCATGATGGCCGCCGCCATCGTTGCCGCAATCGAGCTGATCAGGATGTCGCGGTGCTTGACGTGTGCCAGTTCGTGCGCCATCACGCCTTCTAGCTCGCGATCGTCGAGCAGGCGCAGGATGCCTTCGGTTGCCGCGACTGCCGCATGCGACGGGTTGCGTCCCGTGGCAAACGCGTTGGGAGACGGATCCGGAATCAGATAGACCTTGGGCATTGGCAGCCCGGCGCGTTGCGCAAGGCGTGCCACCACCTGCGACAACCGATGGTCGGGACCCACCGGCGTGGCTTTGTACATCGCCAACACGATCTTGTCGGAGAACCAGTACGATCCGAGATTCATCACGACGGCGATGCCAAAGGCCATCATCAGGCCGCCCGATCCACCGAACCGCTCCCCCAGAACCAGCAGCACGCCGCTCAACAACCCGAGCAGCAACGTCGTCTTGACAGCATTTCCCATGATGGCGCTCCTCAGCAGCATTCTACCTTGCGGACCTAGTCAGCCAGGAGCCGGCGTATCAGGCCGGCCAGCAGCGCCGCGCGCCAGGGCAGTTCGGACACGTTCACGTGCTCGTCGAGCGCGTGGGCGCCGCCGCCGATGGCTCCCAGCCCGTCTAGTGTTGGGACGCCAATCGCGGCGGTCAGGTTTCCGTCCGAACCTCCACCGGTGGCGCCTTCGCCAAGCTCTCGCCCCAGGTCTGCCGCCACGCTGCGGGCCTGGCGGAACAGGCTGACCACAGCAGGCGTGCGTTCAAACGGCGGCCGGTCGATCCCACCGCTGACCTCGAGTGTCGTGCCCGGTGTCTGAGGGGTCAACGCGTGCAGCAACTGGCTGATGCGCGTGGCATCCGCCATGGTCAGATCGTGCTTGAGCCGTTTGAGCATATGCCTGTTCTTGATCCTTGATGATTATCGCGCGATCTGCGCGCGCTCAACGTCGCGCACCTTCGAGCCCACGCGCCTTGGCGGCGCCTTCGAGGAACCCGCGCACGATGGCGAACAATTCCGGCTCGTCGAGCAGGAAGGCGTCGTGCCCCT
>ERZ1292640.3589-Hain-H43-02um-R1-3589-length-12043-cov-3_pt2 | contig 10176 bp, 12 predicted proteins | sample MGYA00564404_ERZ1292640 | MGnify/ENA primary metagenome ERZ1292640 (study PRJEB36523, sample SAMEA6512636) | groundwater metagenome | collected 2019-01-08 | study: AquaDiva: Metagenomics assemblies of 32 groundwater samples | reverse complement strand
GTTTATAACTTTTTCCGGAAAAATAAGCTCGTTTATCGGCTTTGACAGCTCTTTGATATTAGTGCAGCACCTTATCGAGCCACCAGACTCCATTGGGGTGCAATGCACCGGCACTGTGACGAACTCCACATCATACCTGCTGAGCAGGCCGAGGAAACCGCTGTCGCACCTGTTGGCGAAGACCAGCTCTCCATCATTATTATTCGGCAGCACAAGGCAGTTCAGCGGATATAACTTAAAGCTCTCTTTAGATTCGTAGAACTCAACACTGTAATTCTCCCTCTCCCCTATACCAAAAAAATAGTTCCTGATATTCTCAAACGCACCAAGCCTGTGAAGAACCGAGTCAAAAATCAGGAGCCTCCTTGAAGGTATGACCAGGCATGTCAAGTCAATGTGGCCGATAGGCTGGGCCTTGTCCCCGGAAGAAGAACGACACTCGCCGCAATGTATCCCGTAGACATGCTTGCTAGGGAAATATGAAGACACTTCCCGCTCAGCCAAAGAGCGGCTAGGGACGCCGCCAAGCAATAGGTCGGAGACCAAAATGAAGTCGGGCGCGAACTGGAAATAACCGCCCTCGCCTAAAGTGCCGGCATCTCTCTTCGTTAGATACCTGCCGTCATAGAAAATGTACCTGTCTCTCGGCCATGAATCATTGACTCTCTGCACATTGTAGCCGCAATCCTCTATCATCCTAGCCAAGCCTTCGCGCTCTTCCCTGAAAAATAACGAAGCATTAGGGCAGACGCCTACAACAACAGACATATCTTCCGAACCCATTCGAGAAACTTGAAAAATAAGTATTATTTAAATGTTCTGATTCCGGCCGTAACAAAACAGCAGAGGGCTTATATACATGGCAGGCATCATTCCCACAATGATACGCAGATTCCTTTACGAAGAGGACGGAATCGTGATAGACTTGGATGAGCTCCAAAGGGTCAGGTACGAGTTCCTGCTGAGGAAAAAGGATGATGCGGGACTCAACGGCGCAGAGCTGAAAGAGATTGAGGCTAACCATTACGCCAAGATGATACGCCACGAATACATGGAGGCATTGTACGGGAAGATGATGCTCTTGCATATGCTCAAGGGCCGAAGCAATGACTGAAGATGCGCTGAATTTAAATACTAGTTATTCAAAATAATAGGGTTATGGCAACAGTCAAAATCACCCTGACAAATTTCGATAAGGAAATACTCAACGCAAAGAAGCCTGCAATACTGGACTTCTGGGCGACGTGGTGCGGCCCGTGCCAATGGATGAGCCCTGTGTTCGACGAGCTCAGCGATGAGTACGGCAAGAAGATGATATTCGGCAAGGTCAACGTAGACGAGGAAACCTTATTGTCGCAGAAGTTCGGCATACGCGGGATACCATGCATGATACTGTTCAAGAATGGCGAAGAGGCGGACAGGATTGTTGGGTTCGTGCCGAAAGAGGAGCTTGAGGCGAAACTCAAAGGGTTCCTTGCTTGATTTTTTCAATTAGAAACATATAAAAAGAATCGCATATCCCTTTTTCTTTATGATTACAACCTGGCTATACGCAATAGCGGCCGTGCTGGTAGTCAGCATCATGTCATTGATAGGGATACTCACACTGGCAATCAAGGAGAGAAGAATGCGCCAGACAATCATCTACCTTGTGAGCCTGTCTGCCGGAGCGCTGTTGGGCGGGGCGTTCATCCACCTCATACCCGAAGGCATCGAAGCCTACGGCTCATCATCAACATTCTTCATACTAATACTGGCAGGCATGCTGCTGTTCTTCATAATGGAGAAGGCCATAATATGGCACCACTGCCACGACGATGGCTGCGAGACGCACCACCCTAAGACCGTAGGGCCGATGATACTCATAGGGGACGCACTCCACAACTTCATTGACGGCTTGATAATAGGCGGCAGCTTCCTCGCGAGCATACCGCTGGGCATAACGACGTCATTGGCGATGATCATACACGAGATACCGCAGGAGATTGGCGATTTCGGAGTCCTGGTCCACGGCGGATACTCGGTGAAGAAGGCGCTGCTCATGAACTTTCTCTCCGCATTGACAGCATTGATAGGCACTATAATAGCGCTTGCCGTAGGCTCATCCTCAGAAGCGTTCATCGACATGGTCATACCGTTCGCGGCAGGCGGGTTCATCTACATAGCGGCTTCTGATCTAATCCCGGAACTGCACAAGACAACCAAGCTCTCAATCTCAATATGGCAGACATTGCTGTTCGTCTCAGGCATAATAATAATGTACTTCCTAAAATTCATCATCTAAACGTACTGCAGAACGTAGCCTATCCCGTAGCTTACCAATGCAATGCCCATGCCTACCAAGGCAAGCTCTATCCCCTCCCTCAGCCAGTTGCCAACGGTGACCTTGGCCTTTATCGCGCCGGTTAGGAACAGCGATACGGTTGAGAGCATAACTGCGGCTATGACGGCAACCATGATATTGTCCACAAAGAAGAACGGCACCAACGGTATCAGCGAGCCGACTATCGCCGCGAAGCCTATTATGGCCGCGTTCCTCAACGGGCTCTCGAAGCCTTCAAGGGAAAGGTTCAATTCCTCCTTCATCATCGTGTCGACCATCACCTTCCTGTCGGACGTTATCTTCTGGACTATCCTGTTGAGAAGCGTGCCCTTGAATCCTTTCTTGAGGTAGATGCTGCGTATCTCATCCTTGGCCTCATCGACGTGGTGCACCGACTCGTGCTTCTCCTCCTTCAGCTTGCTGTGGTAATAATCCTTTAAGGCCTTCGTGGAAGTGTATCCTACTCCGGTCATCGACAACGATTCGGCGAACGTCGCTGCCAGCCCAGAGATGACCACCATCCTAACATCCTGGGTCGCGCTGGCCATCGCTAGAATGATGCCAAATACATTAACCAACCCGTCCTGTCCGCCTAGGATTATATCTTTTAGATACTTCTTCATCGATACTAATGAAAACTTTTTCGTTTAAATAAGTTTGGATAGCAGGTCGCCACCATTATTTCCATCTGTAGAGGCTGCAGGCCCTTCCATCCTCCTATTCTTGCGTAATCATCTTATTCCTCGCACCCAGCCCACATTCCGTAATCGTAACGGCTAACTGCACCGCCACTGACAATCTCTCCGAACGGAGAATACAGCGCCTCTTCGACCTCCGTTCCGCCCTCATTCGTAACCAGACCGCCGCTCCCAAAATGGCCTGTGCGAATGAACCTAAGAAAAACTGATTATTTTATCATCTTGCGCTTAAAGTCGTCTAGGTCAAATAAGAATACATTCTCTCTTTTGATTCTACGTTTAAAGCTTTTGGCAAATATGCAATAGTATTCTTTCCTTTTTTGATTATTCCATCTGACATTCCTTGCTTTTCTGACCAAAGACTCAAGCAGTTTCTCAGCATCAACATCCTCTTTCCATTTGCATTCAGCAAAGGCAATTTCCTTAGTTTCATTATTTAATGCGACTATGTCTATCTCTTCCTCTTTCTGCCACCACTTCCCTATCTTGCTAAATTGGAAAGGCAAAACCTTTGGATGAGACAAGAATTGCCTTGCAACGTTCTCAAACACGAAAGACACATGCTGATTGAATTCCTGCGCTGAATGGCTTAGTATGAATTTCCCTTTTCCCTCCTCTAGCATGTTGCGGTAAGTGTATACGAAGCGGAACCAAAACAGATAATAATTATCAACGAATGTATATGCCGTATCACGAGATTTCTCCTTTGAAAGCGTAACAGGGAATTGTTTTGCGATAATCCTGAGCCTGATTAGGGTATCTATATACTTTGAGACTAGCGTTTTATCCATGCCAGTATGGTTCAGGATATCTGCAAATTTTGTGTTCCCGTGGGCTATTGCCTTGAGTATCATGAAATAATTGCCCGGCTCTCTCAGCTCTTCTTTTAATAGGAATTCTGCCTCCTCATACATAAACTCGCCTTTCTTGAACAGGTGGTTGGCAATATTGTATGAAAGGCTTTTGCCAGGCTCGAACTTCAGCAAATAAAGAGGTATTGCATCAGTCACAGCATAAAGCCTTATGAGGTCCGCCATGCTGTAACGAGGAAAGAACTCCCTCACAAACTTGAATGCCAGAGGATCCAGCTTCCATTGTCCAGTCCTTCTGCCATACAATGGCGACTTGTAAGCCAAAACCTCATTTTCCATCATGGAAATGCTCGAGCCGCAAAGTATGAGAAATATGTTAGTCTTTGAAAGTATCTCGTCTATAACCTTCTGGAATATGCTGGTTATGGACTTATTTGCGCGTATAAGATAGGGAAACTCATCTATCACCATGACTATCTGCTTTTTCCCCAATTCATTTGTAAATCCTTCAAAAAGCTCATACCAATCTCCAAATTTTGCCTTCTCGAACAAAGGAGCATCAAGCAAGGAAGACATCAGAGACTGCAATTCCTTAATATTAAAGATGTCTTTTCGAGTATCGGCTAGAAAATAGATGTGCGGCTTTGATTTGATGAAATGTTTTATCAGTTCTGTTTTCCCCACCCTTCTCCGACCATAAATTATAAAAAGCTGATGAGATTTTCGCTTATAGTGGGTCTCAAGGGCGCTTAGCTCTTCTTTTCTGTCAATGAATTGTTGATTCATGATTAGTATAATCATACTTCAACTATATAAACGTTTGGGTCGTTGATTATACGTAAATACCGCGATTGATTTAGATATCCCCATTTCAAACCCAAACCTATCGCATGGGCTTCAATATAGAGTGAACGCCCAACAATTTTAGTAACTGCTCATTCATCCCTATAATAAACACTTGCTGATTACCTCATCGCCAAACCCACCTTCACCATTTTCACGTTCATCATTTGTAGAGGCTGCAGGTCATTCCATCCTCCTATTCTTGCGTAATCATCTTATTCCTCGCACCCAGCACGACGAAAGCGATAAAAGGCGTTTCGCAAGGCTCAGCTGGCCATTTAACCCTTTCGCTCCAGATTCGTTCGTCACAAGCGACACATACCCCAAAATGGCCTGTGCGAATGAATTTAGGGCAATGCTCTTAATAAGAACTTAATCAAGGGCATAGACTCTTTATCAGATTTAGTCCTTGTTATCAGCAATGTAGCAAACTGCTTATGAGTTTCCTTAAACTTCGATAAACCTATTGTCTCCCTTAAAGGTATATGGTCCGTTGCTGTTACGTTTATTGCTTCATTGCCTGCTATGAAATCCACTTCAGCCATTTCTTCTGACCAATAGCTGACTTCATTTTTGTTTTCCATTAGCTTAATCAATACCGAGTTCTCATACATCTGCCCTAAGTTCTTAGAAAATCTTATGCTTGCGACATTAACTAGTCCATTATCCAAGACATAATATTTTGACAGCTTTGTGACGTCATGCCTAATTTTTGCTGAGTACGAAAAATAGGTCACTTCTGCCAGAAGGCATGCATCAACCATATATCCCAAATACAATGAAATTGTGTCTTTAGATATGCCAAATATATTCGAAAGCTTATTTATGCTGACCTTTGAGCCAGCAGTACTAACTATATATCTTGCTAATTCTATTATCTGCTTGGCATTCCTTATCTTGTATCTGTCAATTATGTCCTTATGCAATATGTCATCGAAATATTGTTCTAAAATAGTCAGTTTCTTTTCCTCTGATTTTTCCAGCACTACTTCCGGAAAACCTCCATACTTCAAGTATCCATCAAGTGACTTAGTCTTGCTAAATTTCGTGTATTCCTCAAAAGAGAGAGGCATAATCTTAAATGAAATGTTCCTTCCGGTAAGCAGGGTAGACAACTCTTTTGAAAGAAGCGATGCAGATGAACCGGACACAATGAATTTAATATTTTCGCCTAAATCGTACTTGGTCCTAATCCACTTTTCCCATCCTTCAATCTTTTGGACTTCATCTATAAAGAAATAGGTTTTTTTCTTATTCTTTGTATGCTGCTGATATGCATCCAAAACCTCATTGAACAGGTTTATAGTTAGATCATTAGTTAAGTTATAATCTTCAAGGTTAAGGTATAGTAACTGATTTTTGTTAATGCCTTTCAAGGTCATTTCATGCATAAGCTGCTTAATTATCGTTGACTTCCCAGAACGCCTTATGCCCTTTAAGACAATTATCTCCTTTCTTTCAAGATAAGGGAATATCTTTCTCATATAATGCGGTCTTTTTATTCCGCTATCTATCCTGTGATCCCACGGGTTCCATTTCTTAAGCACTTCTATTATTATATCTTGGTTCATAGTATATTCAGGAGCATAGCTTGTTTATAAAGGTTTCCAGTATACTGGAAACCCATCTCTTTGACAGGTATCTTGGCTTCAAACCCAAACATATCGCATGGGCTTCAATACGCAGTGAAATATCAGCCATTCAAAAAAGTCAAGGGACAGGCGGTTTCCCATTTTGGGGTGAAATCGTGAGGCAATTAACGGAAGAGAAAATATTTTTTAGAAACTCGCCTTAAGATTAAGACATCATAAAATCCTCAAAAGACAATACCTCAATACCATCCTTGGCAACACTGCCCTTCTTGGCTATCAATACCAGCTTGAACCCCTTATTAGTCTTGCTGAACTCGTCAAGCCCCTCAAACTCCCGTTCAGGTATTGTCTCGCCAGAAGTGACGTTCACGGCCTTCTTGTCATAGATGAAGTCTACCTCGTTCTCGCCGGACCAGTATGATATGTCTGATGTCAAGTTGTATATCCTCAGGAACACGGAATTCTCGTATTTCTTGCCAAGATCCTCAGAGAACTTGAGGCTGCACACGTTCACCAGCCCGTTATCAGTTGCATAATACTTAGGCTGCGCCGCAGCACTGTGCCTTTTCTTGAGCGAATACGAGAAGAAAGGCACCTTAACTATGAGAAAAGAGTCCATCATATAGCTGAGATATGTGGAAATTGTGTCGTCGCTCACACCAAATGACTTGCCAAGCTTGTTAAGGCTGGTCTTCCTGCCGCTGTTCTCGATTACGTATCTTGCAAGATTAAAGACCATCTCGACATTTCTTATGCTGTGCCTTGAGATTATGTCCTTGTTTATTATGTCTTCGAAATACTGCTGCAGGAGGACCTTCTTATTGACATCGTCCTTTTCAAGCACGACTTCGGGAAAACCGCCATAAGTGAGGTATTCATCTATCTTACCGTTCCTGCTGAACATACGAAACTCGGGGAAAGACAAGGTCCTTACTTGAAAGGTGATGTTGCGCCCGGTAAGCAAAGACGAAAGTTCCTTTGAGAGAAGCGAGGCGTTTGAGCCTGTGATTATGAACTTGATATTATCGCCACGGTCATACTTTGTCCTTAAGTACCGCTCCCATCCGCGAACATTCTGTATCTCATCAATGAAGTAATATATCTTACCCTTGTTCTTTGAATAATTAAGGTAGGATTCAAGGGCCAACTCAAAAAGATTTACATCTAATGAGTCTTTAAACTGATAGTCCTCAAGGTTGAGATAGAGTATCTGTTGCCTCTTGACATCAGAACCTATCAGCTCATTCATAATCTGCTTCATTATGGTTGACTTGCCAGACCTCCTTATGCCCTTAAGAACGATTATCTCCTTCCTCTTCATCATGTGCATAATCTGTCCGATATAATTATCCCGCCTAATGCCTGAGGATATCTCCTTCTCCCAAGGATTCCACAGCTTCAATACTCGAATTAAGTCTTCATTGCCTATCATAGCTATTCTAAGAGGTTAGGTTGTTTATAAAGGTTCCTACTATATCAGGAACTAGTTTCGACTATAGTTGGGACTAAGGCGCAATGGAGTTTGTGATGTTTGCATTTAGAATGAACAATTATGTATTTGATGGGATTTAGGACTCATCACCAGCCTGACTATCACCATTTTTTCCATTTATAGATGCTGCAGGCCATTCCATCCTTCGGTTCTGATGCAATCACTTTGATTCAAAATAGACATTAAGAAAAAATCAGCAGCCCTTTATTTGCTTTATATCCTTATCTTGAGAATTCTTGTCGCCTATCTTAAGGACATTTACTTTGCCTTCATACTCTATTTTCTCTATCAAGATTACATCGTGCATGATGTCAAAGTAGACTCTGAACTTTTCATACCTTAATTCCCTGAACCCGTCACCGATTGTCTTTCCTTTATGAGATGGATCTGTCTCTAAATATTTTATTCTTTTTACTAAAGGAATTCTCACAGAATTGTCTAGTTTATCTAAGAATTTCTGCGCTACTGGAGATAATTCGACATAGAAAGTCATTTTTGCTGCAGGTATTTGTCTGCCAGGTACTTGTCTAAAGATTTGTAGCCCTTCATCCTGCCTATCCTCTTTAGTTCTGATAGGAGTTTAGCATTTTCCTTGATGTGCGTTCTTTTTTGAGCCATTTTCGAAACCCCCACTTTTTGATATTATCTTATGGACTTTTATGATTAATAAGCTTTTCTGTGATTGGACAGGGATATTTCCAAACCCACCTTCACCATTTTCACGTTCTTCACCTTTAGATGCTGCAGGCCATTCCATCCCCCGATTCTGACGCAATTATCTCATTCCTCGCACCCAGCACCACGAAAGCGATAAAAGGCGCTTCGCAGGGCTCAGCTGGCCATTCAACCCTTTCGCTCCAAGCCTCCTCCCACCTACATTCCGAAGATGTCACAAGTTCCATCTTCTACATTCCTATTCAGTAATACAAAGTCGTTTTCCAAAAGGGGTGGAATCATGAGGCAATTAACCGAAGAGAAAGTTAGGCAAATTATGCAACGGCAATACGAGAACAAGGTCAAGAGCTATAATCGGCATCTTTTGAAAAGGAGGGAAAAAATGAACAGATATTTTTGTGTCAACCGGAATCTGCAATTGGTCGAGACGTCAAACAGAATGGGTTCCTTAAGAAATGTCCTAAGGTGGGCTGCAAACGAGACAAAAGAGCATATCCTCAAGAAGCTTGAGCTATGTATGGAGCTGAAGTTTTTAGGCCACGATTTCATCACAGAGGCAAGGTTCAAGTCCGGCGGTCGGTGTGACGTACTTGATTTGACAGATGGAACGATATATGAAATTCTTCATACGGAAAGTGATAAAGAGTTTGAAGAGAACAAGCTGCAGAAATATCCGGCTGAATTCAAAATTGTGAAAATCAGAAGCGATACTAAGAAGTGACATAAACTTTTATATAGGGATTATACCATCTAAAATATAGATGAACTGGAAGAAAAGAGGTATAGTATTTGTCATTCTGCTAGCATTAGCTAGCATTATAACTTATTTTGTATTAGCTATGTTCCCAAGCTATTTAAATGAAAGCATCCAATGGAAACAAAATTTGACTGCGATTGAACATGGGTTTATTGTTGCTGGGGATATAGATAAAGATAATAGAACAGATATAATCTTATCTGGTATTGCTTCTGCTGGAAGAATTACAAAAGTTTATACAAATAATGGCATTTTTTTAAATGAGAATCAGACATGGGAACAAAATCTTACCGGCTTAGGATATAGTTCTGGTAGTTTGAAAGATGTATCATTAGATGGCTATTTAGATTTTATTTTAGTTGGCTGTGCTTCAGGGGGTGGATTAAGCACTTGCACATCATTTAGAGTATTCGTTTACATTAATAATGGTACAGCCTTCACAGATAATTTGACATGGAGATGCGATATCAAAGCAATAACAGATGGAGCAATAGATGTGACTGATTTGAATAATGATGGTAGATTAGATCTTGCATTAGTTGGACTCAATGATAGCAGAAGGCTCGCGGAGATATATATTAATAATGGAACTGCTTTTTCTTATAGTAATCAATGGAGCCAAAATCTGACTGGATTAGATGAGGCGGCAGTCTCTTCAGGGGACATAAACAATGACGGAAAAAATGATTTAATTCTAGCCGGAGATACGGGCGGTGCAAAATGGACAAAAATTTATCTAAACAACGGGACAAGTTTAAACTCTGATTTAAATTGGACACAAAATTTGCTTGCTGTTGACAAACCTGCGATTACTTTTGGAGATTATAATAATGATGGTAGATTAGATTTAACTTATATAGGCTGCTGTGATTATCATAGAGTTTATAATAATACTGGAACTACATTTGTACAGACAGAATCAGAATCAGACCCATTTGATAGGTTAGGAGGACTTTTTGAAGGCTCATTAGCATTTGGAGATTA
>ERZ1292640.535-Hain-H43-02um-R1-535-length-30963-cov-8_pt3 | contig 10183 bp, 8 predicted proteins | sample MGYA00564404_ERZ1292640 | MGnify/ENA primary metagenome ERZ1292640 (study PRJEB36523, sample SAMEA6512636) | groundwater metagenome | collected 2019-01-08 | study: AquaDiva: Metagenomics assemblies of 32 groundwater samples | reverse complement strand
TCGGGTACTTCTTCAGCTCGGCCGCGAAGGCCTTGTGCGGGAAGGGATAGAGCTGTTCCACACGCACGATGGCAACATCGTCGACGCCCTTCTCCTCACGCTTCTTGGCCAGGTCGTAGTAGACCTTGCCCGAGCAGGCGACGACACGTTTGACCTTGTCGGCCTTGAGCCCGCCACTGTCGGGGATCACCGTCTGGAAACCGCCCTTGGTGAACTCGGACAGTGGGGAGGTGGCGTCCTTGTTGCGCAGCAAGGACTTGGGCGTCATGATGATCAGCGGCTTGCGCAGGTTGCGCACCATCTGGCGGCGCAACACGTGGAAAATCTGGCTGGCCGTGGTCGGCTGGACCACCTGCATGTTGGTGTCGGCCGACAGCTGCATGAAACGCTCCAGGCGCGCCGAGCTGTGCTCCGGCCCCTGGCCTTCGTAGCCGTGCGGCAGCATCAGCGTGATCCCGTTGACGCGGCCCCACTTGACCTCGCCCGACGCGATGAACTGGTCGATCACGACCTGTGCGCCATTGGCGAAGTCGCCGAACTGGGCTTCCCAGATCACCAGCGTGTTGGGATCGTTGGAGGCATAGCCGTATTCGAATGCCAGCACCGCCTCTTCCGACAGGATGGAGTCGATCACGACAAACGGGGCCTGGTTCTCGGCCACGTTCTGCAGCGGCACATAGGTGCCGGTATCCCACTTCTCGCGGCTCTGGTCGTGGATCACCGAATGGCGGTGGGTGAAAGTGCCACGCCCGCAGTCCTCACCGGACAGGCGCACCGGGTAACCGCTGGCCACCAGCGAAGCCAGCGCCATGTGTTCTCCCATGCCCCAGTCCACCGGGATGTCGCCGCGGCCCATGGCCGCGCGGTCGTCATACACCTTCTTGACGAGCTGGTGGGCGGTCACCGTCGGCGGAATGGTGCTGATCTTTTCGGACAGGCGTTTCCACTCGGCCATCGGAATGGCGGTGTCACCGGCGTCGGTCCACTTCTTGCCCAGGTAAGGACTCCAGTCCACCGCGTACTTGCTCTTGAAGTTGGTGATCACCGGGTCAAAGGTGCTTTTGCCGGCGTCCAGCGCGGCGCGCACGGCCTTGACCATGTCGTCACCCAGCGTCTCGCCCATGCCCTGCGCCGCCAGCTTGTCGGCGTACAGCTTGCGGGTACCGGGGTGTTGCGCAATTTTCTTGTACATCAGCGGCTGCGTGAGCGCCGGCGTGTCCTGCTCGTTGTGGCCCAGCTTGCGGAAACAGATGATGTCGACCACGACGTCCTTCTGGAACTCCATGCGGAACTCGAGTGCGAGCTGGGTCGCCAGCACCACCGCCTCCGGGTCGTCGCCGTTGACGTGCAGCACAGGCGCCTCGATCATCTTGACGACGTCGGTGCAGTACAGGGTGGAGCGGCTGTCGCGCGGGTCGCTGGTGGTGAAACCGATCTGGTTGTTGATCACGATGTGCACCGTGCCGCCGGTGGAGTAACCCCGGGTCTCGGCCAGCGCCAGCGTTTCCATGACCACGCCCTGCCCGGCAAACGCCGCATCGCCGTGCACCAGCACCGGCAACACCTGCAGGCCCTTGGGGTCGGCGCGGCGGTCCATGCGGGCGCGCACCGAGCCTTCGACCACCGGGTTGACGATTTCGAGGTGCGAGGGATTGAAAGCCAGGCTCAGGTGCACCGGGCCGCCGGGGGTGGTGACGTCGGAACTGAAACCCTGGTGGTACTTGACGTCGCCGCTGGGCAGGTCTTCGGGAGCGGTGTGCTCGAACTCGGCAAACAGGTCTGCCGGCACCTTGCCCAGCGAGTTGACCAGCACGTTCAGCCGTCCGCGATGGGCCATGCCGATCACGATTTCCTGCACGCCGATGCTGCCGCCGCGCTGGATCAGCTCGTCCATGCTGGCGATGAAGCTTTCGCCACCTTCGAGCGAGAAGCGTTTTTGCCCGACATATTTGGTGTGGAGGAAACGCTCCAGGCCTTCCGCCGCCGAGAGGCGGTCCAGGATGTGGAGTTTTTTCTCGGGCGTGAAATGGGGCTTGCTGCGGATGCCTTCGAGTTTTTGCTGCCACCAGCGCTTCTGGTTCTGGTCCGTCATGTACATGTACTCGGCACCGATGGTGCCGCAGTAGGTCTCGCGCAGCGCATTGAGCAGCTCGCGCAGGCTCATGGTTTCCTTGCCGAAGAAGGTGTTGCTGGTGTTGAACACCGCTTCCTGGTCGGCATCGGTGAACCCGTAGAAAGACGGATCCAGCTCGGGAATGTTGTCGCGCTCAGTGCGTTTGAGGGGGTCCAGGTCGGCCCAGCGGGCACCGACGTTGCGGTAGGCAGCAATCAGCTGCTGGACGGCGGTGCGTTTGCGCCCCCACTCGGAGTCGGCGGTGGACGCACCCACCACACGGGTCACGCCCTGCTTGGCGCGTTCGGCGAAAGCGTTGACGACCGGCAGGTGCGGCACGTCTTTGGCGTTGCTGCCGTCAACGGCAGGCACATGCTGCAGGGCGTCGAAATACTCGCGCCAGTTGTCGGGCACGCTGCCGGGATTGGCCAGGTAGTTTTCGTACATCTCTTCGACATAGGGCGCATTGCCGCCGAAGAGATAGGTATTGCCTTGATAGGCCGAATAGACGGAAGATGCCGCCGGGCTTGAACTCATTACGCTGACCTCCGTTTCCCTTGAGGAAACATTAGCTGGCCACAACGGGTGTGGCTGGTTGATTAACCTTCCGCAACACGGCTGGACCGATTAGCGGATGCGACTGTGGCAAGGAAGGGCCTTCAGAAACACCCACAATTGTGCCACCGAATGCCGAAATGACGAAACCCGGGCCGCCACCAAGGCGCCCGGGTTTTGTCAGGAAGTGTCAGGAGGCGTCAACCGGTACCGGCTGGACCCGGCGGCGGATACCTCAGGCCAGGCCGGGGTTGCCCGCCATGCCGACCAGGCTCGGCACATTGAGTTTGGGCGGTTTGAGAACCTTGTGCGCTTTCAGGTAAGTCTCGACAACCTCCCAGACGGGCGGTCCGGCGTTCTTGCTGGCTTCCTGGACCGGCGCCCAGCCGGCCACCTTGTAGTTTTTTCCGGCTTCGACAGGCTTGCCTTTCAGGCGCATGTCCTGGATGCGCTGGCCCATTTTGGCGCCCGGCTCACAGCGATAGCTCAGGCCGCCAACACGCACCATGTCGCCGCCCTGCTGGTAATAAGGGTCGGGATTGAAGAGGTTGTCGCCGACATCTTCCAGGATGGTCTTGATCGTCTCGCCACGCATGTCGGTCAGCGTGGTCCAGGGGTAGGTGATGGCCGTCTGGTCCATCAGGTGCTCACGCGTGATGGCCTGGCCCGGCAGCAGCGAGGTACCCCAGCGGAAACCGGGCGAAAAGGCGATTTCCGCGCCCCGCACGTCCATCAGGGCATCCAGGATCAGCTGGTCAAACGTGCCGTTGAAGTTGCCGCGCCGGTACAGCGTGCCTTCGGTGACCGCCAGCTTTTCGGACAGCTTGGCCTCATAGGGTGCGCGAACTTTCGAAACCAGTGCGCTCATGGCCTCATCAGCCGGCAACAGATTTGAAAACACCGGCAACAGGCGGTAATTGAATCCGATGACTTTTTTATCCCTGACATCGAGATCGAGCACACCGAGGAACTTGCCGTTGCTGCCCGCGTTGGTGACGATGGTCTGACCGCCGGGGTTTTTGACGATCACCGGCACGGGCACGCCGTCGTGGGTGTGGCCGCCCAGGATCGCGTCGATGCCACTCACGCGCGAGGCCATCTTGAGGTCCACATCCATGCCGTTGTGGCTGAGCAGGACGACGGCCTGCGCACCCTTGGCGCGGGCCTCGTTGACGGTTTCCTGCATCTCGCTTTCGCGGATGCCGAAGGTCCAGCTGGGTGTCTGCCAGGACGGGTTGGCAATCGGCGTGTAGGGAAAGGCCTGGCCCACAATGGCCACGGCGACCCCGTTCATTTCCTTGATGACATAGGGCTTGAACACCGGGTCGCCGAAATCGCTGGTCTTGACGTTCTGCGCGACAAAATCGACCTTGCCGGCAAAGTCCTTCTCGACGATGGTCTTGATGCGCTCCTCGCCATAGGTGAAGTCCCAGTGGCCGGTCATCACGTCCACGCCCAGCAGTTTGGCGGCATCGACCATGTCCTGGCCCTGTGTCCACAGCGCCGTTGCGCTGCCCTGCCAGGTGTCACCGCCGTCGAGCAGCAAGGCACCCGGGCGCCCCCCCTTGAGCTGTTTCACCAGCGTGGCCAAGTGGGCAAAACCGCCGACCTTGCCGTACTGGCGGGCGGCCCGCTCGAAGTCCAGGTAGGTAAAGGCATGGGCCTCGGCCGTGCCGGCCTTCAGGTGGGCCGCCTTGAGCAGGTTGTGCCCCACCAGATGCGGCAGGCGACCCTGCATGGCACCCACGCCGATATTGACCGACGGTTCGCGGAAGTAAATCGGCATCAGCTGGGCATGACAGTCGGTCATGTGCAGCAAATGCACGTTGCCGGTGCGCGGCACGTTGTACAGGCTGGCCGCCTGCGTGGCGCTGGCCTCGCGCTGGAGCGGAAAACCGGCGGCCAGCGCGGCCGCCATGACACTTGCAAACTCGCGGCGAGACAGATTCATGGCGATAGGTATCCTGCCCGTGCAAACAGGCGCTGTTAAGTTGCTATAAATTCAGGAGCTGCCTGCGCCCGTCTGACAAGGGCTTCAGGCAGAAATGACCATCAAATCATTTGTTGACCGGCGAAGCGGGATCAAGCAGCAGTGCCATCACGTGACGCAGCTGGGTTTCATCGAGAATGCCGGCATGGCCGAAACGCGGCATGCCCGAGCAGGCGTTATACCCTTTGGAATTCCAGAGCTTGCCCCAGGTGTAGTCCACGATCGGTTTGCTGGCCGCAGCCGCAGGATCAGCGACACCGCGCAACTTGCCGTAGTTGTACAGGCTGGGCCCGATGGATCCGAAGGACAACTCCTCCTTGCTGATCTGGTGGCAGTTGTAGCAGCTGCCGCCATTGGCTGAACCGGGTTTGTCGGTCCAGGTCATGCCGCGGCCGTTCTGTGCGATTTTTTCGCCCTCTTTCCAGTCACCCAGAAACTTGCCGTCCGAAGGCATCTTGATGGTCTTCAGGTTGGCTTCCTCAATGGATTTGGCCAGTTGGGGCTCCAGCGCCGCGCCCTGGGCTTCGGAGCAGGCCTTGTTGGAGGCATCCTGGTCCAGCCAGGAGGTCTTCGCAATACCCTGGTCACGAAACGAGGACTTGAACACTTTCTGGGTGGCTTCGGCCACTTGCTGCGGCGAAGGGCCGGTGGCACAGCCGGCGAGCAGCACGCTCAAGGCCAGCATGCCGGCCTGCTTGTATGTCTTTTTCATGTCTATGCTTCCTGTTCTCGTTGTTTCAACGCTTGAGGGCCGGTGCCGTGGAAACACCCCCCTTGCCATTCACACCCATGAACACACCCAGTGCAATGGTGGCGTCCGAGGCATAGCCTGGAAACGGAAAGCGTTGCTGGCGGTAGCAGTCGTTCAGGCGCCGCTGCATGCCCCAGAGGTCGCCACTGGACACCCGATAGGCGGGCCAGGCGCCAAAACCATCGCCGGCACCCGGATTTTTGGTCAGGTTGGGCAGGTCTTGCAGGCGCACGCGCTTGTTGTCCTCGCCATGGCAGGACGCGCAGGAAAAATCGTAGGGACCGCCACGCTGGTAAAACACCTGCTTGCCAACGGCGTACATGAGTTTTTCCTGCGCATGGGCCTGCGGCAGGTTGAACTTCATGCCGCGCGATTCGCCGGAAATGTAGGCGACCAGCGACTCGATGTTCTTTTGCTCGTCACGGCCAAACGGCGTTTTGGCAATCGCCTCGGCACTGAAGCCCTGCAATGTTTCCATGCAGGTCAGCAGGCGCGACTCGAGGTCCTGCACACGGCCGGTGTCGGAAAAATAACGCGGCAATTCGACAAAAGCGCCTTTGACAACACCCGGGCCCTTGCCGAGGTCGCATTGCGTGAGAGGGGCATTTTTCGGTCCACGGGCCTGCTTCCAGAGCGCTTCGCCCCTGGCCTCGTACAGCTCGGCCGGGTTGCCGTCAGCCAGCATAGCGCGGTATTCGGCAATACCCTCGGCCGTGCTCTTTTGCGCCGCCACCGACAAAGGCAGCAGGCACACTGCCGTCAGCCCCAGAAGATTCCATCTCATCGCGTGCTCCTCGTAGTTATTGCTATTGGGTTGTCAACGGTTCAGGAAATCACTGCTTCGTCGGTGCGCTTGTCACCCTTGTTGTCGACCCAGCTTACCGCCACCTTGTCACCGGCCTTGCCGCCCTTGAAGGCGAACTGCAGGAACGGGTTTTTGGACACGGCCGGGCCCCATTGGGCATTCATGACGGTTTTGCCATTGTGGGTGGCGCTGATGTTCTGGATGAACCACGCCGGAACGGTTTTGCCGGCAGCGTCCTTGCGCTGGCCGCTTTCCATTTCGTGACTGACCAGCACACGCACCGTGGTTTTTTCGCCTTGGGCTTGAGCCCGGATTCTCATCGGATCTGACATTTTCTGTTTCCTTTCAATCGTTTCTTGAAGCTGGATGCGCGTGTGGGGCTTGTAGCCCGACTCGCAACTCAGCCGCCGCAGCCGCCCAAAGTGACCTTCACTTCCTTGACTGCATAAAACAGTTTGTCGCCCACCTTGGCCAGGGCGTACACATTCGAGGACTGTCCCATCTTCAGGTTGGTCGACACATTGGCGTCGGTCCCTGCGGGAATGTCGAACAGCGCAGCCAGGACGCTCGGGTTTTTCTCGACCACCAGCGCCAGCTGCGTGGTGCCGGCGATGTTGCTCTGGGCGCCCACACGCACCACGCTGCCGTTCTCGGCAATTTCGGGGGCCTGCAGGACCAGATCCTTGCTTTCGACCGGGGCGCCGGACGCACCGATGGCCTTGACCACCTCGGCCAGCGTCTTGCTTTCAAAAGCCGCCTTGTTCCAGGCTGGCGCAGTTTGCGCATGGGCTGGCACCAGGCCGGCAGAGGCGGCCAGCGCCAGCGCGGTCGCGCCTGAACTGGTGGCTAGAAAATGACGACGTTCCATGGTCTGAACTCCTTTGGATATAACTTCAGCTTGTTAAAAACTTGAACACGATTTGACACAAAAACCCGAATTCACGACAGGGTGTTTCTCCCAACCGCTTGCCCCCTAGGGCGCGAAATCCCGCGCCAGCCACTGGGCCAGCTGAGCCGCTTCGGCATCACTCAAGGTTTGTGGCGGCATGGGCATGTTGCCCCATACACCCTGTCCACCACTCCTGATTTTGCCCGCAAGGTAATTCACCGCGTCAGCGCGGCCTTTATATTTGCCCGCAACATCCTTGAAGGACGGCCCGACCAGCTTGCTGTCCATCGCATGGCAGCCAACGCAGGCGTTTTTCTGCAGCAGTGGCATGACCGCGGCCCTGGCGGCGCCCGCCGCGTTTTGCGATGGCGCCGCACTAGCTACTTTTTCAGGAGCTGCCTGCGCTTTGACGGAAAGGGCTGCAGGCCTTTCCGACACAAAAGCCTCAGGGGCGGGCCGGCTGGTGTCGGCGCCCCGCGTGGAGCCCACCAGACGCATCTGGTCCGCCAGTTTCCCGTGAGCGTTGCGGGCATAGTCCGGCAGGAAGCTTTTCACGACGACCTCTTTGCGGCAGTCGCGCATGCAGGCCGAACCCTGTACATCGGGCTTGACCGTGCCGCCGAACTCGGGCCCCGGCCACATCGCGTGGGCCGTGGTGACTCCCTTGCGGTTGGGCAGGCGCTCCTGCACCTCGCGGATGTTCGTATCGGACAGGGTGAACTCCGCAGGAACAATGCTGCCCAGATTCAGGATGTAGGCGGTGACCGCATACACCTCGTCGGTGCTGAGCGACTTCGGCATGTTCCAGGGCATGGCGCGGTTGATGTAGTCCCAGAGCGTGGACAAGGTCGCCATTTTCATCAGCGCCGTGCGCTGCGGCTGGTTGGCGCCCGGCAGCAGGCTGTCAACCCGCCCGGTCTTGATGTCTTCGGCCGTGGTACCCCCGGCAATCGGCGTGAAGATTTCCGACGATTCGCCAAAGCTGCCGTGACAGGAAGCGCATTTGCCCTCCCAGACCACCTCACCCTGGCGCACCGACCCCTGCCCTTTGGGCAGGCCCTTGAAGTCGGGCCGTACGTCGATATCCCAGGCCTTGATTTCAGCCGGCGTGGCGGTCCGGCCCAAGCCGGCATACCGGTCGGTGACTTTGACCTGGGCATGGGCGGCGACGGCAATGAATGCCATGCCCACGAGAACGGCCGTCTGCCCGGCGTGCCAGGATCTAGATCTGGACATTTTTGACCTCGCCGTTTTCTCCGAGCGCCCAGGACTGGATCGCATTGTTGTGATAGATGCTGCGCGAGGCCCTGACCTTGCGCAGTTCGCCATAAGCCGGCTGGACGTGGCCGGTTTCGTCGACGGCGCGGCTCTGGAAAAAGGCCGGCTTGCCGTCCCAGACAAAGTCGCTGTTGAAACGTGTCAGGCACTTGGAGAGCACCGGGCCCTCGAGGCGCGCCGGCTTCCAGTTCCGGCCGCCGTCGATCGACACATCAACCCGCCGGATCTTGCCGCGTCCGCTCCAGGCCAGGCCAGTCAGGTTGTGTACCCCTTTTTCCAGCAGCACCTGCCCGCCGCTCGGCGAAGTGATCACGCTTTTGACCTCCTGGATGCTGGTGTACTGCCGGTGCAGCCCGTCGGGCATCAGATCCATGTAGTGAATGCTTTCATCCTTGGTGGCATAAGGCATGTCGCCCAGTTCGATGCGGCGCAGGTACTTGACCCAGCTGACCCCCTGCACGCCGGGGACGATCAGACGCAGCGGATAGCCGTTTTCGGGGCGCAGCATCTCGCCGTTCTGGCCGTAAGCCACCAGCACCTGCCCGTCCATCACCATGCTCATCGGAATCGTGCGCGTCATGCCGGAGCCGTCGGCACCCTCGGCCAGAACGAATTTGGCGCGCTTGAAGTCGGCGCCGCACAGCTCCAGAATCGTGCGCAGCGGCACGCCGGTGAATTCGCTGCAGCTGAGCATGCCATGGGTGTATTGCACCGTCGGCACCGCCACATTGCCCCACTCCATGCCGGTGTTGGCACCGCATTCGATGAAGTGCATGCGGCTGACGCTGGGCAGACGCATCAACTCGTCCATGTTGAAGACCATGGGCCGCTTGAGCATGGTGTCGTCAGATCCGTTGACCATCAGGCGGTGTTTCGACGGGTCCAGGTCCCACCAGCCCTGGTGATGGCGCTCGAAATGCAGGCCACTCGGCGTGATGATGCCGAACAGACCCTGCAACGGGCAAAAGCTCACGCTGGACTGGCTGACACGCGTCAGACCCGGGCTTTCCCGGCGCTGCAGGTTTTTCTCCCACTCGCTGGGCAGGCCGTAGCCGCGCGCCGCCACGGGCTGGCCCAGCCCCTTGCTGTGCGCGGGCAGGTTGATGATCTCGGGGTCGTCCGTCGCCATCGCGCGGCCTGTCACCATGGCGCTGGCAGCCGCGGCCACCGCGCCGGACAAAAAGCCGCGCCGGCCGGCACGGACTTCCTGGATCTGGTCCCGGCTCAGGAAGTTTTCAGGCGCTCGCCGGATAAAACGGTTCAGCATGGGTCATTCCTAAAAAATACAGATTTCATTTCAGATGTCATAGGTGTGCGCTTTGGCTTGCTGGATGGGTGACAGGCTTTCTCCGACGGGAACAGCGTCCGGCTCGTCAAGTTCAATGGCAATCTGGGTGCAGACGCCGCGGCACAGGGCCACCGCCTTTTCACTTTGCACGCGGTAGATCACCAGGGTGCCTTCCTTGCGTTTGGCCAGCACCCCGGTCCGGTACAGAACGGCCAGGTGTTGTGAGAGATTGGGCTGGGTGGTATCGATTTCGGCCAGCAGTTCATTGACCGACTTCTCGCGCTCGCACAGGGCGCTGAGCACGCGCAGGCGCATCGGGGTGGCCAGAACGGCGAATAATTCCGCCGCCAGCTCAAAGACCCGCCCCTGCTCGGACTTGGCTCCGGCTTGAATCATGTCGTTCATAAATGGTGTGGTCACTTGAATATAAGTAATGACTGATATTAGAAAGCAGACTGGTCGGCAAATAACACCGGACATACCCTTAGAGCGCACGCACAGAAGGGGTGCACCA
>ERZ1292640.4790-Hain-H43-02um-R1-4790-length-10184-cov-9_pt1 | contig 10184 bp, 9 predicted proteins | sample MGYA00564404_ERZ1292640 | MGnify/ENA primary metagenome ERZ1292640 (study PRJEB36523, sample SAMEA6512636) | groundwater metagenome | collected 2019-01-08 | study: AquaDiva: Metagenomics assemblies of 32 groundwater samples | reverse complement strand
TCGAATCGCGATCGGTGAACCTGACGTTGCTGCTGGTGCTCGCCGGCCTGGCGGCCGGCCTGACCAATGGCTCGTTCGCGGTCCTGCTGACCGACTTGTTTCCCACCCGCATCCGCTTCACGGGGGTGGCGCTCGTCTTCAACATCAGCTTCACGATCTTCAGCGGCACCGCGCCGCTCGTGGCCACCACGTTGATTCGCGACACGGGTCAAATGGCATCGCCGGCCTTCCTGATGATGTTCAGTGCCGTGCTCGCGTTGCTGGGCAGCCTGTGGGTCGATCGCTACGGCGGCAACGTCCTGAAGGCGCAGTCATGAAGACGCGCCTGATCCCGCGCCTTGGCTGGCAGGTCTCCGAGGTCGGCTACGGCATGTGGGGCATGGGCGGGTGGACGGGGTCCGATGACGCGGCCTCTTCGGCGGCGCTCGATCGCGCCGTGGCGCTTGGCTGCAACTTCTTCGACACCGCGTGGGCATACGGCGAGGGCCGCAGCGAGCGGCTGCTCGGCGGCCTGGTTCGACGGCATCCCGACGCGAAGTTACTGACGGCAACCAAGGTGCCCCCGATGGATCGGGTGTGGCCAGGCAAGGGCGCCACACCCGTCGATCAGGTCTTTCCCTACGATCACATCGTTGACTACACCAATCGCAGTCTCGCGAACCTGGGCACCGACGCCGTCGATTTGCAGCAACTGCATGTCTGGGATGATCGCTGGGCTACCGACGATGGGTGGAAGCGGGCGGCGGAGGATCTGAAGCGCGCAGGCAAGATTCGCGCGTTCGGCATCAGCGTCAACCGGTGGGAACCCGAGAACGTGCTCCACGCCCTCGAGACCGGCCTGGTCGACACCGTGCAGGTCGTGCACAACATCTTCGACCAGGCGCCCGAGGACGTTCTGTTCGACGCGTGTGCGCGCAAGGGCATCGGCGTGATCGCCCGCGTGCCGTTCGACGAGGGCAGCCTCACCGGCACCCTGACGCCGCAGTCGCGGTGGCCGGACGGTGACTTCAGGAACATCTATTTCCAGCCGCCCAAGCTGCAGGAGACGCTGGCCCGGGTGGAGCCGCTCAAGGCGCTGGTCCGCGCATGGGACGACTCGCTCCCCGGCGTGGCCCTGCGGTTCGTGCTCGCGCACCCGGCGGTGACCACCGTGATCCCGGGCATGCGCACCCTGGCAAACGTCGAGGCCAACCTGGCGGTGAGCGGCCGGCCGTTGCCGGCCAGCCAACTGTCGGCCCTCCGGCCATTTCGCTGGGACCGCAAGCCGGATCACCGGCCCTAGGCCTGGCCAGCCTGCGGACTTTTAGGTGCTGACCATCGATTAACTGCGGGATATTTCGGTTTCGGCCTCCGTCCGCAGGGGAAAGCTCAGCGGCCAGCTTCTTGCAATCCTTCCGAATCGTGGTCGTTTCCCGGCTTTCGCGCGTCGGATACAATGCCGTGATGCTGTCCCGCCCCCTCACCTGGCCGCCGCGTCTCGAGCGATACCGCTCGTTGGCCCGGACCACGGTTGTCGTGGCGGGGGCGATGCTGGTCGCATTTCACGGCTGGCTGTTCGCCGCGCAGGTGGCGGAAGGCCGGCTCGACGACCCGTGGCTGGTCGTCCGCTGGGTGGTGGCCGGTGGACTGGTGGCGGCGCTGGCCGCCATTCGCCGCGGCGGCGCCTCGGTCTGGAGCCGCCAGGGCATCGCCGTGTGGGTGCTCGCCGCGTTGCTGCACGGTCCCGCCGTGGCCACCGACTTCAGCGACTCGATCAATTCCCTGGCGCTGCCGGAAACGGTGGCGACCTCGATCCTGCAGTCGCTGTTGCCGGTGTCGGTCCTGGCCATCACGCTGTGGATGCTGGCCGGCCTGCTGGCGCGCCGCGACCGTCATGCCCGTCTTTACGCCGGCCTCGTCGCCGCGCCGTCGCTCGCCGGCATCTTCGGCGACGCCTTCTCGCCGCAGTACTCTTCTCGACCGCCTCCGCGACAGAACTAAGACGCGTTTTCTCCTTCAGTCTTAATTTGTCACTCTGAACCCGGCCGATCGGGTTCGCGGAGCATCGCAATGCGTACGATTCGCTTGTTCGTGTTTGCCGTGGCGCTATTTGCCTCGGCCCCAGCTCTTGCCGGCACCATCCGTGGTTTGGTGTCCGATTCCACCGGCGCCGCCGTTCCCGCGGCTCGCGTCATTCTTCGCGTCCTCGCCACCGGCCAGGAAACCGTGAGCGAGACCGACGCGCAGGGCCAATACCGTTTCGACGCGCCGGCGACCGGCACCTACCTGGTGATCGTGACGCGCGCGGGCTTTTCCGAAGCCGCGCGCACGGTCGTCGTCGACCAGCTCGAAGCCGACGTCGACGTGCCCTTCGCGCTGGAACTGGGCGTGCTGAGCGCCGAGGTCAGCGTCACGGCCAGCCGCGCCGAGCGCGAAGTGCGCCAGATCCCGCTGCATGTCGAGACCATCTCGGAAGCGGCCATTCAACAGTCGAACCCGCTGTCGACGGGCGATGCCCTGGCCTCGGCGGTCAACGTCACGCCGGTGGGCAGCGGGCCCTTCGGCATTCGTCCGCGCCTGCGCGGGCTGGATTCGACCCGCATGCTGGTGCTGGTTGACGGCGAACGCTTGAACACTGCCCGCCAGGCCACCGATCGCACCGGCGCCGAGGTCGGCTTGATCTCGCCCGACTCGATTAGCCGCGTCGAGATCATCAACGGCGCCGGCACGGTGATGTACGGATCGGACGCGCTCGCCGGCACCGTCAACATCATCACCAACGAACCGGCGTTCTCGCCCTCGAAGCAGTTGCTGTACGGCTTCAACGGCCTCTACAGCTCGAATGAAAACGGCTTGCGCGGCACCGTGACGCTGGGCGGCACCTCGCCGCGCCTCACTTTCCGCGTCCAGGCCGGCGCCGAAAAGTTCGACAACTACCAGTCCGGCAAGTTCGACGTGGAGGACACGCGTCCGTTCTTCACCGCAGGCACGCTGAAGCAGGTCGATACCATCGACAGCAACTTCGGCTTCGCCTTCAAGGCCTTCCCTGACCCGTTCAACGCGCCCTACGTCAGGACCGGCAACGAGATCCTGAACTCACAGGCCGAGGGCAAGTTCATCAACGCCTCATCCCTGGTGAAGCTGGGCGAGCGCCGCTCGCTGCGCGTGCGCTACCAGAGCCGGCGGATGGAGAATGTCGGGTTCCCCGACTTCGAGCAGCCGTACTTCTTCAACGACACCTCGCTGCCGCACAGCAATCTCGACCGCGTCTCGGCGCGCTACGAGGCCCAGGCCATTACGCCCTGGCTCGCCAACCTCTCGCTGACGGCTTATTACCAGCGCACGGAGCGCCTGCTGCGGACGACGCTGCCGGTGCAGTTCCCGGCGCCGACGGCCGTGACCTTCTTCCCGATCTCGGTGATGCGCCTCGACATCACCTCCGACACCGAACAGCGCGTCTGGACGCCCGGTGTCGACCTGCACGCGGTGTTCGTGCCCGCCACCAATCACCTGCTGACGGCCGGGGCGACGTTCTATCGCGATCGCAGCAGCGACCAGCGCACGACGTCGACCCAGACCTCGCTCGTGGGCCAGGTAGTCCTCGGCGCGCGTGGGCCGGCGGCCGCGCCGCTGCCGTCGCCGCGGGCGCTTGGACCTGCGTCGATTGCCCATCCCGTCCGCGTGCCGGATGCCAGCCTGCGCGACATCGCGGTATTCGCCCAGGACGAGTGGCGCGTGCGGCCCTCGCTGTCGGTGATTGCCGGCCTGCGCGGCGATTTCTACACCGTGACGACCGAGGCGACGCCGGGCTACGAAGTGACCAGCGTGATCGGTAATGCCACGCCCGCCATCGACCCGTCGACACTGCCCAACCCGGCCGGCGCCACCTACTCGCGCAAGGCCATGACCGGCGACATCGGCATCGTCTCCAACCCGGACGGCGCCGTGAATCCGTTCATCCGCTTCGGCCGCAGCTACCGCCACCCGAACCTCGAGGAGATGCTGTTTGCCGGTCCGGCCACGACCGGCAGCATCGTACCCAACGTGAAGGTCGAGCCCGAGACCGGCAACAACTTCGATGCCGGCGTGAAGTTCCGTGCCGGCCGCGTGACCGGCGGCGCTTACTACTTCCTGAACCAGTACCAGAACTTCATCGCGCAGGACCTGGTGGTCGCGAGAAACTCCGCCGGTGCGCTGGCCCAGGCCACCAATTACGGTGACGTCCGCATCACCGGCGTGGAGTTGTCGGCAGCGGCGCCGCTGGTGTTCCGCCCCGGCGTGCTGACGCTCACGGGCGCGGCCGCGTTCACGCGCGGCACCATCACCGACGGCGTCAACCCGCTCGACCAGAGCTCGCTGGCCGACACGCCGTTCGACAACATCACGCCCGCCAAGCTGATCGTCAATGCGCGCTTCACCCAGTCCAGCGGACGGTGGTGGGCGGAGTACGGCGTGCGCAGCCAGGCGGAAGTGAAGCGCGTGGCGGAGACCCTGCTCGACTCGCCGTTCCTGATCGCGCAGGACCTGCTGGCGCTCGACGGTTTCACTGTGCAGCGCGCCGCGTTCGGAATCAACCTGGCCCGTGGCCGCGATCGCGTCGGCCTGGTGTTCGCCGTGGAGAACCTGGGCGACACCTACTACCGCGAGCACTTCCAGTTCGCGCCGGCGCGCGGGCGCAGCTTTACCATCGGCCTCAACGTGGGAGCGTTCTAATGGGTTCGTCCGCCTCGCTGGTTCATTACGTGCCGATCGTCACCACCATCCTGGCGGTGCCGTTCGCGCTCGAGATCTTCCGCCGCTATCGCGAGCATCCCGAACGCCTGCACCTGTTGTGGTGGGCGATCGGCGTTGCCACCTATGGCGTCGGCACGTTCACGGAAGCCACGACGACCCTGGTCGGCTGGAATGAGCCGACCTTCCGGGCCTGGTACATCTCGGGGGCGCTGCTGGGCGGCGCGCCGCTGGCCCAGGGCACGGTTTACCTGATGCTGGGCCGGCGTACCGCGCACGCGCTGACCACCCTCCTTATCCTCTACGTGGTCGTCGCCTCGGTGTTCGTGGTGTTATCACCGATCGATTACTCGCAGGTCGAGGCCCACCGGCTCACCGGGCGCGTGCTCCAGTGGCAATGGGTCCGCGCGTTCAGCCCGGTGGTCAACCTCTACGCGGTGGTCTTCCTGATCGGCGGCGCCATCCTGTCGGCACTCCGCTACAGCGCCGATCCGGCGACGCGGCACCGTGTCTATGCCAACGTGTTGATCGCGCTCGGCGCGATTCTTCCCGGCATCGGCGGCACTGCCACCCGCATGGGGTACGTCGAGGTGCTCTACGTCACCGAACTCGTCGGGCTGCTGCTCACCTGGATGGGCTACCGCATGAGCGTGCGGCCCGCGCGGTCGCTCGCTATCGCCTGACCCGGTAGGTCACCAGGACACACCCGCCCTCGAGCTGACGGCATTCCGCCAGCTCGAGGGCGACCCGCTTCCCCGGATTGAGGAACGCGGGAACGCCCGAGCCCAGTAACACCGGGTGCACGTTCAAGCCGATTTCGTCGATCACGCCGGCCTCCAGCAGGAAAGTGGCGAAGTTGCCGCCGCTCATCACGGTGATGTCCTTGCCAGGCTCGGCCTTGAGCTTGCGCACGAACTCGCCGGCATCGCCGGTCACGAGTTCCACTCCCTTGCCAGGGACGCTCTTCAGCGTGCGCGAGAAGACGTAGCTCTTGATACCTTTCATGGCGCCGCCGCCGCCACTTCCGGCCGCGCCCTCCCACGTCTTGCGGCCCATCAGGATGGTGTCGATCGAGGCCCACGACCGGGCCATCACCTCCTGCACGTCCTTGCTGAAATGCAGCCAGTCGAGGGCCCCGTCCGGTCCGGCAAGGAAGCCGTCAAGGCTGCACGCGCCGCCGTAGATCACCTTTCTCATGACGCTCCTCCCCGCCGCGGTCAGCCGCGGCGCTGTATACTAAACAGAGATTTAGAAACGATACTAAATGTCTATTCATAAACTGTCAAATCATGAGTCCACGCCCCCGCAAAGTGAGTGACGACGAGGTGTTCCTGGCGGCGCAGCGCGCGATGTCGCGGCTGGGGCCGGGTGAGCTGACGCTGGCCGAGATCGCCGCCGAGGCCGGGGTGACCGCGGGTGCTCTGGTGCAGCGCTTCGGCTCGAAGCGCGAGCTCATGCTGGCCCTGTCGGCGCGCTTCTCAGGCGGCACCGGGGAGATGTTCGCCGGGCTACGCAAGGCGAACCGCTCGCCGCTCGCCGCCCTGCGGGCCTATGGCGACTGCATCTCGGGCCTGGCGACCTCGCCCGAGGCGCTCGCGCGCAACCTGTCGTATCTCCAGGTCGACCTGACCGATCCCGACCTCCGCACGCACCTGGTGGCGCAGGCTCGCGCGTCGCGCGCCGAGCTGCAGTCGATCATCAAGGACGCGGTTACCGCCGGCGAACTCGTGCGCGAGGTCAACCCCACCCGGCTGGCGCGAACGGTGGAGGCGGTCCTCAGCGGGTCGATGATGTCGTGGGCGTACTACGAGGAAGGCACCGCCACACAGTGGATGCGTGACGACCTCGAGGCGGTGTTGAAACCGTATTTGAAGAAGAAGGCAAGGCGAGCGCCAGCTGGGTAACCGGTGCGCCAGATTAGGCATTGACGAACCCAGACTACGGCAGGGGTTCGGCGCGTGCCCATTCCGTGCGGTAGGGCCGAGGTGGGAGCACAGGTAATTGTGGTGGCTTTCATGGCACAGCCCTTGAAGTGTTGGGGACTGCCTATGACCAACTTCAAATGTGCCGCCTTCGCATTCGCGTTCGCGATTCTTGTTGCGGGGTGCGCACGCGAGGAGACCGCCGCCGCGGCCATCCAGACGCTGCGCGCCCAGGCCAGGATCGGCGAGGTCTTCGCGCCGGAATATCAGCCTTACTTCATCAAGATCGTGCAAGATGACTTTGCCGGCCGGTCCGCGGTTGACCGGCGGGCGATCATCGGCGAGCTGCCCAAGAACATGACAGTGGACGTCAACACCGTCTATCCGACGACGCTCGCGCTGGCGACCTTCCCGGCGGGCCTGCTCAGGAAGCTGCCCGACCTGCCGCCCGAACTGGAGTACCGCCTGGTCGGGCGCAGCCTCATCCTGCGCGATGTCAAAGCCAACCTGATCGTCGACATCCTCCGCGATATCGTGCCGACCATTCCGAGTTGATGGTGGACACGCGATGACCAGACCTGCCATGAAGCGATTCGGCCCGGCCCTGCTGGTCGTTGCCGTCGCGACCGCCGGCGCGGCCGCGATCGCCGACCAGACGCCCCGGCCGGCGGCACAAATGTCGGCGGTGACCGAGACCCGGCCGCCGGTGGGCAAGGACTCGGTGAAGTTCCTCGTGCTCGGCGACACCGGCACCGGCGATCGCGCCCAGTACGACGTGGCGGCGCAAGCATGGAAGTCGCATCAGGTGTTCCCGTACGAGTTCGCCATCATGCTGGGCGACAACATCTACGGCAGCGAACGTCCGCAGGACTTTGCCCGCAAGTTCGAGCAGCCCTACAAGCCGCTGCTCGATGCCAACATCCCGTTCTACGCGTCGCTCGGCAATCACGACGATCCCAACCAGCAGTATTACAAGCCGTTCGGCATGGGCGGGAAGCGCTTCTACACCTATCAGAAGAAGGACGTTCGCTTCTTCGCGCTCGACAGCAACTACATGGACAAGGACCAGCAGGCCTGGCTTGAAAAGGAACTGAAGGACTCGAACGCGACGTGGAAGATCGCCTACTTCCATCATCCGCTCTACTCGTCGGGCGGCCGCCACGGCTCGGAAGTCGACCTGCGCGAGATCATCGAGCCGATGTTCCTGAAGTACGGCGTCGCCGTGGTGTTCGCGGGCCACGAGCACTTCTACGAACGGCTGAAGCACCAGAAAGGCATCGCGTACTTTACCGCCGGCGGTTCCGCCAAGCTGCGGGGCGGCGACATTCGCATCGGCCCGCTCACCGCCAAGGGCTTCGACATCGAGCAGAGCTACATGGTCGTCGAGATCGACGGCGACGTCATGCGATTCCAGACCATCTCGCGCCGCGGCAAGGTGGTGGACTCGGGCGAGATCATGCGGCAGGTCAAGCCGGGCACGTCCTGACCGCGGCGGCCTGGTGCGGGAATCGCACTACTTCATCCGGTGCAGGTCCGCCTCGGCGGCAATGTAGCCGAACGCGTTCCAGCCACCGCCCGAGGTGACCTTCTGGAACACCTCGCGCGCCCTGGCCGTGTTGCCGGTGACGAAGTAGTAGTTGCCCACGCCGTAGCCTTGCGTCGCGATGGTCGTGTCGTCGGCCTTGGCCGTGTCGAGCAGCGCCTCGGGCTTGTCGAGGCCCTTGTACATCAGCAACCGGCGGTGGTACGAGCCGTTCTCGAGGATGTCCATCTTCGGCGTGATGCGCTCGAGCACCTTGGCGGCCTCGGCCTTGCGGTTCATCCGCATCAGTGTCATCCACATCCAGTCGCTCGTCGCGGTCACGGAATCGTCGTTGTTCGACACTTTCATGCACTCGACGTAGGCGTCGTAGGCCTTTGCGTAGTTGCCCTGCAGGTAGTACGCGAGGCCGAGGTGATACCAGATATTGAACTGCAGCGTGCTGCGCGGCTGGCCGGCCGGGTTCGGCGCGCCATCCGGTTCAATCTCGTCCTTCTGCCCCTTGATCAACTGTGCCGCCTTCTCGAAGTCGGTCTGCGCCTTCGCAAACTGGCGGATCGTGATGTAGCGATGGCCGCGGTGCCGGTACATCTTCGGGTTGTTCGGGTGCAGCTCAATACCTTTCGTGAACATGGCGATGGCGTCGTTGTAACGCCACAGGTAAGCCAGCCGGCGGCCGACCCAGATGATGGCTTCGGCATCCCTGGGGTTGGCGGCCAGCGTCTTCTCGGCCTGCGCCAGGTCGGCGTCGAGCTTCTGCCGGTTCGGGATCGCCGCCGGCACCATCAGCGGCTTGCCGGCCAGCGACATGGCTTCGGGCTTGCCGCTTTGCGCCGGCAGGGTGATCGAGGCCGCTGAGAGTGCAACGGCGACAACGAGTGAGAGGCGTTTCATCGACGTTCTCCTGACAAGGCTTTCGTTATCTTCTGATCGGCGTTATCTGTGTCATCTGTGGCTCTGACGTCGCCATCGGCATCCAGAAGCCCCTGTTGCATCGGTGTGTCAAGCTTGCGCGCCACGGTTTCCAGCGGATCGATCAGCGGAATTTCCTTGGCGCTGCCGGCGCCCAGCTCGCGGAACCGGCGGGCCTTGACCAGGACGTTGCTCTCGAACGAGCCAATCACCTTGTTGAAGGTCGAGAAGGTGCCGTCCATGCGCCTTCGCAGGTCCTCGAGGTGTTCGGCAAGGGTGGCGACACTTTCGTGGAGCGAGCGGCCCAGGCGGCTGATCTCCTCGGCATTGATGGTCAGCCGCTCCTGGCGCCAGCCGAATGCCGCGGCCCGCAGCAGCGCGATCAGCGTCAGGGGACTGGCGATAATCACGTTCTGCTTGACGCCGTAATCGATCAGCAGCGCGTCCTGTTCGAGCGCCGCCATGTAGATGGCCTCGGCCGGCAGGAACAACACCACCATTTCCGGCGACGCGGGAAACTGGTCCCAATAGGCCTTGCCGCCGAGCTTCGCGACGTGGTCCTTCACCTGGCGCACGTGGTCGGCCAGCTTGCCGGTGCGGACGCCATCATCGGTGGCGCCCTGGGCGTCGAGGAACGCTTCGAGCGGCGCCTTGGCGTCGACCACGATCGACCGGCCGCCGGGCAGGTTGATGATCATGTCGGGCCGCAGGCGCCCAGACTCGGTGAAGATGGTGGGCTGCTCGTCGAAGTCGCAGTGCTCCATCATGCCCGCGAGCTCGACGACCTTGCGCAACTGGACTTCGCCCCAGCGGCCGCGGACGCCGGGCGACCGCAGCGCGCGCACCAGGTTCTGGGTCTCCTGCTGTAGTTGCTGCTGGGTCTGGCCCACCAGGCTCAGCATGGTCCGCATGCTGGCGCTGTCGTCGACGCGGCTCTTCTCGACCTCCTTGAGCTTGGCGTCCACCTGGATCAGCGTGTCCTTGATCGGCGCCACCAGCGACCCCAGCTCCTGCTGCCGGCGGCTCAGGTCGATGGCCGCTTCCTTGTGGACGTTGCCAATCTTCTGGTCGGCCAGCTTGATGAATTCGTCGGTGCTCGA
>ERZ1292640.4788-Hain-H43-02um-R1-4788-length-10189-cov-6_pt1 | contig 10189 bp, 9 predicted proteins | sample MGYA00564404_ERZ1292640 | MGnify/ENA primary metagenome ERZ1292640 (study PRJEB36523, sample SAMEA6512636) | groundwater metagenome | collected 2019-01-08 | study: AquaDiva: Metagenomics assemblies of 32 groundwater samples | reverse complement strand
CTCCGGGTCGTAGGGCACGCCGATGGCGCGCGGGGCGGTGGCGCGGCCGATGAAGCCGGCCAGCGCCAGCATGGTGACGAGGTAGGGCATCATCTGCAACAGCTCGTTCGGGAAACCCGAGCCCTGCAGCGTGATCTGCAGCGCCTCGGCCGCGCCGAACAGCAGGCACGCCGCGGCGGCGCCGAACGGCGACCACTTGCCCACGATCATCGCGGCGAGCGCGATGTAGCCGCGGCCGCCGGTCATGCCGTCGGTGAACGAGTGCTGCTCGCTCGCCAGCCACGCGCCGGCGAGCCCGGCGAGCGCGCCCGAGATCAGCACGCCGGCGGTGCGGTAGACGCTCACCCGGAGCCCGAGCGTGGCCGCCGCCTCGGGGCGCTCGCCGATGCTGCGCAGCCGGAGCCCGAACACCGAGCGGAACAGCAGCCACTGGCCGGCGAGCACCAGCGCGATGGCGAAGAGCACCAGCGGGGTCGAGAACACCGGGCCGAGCCCGGGGACGCGCGACAGCGCGCCCAGGTCCCACTCGGGCAGCCCCACCACGCGCGCCGAGTTGGACGAGGAGTGGAACACCTGGGTGAGCACGAACTTGGTGAGCCCGGCGGCGAGCAGGTTGATGCCGAGCCCGCTGGTGATCTGGTCGGCGCGCACCACCACGGTGACCAGCGCGTGGAGCGCGCCGGTCGCCACGCCGGCCGCGATCGCGGCGGCCACGCCGGTCCACGGGTCGCCGGAGAAGTGCGCGCCCAGCACGTAGGCCAGCGCGCCGTTCAGCATCATGCCCTCGAGCGCGATGTTGATCACGCCGCCGCGCTCGTTGATGGCCGCGCCGAGCGCGGCGAGCGTGTAGGGCACGCTGATGCGCAGCGCGGCCGCGAGGAAGAGGAGCAGGCTCACCGCGGCAGGTCCGGAGACAGGAGCGGATCCACGCCCGCAGTGCATCATGCCGCGCGGGGCGGGTCAAGGCCTGGCGCGGGCTCAACCCCTCGATCTGTGCGGCTTCGCGGCCGCACGCGGGGCGGCCTCGACGGCCACGCGTTCGACCAGCCGGTCGAGCGCGGCTGCGACCCCGGGCGAGAGCGGCGCGCCGAGCGTGAAACGCTTCACCTCGATCCCGACCACCACGAGCGCCGGGGGAAGGATGCCGAGCGAGCGCGCCAGCTCCACCGCCTCGGCCACGCCGAACGCGTGGGTGGAGCCCACGAAGATCCCGGCCTGGAGCCGGGTCGCGGCGGCGTCGAAGCGGTGGAGCGTGCCGGGAGTCACGCCGGCGCGCACCGCGTCCACCACCACCGCGCGCTCTGCGCCCTCCCACGCGTCGAACAGCGCGGACATCTCGCCCTCGCACTCGACCACCTCGAAGCGGCCGGGATGACGCCGGCGCAGCCGGCGCACCGCGAGGATCCCCACGGCGTCGTCGCCGCGCTGGAGGTTGCCGACGCCGATGACCCGCGCGGGGCGCGCGATCACGCGCGCTCGAGGCTCAGCTTCAGGAAGTGGGTGGCGCACGAGATGCACGGGTCGTAGTTCCGGATGGCCTGCTCGCACTGCCAGGTGAGCTCCTGCTCGCCGAGATGGACGCGCGGCTCCACGAACCGCCACAGGTCCTCCTCGATGGTCTTCTGGTTCTGCGAAGTGGGTGGAACGATCTTCGCTTCGAGGATCGTCCCGTCGCCGGCCAGCCGGTAGCGGTGGTAGAGGATGCCGCGCGGCGCCTCGCTGCAGCCGCAGCCGGTGCCGCCACATGGTACCACCGGCACGGCGTCGTCGTCGGGCGGCTGGTAGGCGGCGATGATGCGCAACGCCTCGTCCACCGCCTGCACGGTCTCGACCGCGCGCACCACGATGCTCCGGAAGGGGTTCAGGCACACCGGCCCGAGCCCGGCGTCGCGCGCGGCCTGCTGCGCCACCGGCGCGAGCCGGTCGAAGTTGAGGCTGTAGCGCGCGAGCGGGCCGACGGCGTAGGCGCCGTGGCCCGTCCGCACCGAGTGGAGCGCGCTTGAGCGCTCGACGTGCTCCTCGGTGAAGTGGGCGTCGTAGTCGCGCACCGCGATGTCGAGCCCGCGGCTCGAGACCAGCCGGTCCCCGAGGATCGGGTACTCGGTCGGGTGCCGGAGCGCGACGAACTCGTAGTCGCGCTCGAAGTCGGGGAAGGGGAAGTCCCTGACCCAGCGCACCACCGCGAGCGCTTCGTCGAGAGCCCGCTTGAGCCGCTCCTCGATCGCCGCCAGCTCGCGGCGCGCGGGCACCCGGTAGAAGCCGCCGACCCGCACGTTGACGGGGTGGATCTCGCGCCCGCCCAGCAGGCGCATCAGCTCGTTGCCGGCCTTCTTGAGCTGGAGCCCGCGCGTGACGGCCTCGGGGTGGTCCTTCGCCATGGCGATGCCGCTTTCGTAGCCGAGGAAGTCGGGAGCGTGGAGCAGCGTGACGTGGAGCGCGTGGCTCTCGATCCACTCGCCGCAGTAGAGCAGCCGCCGCAGCGCGCGCAGCGGACCGTCCACCGTGACGCCGAGCGCGTCCTCCATGGCGTGCACCGCGGTCATCTGGTAGGCGACCGGGCAGATGCCGCAGATGCGCGAGGTGATGTCGGGCGCCTCGCCGAACGCGCGGCCGCGCAGCAGCGCCTCGAAGAAGCGCGGCGGCTCGTGGATGCGGAACTGAACGTCCACGACCGCGTCGCCCTTCAGGCGCACGGTGAGCGCGCCCTCGCCCTCGACGCGGGCCAGCACGTCAACCTTGATGGTCCTGGACCTACCGCGACTCATGGGACTCGCTCTCCTTGCGGAAGGCCTCGGCGCCCGCCTGGATGCCGCGGAACGCGCGCAGCAGATCGGCGTCGCTCTGGCCGAGGACGCGGAGGCGCTCGCCCAGCGAGGCGGTGTTGGGGTTCTTGAGCGGGCCGAAGCAGCCGTAGCAGCCGCGCCGGTAGGCCGGGCAGATCGCGCCGCAGCCGGTGCGCGTCACCGGGCCCAGGCACGGCGTACTGTCCGCCACCATGACGCACACCGTGCCGCGCCGCTTGCACTCGAAGCACACGCTGTGGGCCGCGAGCGCGGGCTTGCGCCCGTTCAGGAACGCCAGGATGACCTCGAGGAGCTGCCGCTTGTCCACCGGGCAGCCGTGCAGCTCGAAGTCCACCGGCACGTGGTTCGCGATCGGGGTCGAGGTCTTGAGCGTGTGGATGAAGTCCGGCGTGGCGTAGACCAGCGGGATCCAGTCCCCGATGTCGGCGAAGTTGCGCAGCGCCTGGATGCCGCCGCTGGTGGCGCACGCGCCGATCGTGACCAGCACCTTCGAGGCGCGGCGCACCTGGTGGATGCGCTCGGCGTCGTGCGGCGTGGTGATCGAGCCCTCGACCAGCGACAGGTCGTAGGGGCCCTTCGCCACCGCGCGCGAGGCCTCGGGGAAGCTCGCGATCTCGACCGCGCCGGCGAGCGCGAGCAGCTCGTCCTCGCAGTCGAGGAGCGAGAGCTGGCAGCCATCACACGAGGCGAACTTCCACACCGCGAGCTTGAGTCTCCGGCGCGCGCCCACGTCACAGCTCCCGGACGCCGAGCAGCGGCGCCACGCGGTCCCAGCGATAGACCGGGCCGTCCTTGCAGATGAAGGTGGGGCCGAGCTGGCAGTGGCCGCAGAACCCGACCGCGCACTTCATGTTCCGCTCCAGCGACACCCAGGTGCGCGCCGGCACCACGCCGCGATGGGCGAGCGCGCGCACGGTGAAGGTCATCATGATCTCCGGGCCGCAGACGAAGGCCACGGTGTTGTGGGGATCGAAGTGGGCGCGCGGGACGAGCGTGGTGACCACGCCCACCAGCCCGTGCCAGCCGGGCGCCGCGCGGTCCACCACCACCTCGACGTCCGCGTCGAAGCGCCCGCGCCAGGTCTCGATCTCGCGCGCGAACAGGATGTCGCGCGGGGTGCGCGCGCCGAACAGCAGCACCACGCGGCCGTAGCGCTCGCGGTGCGCGAGCAGGTGGTAGAGCGCGGGCCGGAGCGGCGCGAGGCCGATGCCGCCCGCGACCAGCACCACGTCGCTGCCCTCGGCCAGAGACACAGGCCACGCGCTGCCGAACGGCCCGCGCAGCCCGACCACGTCGCCGCGCTTCAGGCGCCGCAGGGTCTGCGTCACCGGGCCCACCGCGCGGATGGTGTGCACCGCCTGCTTCACCGCGCCGGGCGGGCCGCTCATCGAGACCGGCACCTCGCCGGCGCCGAACGCGTAGAGCATGTTGAACTGGCCGGGCTGGAACGAGAACCCGCCCGGGCCGTTGACGGACTCCAGCCACAGCGTGAAGGCGTCGTGCGTCTCGACGACCCTGCGCGCCACGCGGAACGGCGCGGGGCGCATCGGATCGGCCCCGGCCGCGTCGGGCGGGCCGGGGTCCTCAGTCGTGGTCGCCATAGAGGTCCAGCAGCTGGAGGTTGGTGGCCTCGAGGCGCTGCACGATGAGCTGCGAGAAGCGGCTCATCAGCTCGTATCCCAGCTCGTGGTCGGAGGCGAACTTCCCGCGCAGGCACTTGCCGTCGAGCGCGATCGCGCGCGTGGCGGTGAGGGCGTAGGCGTCGAAATGCCACTGGTGCGGCGGCAGCAGCCACGACCAGCCCAGCACCTCGTTCTCCGCCACCGTCATGATGGTGAGCGCGCCGCGGCCGGGCGCGTGGATCTCGAGCGCGACGCGCCCCTGGCGCACGATCCAGAACTTGTCCGCGGGCTCGCCCTGTTTCCCGATGAACTGGCCGGCATCGAACCGCGCGTTCGAGGCGCAGCCGGCGATCAGCTTCAGGTGTTCGGGTTTCATCCCCTGGAACAGGGGGAGCTGGGCCAGGATCGGCTCAAGCGTTTGCACGTCGGTCCTCCTTCCTGCGTTTGCCCTCCCGGAGAGCCCGCACTTCTTCGGTGACGTCGATACCGACCGGGCACCAGGTGATACAGCGGCCGCAGCCCACGCACCCGGACTCCCCGAACTGGTCGTGCCAGGTCGAGAACTTGTGCGTGAGCCACTGGCGGTAGCGGGCGCGGATCGAGGGCCGCACGCTGCCGCCGTGGATGTACGAGAACTCGGCCGAGAAGCACGAGTCCCACCGGCGCACGCGCTCGGCGGTGCGCCCGGCGAGGTCCTCCGCGTCCTCGACGGTGGTGCAGAAGCAGGTCGGGCAGGCCATGGTGCAGTTGCCGCACGCGAGGCAGCGCTGCGCGACCTCGCTCCAGTGCGGGTGCTCCGTGCTGCGCTGGAGCAGGGCGGGGAGCCCGTCGGTCTCCAGCGTGCGGCCCATCCGCTCCGCCACGCCTGCGAGCGCGCGCTCGGCCGCGGCGCTCTCCTCGGGGCGGGCCACGCGGTGCGGCACCACGGCGAGCACCTCGGCGCCGCGCTCGCTTCCCACCTCGAGGCGGAACCAGTGACGGCCGTCTTCGAGCACCTCGGTCAGCGCGAGGTCGAAGCCCGCGCCGGCGCGCGGGCCGGTGTTCATCGAGGCGCAGAAGCAGGTGGCGCCGGCGCGCGCGCACTGCACCGCGATCACGAACAGCCCCGCGCGGCGCGCGCGGTAGGCCGGGTCCACGTGCGGGCCGCCGAGCAGCACGCGGTCCTGCACCGCGATGGCGTGGAGCTCGCACGCGCGCACCCCGAGGAACGCGAGCCGGGGCGGGGGCGGCTCGATATCCACCACCTGGAAGCCGCCGTCCTGCCGCCTTGCCTGCCACAGCCGGAGCGCGGGCGGGTGGAGGAAGCGCTTCCAGGTGGCGGGGCCCACGGTGAAGTCGAAGAGCCGCGGGGAGTCGGCGCGCTGGAGCCGGTAGCCGCCCGGCTCCTGCCGGTCGGTCCAGCCTGCGGGCAGGTCGGCGCGGCTCCGGACCTCGTCGTAGACCACCGCGCCGTCGCGCAGCACCGGACCCATCACCGCGAAGCCCCGCTCGCGCAGGGCCGCGAGGAGCAGGTCGAGGCTGGAGGTCTCAATCGCGCACTCCACCCTGGTCTCCACCGCAGTCTCCGCCATCAGCGTCCCTTCGGCCCGGGTCACGGCTGCGCGGCTGCCCGCAGGCGCGGGCCCACGCTGGCGACTTTTAGGGCCGTTTCGGCCGATGGTCAACCCGGGCCGCCCGGTGGGGGATGACGTCCGGGCGCCGCGGTCCCGGGCGTGGCCCACGAACCAGACGGCTCCTCACACCGGCAACGGAATGGCGCCGCCCGCGGGCGTGGATGCCGTTTCCGGCCGAAGCCGCTGACATGGACTGACGCCGCTGACAGTCGGGCCGCGCGCCGTTGGACTGGTCGCGGCGATGGTGGGGAGTGCGCAAAGGGCCCCGATCGGGCCGCGACTGCGGCCTCCGTGGGGGGGACGCCGCCCGTCGGGCCTCGCGGCGCAATAGTTGCACCGGAGCCACCGGGGTCGGATCCGCCCGGAGAGGAAGGCGCCTGTCCATGCGCTACCAGGACCGTGAAGAGGCCGGGCGCGAGCTCGCCCGATGGCTCGCGCCGGTGTTGCGACGCCCCTGCATCGTGGCTGGCATCCCGCGCGGCGGCGTGATGGTGGCGCAGCCGGTGGCCGAGCGCCTCGAGGCCCCGCTGGCGGTGGTGTTCGCGCACAAGCTCGCCGCGCCCGCGGACCCCGAGCTGGCCTTCGGCGCGCTCGACGAGGACGGGCGCAGCCTGGTGGACCCGGGGCTCGCGGAGGAGCTGGGGCTCGAAAGCGAGGACATCGAGCGCGCGCGCGCGCGCGCGTGGTCGGCGATGCGGTGCGGCATGTCGCTCTACCACGCGCCGCGCCTCACCGCCTTCCTGCCCGGCTGCCCGGTGGTGCTGGTGGACGACGGACTGGCGACCGGGCTGACCATGCGTGCGGCGGTCCACTACGCACGGCGCCACGGGGCCGTCGAGATCACCGTGGCGGTGCCGTGCGCCGCGGCCGACGCGGCCGCACAGTTGCGTTATGAGGTCGAGCACTTCGTCTGCCCGGTCGTGGACCGTGGCTTCGAAGCCGTCGGCCGCTACTACCGGGACTTCTCGGCCGTCTCCGACGAGGACGTGGCCGCACAGCTGGCGCGCAGCCGGGCGCCGGGCGGGCCGGTCGGACACGGGGGGAGTTGAAGCCCGCCAGGGCGGGCGGAGGTCGGAACATGGCGATCAACGAACGCGTGTCGCGCCTGCTGGAGCAGAACCGCATCGAATACGAGATCCTGCCGCACCGCGAGGCGTTCACGGCGCAGGAGGTGGCGCAGACCACGCACGTCTCCGGGCGCGCTCTGGCCAAGGTGGTGGTGGTGCGCGAGCCGGCCGGCGCGTACCTGATGGCGGTGCTGCCCGCGAGCTGCCATCTCGACCTGAATCTGCTCGAGCAGATGACGGGCCACCGCGGCAGCGTGCTGGCGACCGAGGACGAGCTCAAGCGGCTGTTCCCCGACTGCGAGCTGGGAGCGATGCCGCCATTCGGCCGGCTCTACGGCATGCCGATGTACCTGGACCACTGCTTCTGGAAGGCGTCCGAGTTCTTCTTCCAGGCCGGCAACCACCACGAGGTCGTGCGGATGGACTTCGAGGACTACGTGCAGCTCGCGCGCCCGCTGGCGGGCGAGTTCTGCCTGCACGGGAGCAAGGTCGGGGCGTGAGCCCGGCGCACGCCGGGCCGGTGTGTTCCGGGCGCCCGCGCGCGTGATGCGTCGCCCCGGCGCGCGGCGCTCAGACCAGCCTGCGGGCCAGGCGTTCCATCACCTGCTGCGCCGAGATGGCGAGCAGGATCACGAGCGCCTGCAGCACCTCCACCAGCTCCTTCGGCACCCGCTGGTTGATGACCAGCCCGCCGTAGGAGAGGGCGCCGAAGAACAGCGCCGCCACCACGACCCCCGCCGGATGGTTGCGCCCGAGCAAGGCCACCGCGATGCCGAGGAAGCCCGTACCGGCCGAGAAGCCCAGCTCGAAGTAGTGCTTGTAGCCCAGCACGAAGTTCACGCCGCCGAGCCCGGCGATGGCGCCCGACAGCGTCATCGCCACGAGCTGCGCGCGCCCGATCGAGACGCCACCGTACTCCGCGGCGGCGGCGTTCAGGCCGACCGCGCGCAGCTCGTAGCCGGTGCGGGAGCGGAACAACAGCAGCCCGACGCCCGCCGCGCACGCCGCGGCGAGCAGGAGCGCGAGGTTCACCGGCGATCCGCGCAGCGCCGGGAACAGCACGTCGAGCCGCACCAGGTGCGCGCCCGCGCCGACCTCGGCGGTGCGCACGGTGGCCGGCTCGAACACCCAGCGCCCGACGAACGAGGCGAGCGCGAAGGCGATGAAGTTGAGCATGATGGTGTTGATGACCTCGTGCGCCCCGAAGCGCGCCTTGAGGTAGCCGGGGAGCGCTCCCCACGCCGCGCCGGCCGCGGCCGCGGCGAGCAGCGTGAGCGGCAGCAGCACCACCGCGGGGCTGCCGGCGAGCGCGGCGCCGGCGAGCGCGGCCGCGAGGCCACCCAGGTAGAGCTGCCCCTCGACGCCGATGTTGAAGAGCCCGGCACGGAAGCCCAGCGCCACCGCGAGGCCGGTGAACACCAGCGGTGTCGCCTTGAACAGGGTCTGGCCGAGTCCGTAGCCGGTGCCCAGGCTCTCGCGCAGCATGAGCGCGTAGATGGCGAGCGGATCCTCGCCGATGGCGAGGATGAAGACCGCCCCGAGCACGAGCGAGAGCGCCACCGCCACCACCGGCGCCAGCGCCGTGAGCAGGGCGCGCCGCGCGTCGGCGCCCGGGCCGGCTCCGCGGGCGGGTGTCCCCGCCGGAGTCGCCGGCCGCTCCGCCGCCGCGCTCACGCGCGTGCCTCGCTCTGGCGCCCGGTCATGTAGAGCCCGAGCGTGCGCTCGTCGGTCTCCGACGGCCGGGTCTCGTGCACCAGCCGGCCTTCATACATCACGAAGATGCGGTCGGAGAGCGCCAGGATCTCGGAAAGCTCCGACGACACCAGCAGCACCGCGCGCCCGGCGTCGCGCTCGCGCAGCAGGCGTTGGTGAATGAACGCCATGGCGCCGAGGTCCACGCCGCGGGTGGGGTGCGCCGCCAGCACCACCGCCGCGCCGCGCGTCAGCTCGCGCGCGGCGATGAGCTTCTGCTGGTTGCCGCCCGAGAGCTGGCGCGCCCGGAGCGCCGGGTCGGGCGGGCGCACGTCGTACTCGGCGAGCCGCGGCGCGGCCAGCGCGGCGAGCGTCCGGGGAGCGAGCAGCGCTCCGGGCACGATCCCGCGCTCGCGCTGGCGGCCGAGCAGGAAGTTCTCGGCCAGCGTCATGTCGGGCACCAGCCCGCGCTGCAGCCGGTCGCTCGGGATGTGCGCGACGCCCGCGGCGGAGCGCTCGCGCGCCGCGTGGGGCGCACACGGGTCGCAGCGCCGCCCGGCCACCAGGATCTCGCCGCGCACCGCGGGCCTCAGGCCCGCCAGGCACTCGACCAGCTCGTGCTGGCCGTTGCCCTCCACGCCGGCGATGCCGACGATCTCGCCTGCGTCCACCTCGAACGAGACGCACCTCACCGCCTCGAGCCCGCGGTCGTCGCGTACGTCGAGCATGCGCACCTCGAGGAGCGGGGCCTCGCTGGTGCGGGGGGCGTCCGTACGCGCGTGGAGAGGCGGTATCGGGCGGCCCACCATCAGCTCGGCCAGGCGCTCCACGGTGAGCGATGCGACCGGGCCGCCGCCCACCACGCGCCCCGTGCGCATCACGGTGACGCGTTGCGCGAGCGCCATCACCTCGGCGAGCTTGTGGGTGATGAGCACGATGGTCGCGCCCTGCCCCTGCAGCTCGCGCAGCACGCGGAACAGGTCGTCCACCTCGTGCGGCGTGAGCACCGCGGTGGGCTCGTCGAGGATGAGCACGCGCGCGCCGTGGTAGAGCGCCTTGAGGATCTCGACCCGTTGTTGCGCGCCGACCGACAGGCTCGCGATGCGCGCGCGCGGGTCCACCGGCAGCCGGTGGCGCTCGGCGAGCGCCGCCACGGCGCGCTCGGCGCGCCCGGGGCTGAAGCCACCGAGCGCGGCGCCGGGCTCGCGCGCCAGCGTCACGTTCTCGGCCACGGTGAGCGGTCCCACCAGCATGAAGTGCTGGTGCACCATGCCGAGTCCGCGCCGCATGGCGTCAGCCGGGCGGTGGATGCGCACGGTGCGGCCGTCCACCTCGATCGAGCCCGCGTCGGGCTGAAGCAGACCGTAGAGCACGCGCATGAGCGTGCTCTT
>ERZ1292640.4787-Hain-H43-02um-R1-4787-length-10190-cov-9_pt1 | contig 10190 bp, 9 predicted proteins | sample MGYA00564404_ERZ1292640 | MGnify/ENA primary metagenome ERZ1292640 (study PRJEB36523, sample SAMEA6512636) | groundwater metagenome | collected 2019-01-08 | study: AquaDiva: Metagenomics assemblies of 32 groundwater samples | reverse complement strand
TCATCGAGAGCGCGGCCGCGCGCGCGCGCCGGAGATCCTTGTGGGGGAAGTCGTGAACCGGCTGATCGTTGGTGTAGGCGTGGACCGTGGAGGCGAAGCCCCGCTTGAGGCCGAACCGATCCACCAGCACGCGGGCCACCGTGGCCAGGCAGTTGGTGGTGCACGAGGCGTTGGAGACCAGGTGGTGGCGGGCGGGATCGTAGCTCTTCTCGTTCACGCCGAGGACGACGGTGACGTCGGGATCCTTCGCCGGGGCCGTGATGACGACCTTCCTGGCGCCGGCGGCGAGATGCATGGAGGCTCTCGCGCGATCACGGAAGATCCCCGTGGACTCCACCACCACATCCACCCCCAGCTCTTTCCACGGGAGATCCGCAGGATTCACGATTGAGCAGACCCGCAGTTCCTTGCCGTCCACGAAGATGGCGTCACCCTTCGCGACCACCTCGGCGGCGAGCGTGCCGTGGACCGAGTCGCGCTTGAGGAGGTGGCCGAGCGTCTTGGCGTCGCTCAGGTCGTTGACCGCCACCACCTCCAGGTCTTTGGTTCCGAGGGCGGCCCGAAAGAAGACGCGGCCGATCCGCCCGAAGCCGTTGATTCCCACCCGTACGGTCAGCGTCTCCTCCTTTCGGCTCAGCCGAGGCTGCGCCGGATCCGGGCCGCGGCGTCGAGGGCCGCGAGCGACGGAACACCTTCTCTGAAGGTCGCCAGGAACTCCGTACTGGCCTCCGCGTGAGCCTCGTCCTCGGGCGTCTCGGGGCCCAGCGGGGCTCCCAGCAGGTCCTCGAGGGCGAGGATTTCGACGACAACCCGGGCCCACGCGTCCTGCTCCCGCGCCAGCCGGAAAAGGTTCTGGCGGCACAGGTACCGGCCTGCCTCCCGGAGCTGCGCGCGGAGAGAGGGCGTTGAGGCTTCCAACACGTCCAGGAGCCCCATGGCCTTCACCCGGCAGAAGCCGCGCCCGGTCCCGATCAACTCGGGCGGGACTCCGAGGGTGTAGAGGGCTGCCGCGAACTCGATGGCCCGGGGGAGAGCAGCGGTTCCCACCCGTCGCCCGTAGCCTCCGTTGCCGAACGGCGAGCGGCGGGAGCGTCGAGGCGGAAGGAGTGACGCCACCCGGTTGATCTCGCCGGCCAGCGCGGAGACCGTCTCCTGGTAGGGGACGCGGAAGGCCTCGACGAGCGTGCGGAGCGTCGAAGGGTCCGGGAGATCCTGCGGGGTGGACGGTCGTTCAAGGTGCGCGTTGATGGCGGCGACGGCGCGTCGGACTTCATTCTCCGGGTATCCGAAACGAAAGGCGGACTGGATCGTCACCGTGCGGATACCCGGGTACTCCTGAAGAACGGCGTCGGGCCGCGAGGGCGAAAGCCCGCCCCGGAAGGGCAGGGAGCCGACGCCGAGGATCGGGTGGATGGGGAAGCCCCAATCGCTCCCCAGGCGGTGGATCTCGGCGATGGCTGACTTGGCGGCCAGCCACGCCGGGACCAGGCCGGCCTCGAGAGCCGGGTCCGAGCGGGCGATGAACACCCTGAGGCTCCCGGGGAAGTGACCCCAGGCGAGCGCGTGCAAGCCGAGAAACCGCTCGAGGATCTGCCGGCACCCCAGGAGCGTTTCTATCGACTCCAGGAGAGGGATCACTTCGAGGCGGCCCATGCCGTCGGGAGAAGAGCCCGGCTTGACGACTTCGTGCCAGGCGTGCCGGACGTCCAGGAGCTCTTCCGCCGAGCCGGTCTGAGGGAGGATGACGTGGGAGATCGGGGGGGAAGGGAACACGAGATCGCGCGCGAACTCGGCCGCGCGGAGGACGGCCGCCAGGACCCGCGTGAGCCGGCTTGGCGGCTCGGCGCGGGGGTGCGGCAGCCGGACAGTCAAGAAGAGGGACCGGCCCAGTGGACGACTTCGGAAGAACTGGTCATCCCGGGAGAGGAGCAGGGCGGAGAACGCCTCGTTCGAGTCCTTTCCTTCCCAGTCCCACATGTATTCGTGGCAGCCGAGTTGCTCGAACGATCGGAAACACTCTTCCACCTCGTCGTCAGCCCCGATGAAGGGATCCGCCTGCCAGGCGGGTGGATGGGCGTTGTCCGGATGCGGAGTCGCCATGGTGGCGGGGGGCCACCGCTCCCCATCGGGCTGAATCATGTCACCCGGCCGACCGTGCCCGGAAGCGGGCGGCCTCCGCCAGTTCGGGGGTCACGTCCGCCTGCCCGCACCAGAAGCAGAATGCGACCTCCTCCGGTTCCCCATCGCCGGCGGCAGGATCGGTGCGGCCGCCGTCCGGGAACGCCGAGCCTCCCAAGACGTCCGCCAGTGAGGTTCTGCAGTCACAGCTCCCACTCACGTCCATCGTCGTCCTCCTTCCGGCGCCGTCGGCGCCCGGTGGACGGGCTCGACGGGAAAAACGTCGTGAAGCAACGCCCCGGCGCACCTCGAACAATACGCCGTCGATTCCAGGTTCCAGGCGCAAGCCGGACAGCACGGGGCTCCGCACGCGACGCACCCCCACGCATGGCTCGGGCCCTCGACGCGGCTCCCACAGTCACACCGAAAACCCTCGTTCATTGAGTTCCTCCCCTCCGTTCCGCCATGGCCCTGCTCCGGGCGGTGGCCCGCAGCGCGGCGGCGGCCACCGCATCCGCTGTGAGGCCGAACTGCTCGTAGAGCACCTGGTACGGGGCTGAGGCTCCGAAGCGGTCCACCCCCACCACTTCCCCCAAGGGCCCGACGTACCGGTCCCAACCGAAGGTGGCCGCCGCCTCGACCGCGACCCGGGCGGTGATCCCGGAAGGCAGGACGGTCTCCCGGTACTCGGGGGGCTGGCTGTCGAAGAGGTCGGTCGAGGGAAGACTGACGACGCGCGCGGCGACCCCTCGGTCGGCCAGCAACGGTTGTGCCTCGAGGGCCAGGCGGAGCTCAGAGCCTGTGCCGATGAGGACCACGTCCGGTTCGGGCGTGGGGGCGCTGGCTTCGGACAGGACGTAGCCCCCCCTCGCCACTCCTCCCGCGGGGGCCAGGACGGTTCGATCCAGGACGGGCACGGCCTGGCGGGTGAGCACCAGCGCGGTGGGCCCATCGCACCGGGCCAGGGCCACGCGCCAGGCCTCGGCGGTCTCGGTCGCGTCCGCCGGGCGGATCACGACCAGGTTCGGGATGGCCCGGAGGCTCGCCAGGTGCTCGACCGGCTGATGGGTGGGCCCGTCCTCCCCCAGCCCGATGCTGTCGTGGGTGAAGACGAAGATCACCGGCTGGCGCATGAGGGCGGCCAGGCGGATCGCGGGGCGCATGTAATCGGAAAAGACCAGGAAGGTTCCCCCGTACGGCCGCAGGCCTCCGTGGAGCGAGAGCCCGTTGAGGATCCCTCCCATGGCGTGTTCCCGGACGCCGAAGTGGATGTACCGACCGCCGAAGTCGCCGCGGCCGATGGGGCGCTGGTCCTTCGCCAGCGTGTTGTTGGATCCGGTGAGATCGGCCGAGCCGCCGACGAGCGCGGTCAGGCGCGGGCTCAGGGCGTCGAGGACCTTCCCGGAGGCCGCGCGCGTGGCCAGGGGCTTGTCGAGGGGAAAGTGCGGGAGGTCCCGCTCCCAGCCGGCGGGAAGCTCCCGGGAGAAGGCCCGGCCGAGCTCCGCCGCCAGGTCGGAATGGGCGCGGCGGTAGGCGGCCAGCCGCTCGTTCCAGTCGGCCTGCCAGGCCTCGCCGCGGGCCAGGGCTTCCCCGAGGCGGGCCCGGACCTCGGCGGGGATATGGAACCTGAGGTCCGGGGGCCAGCCCAGGCGTTCCTTGGTGAGTCGCACCTCCTCCTCGCCCAGGGGCTCGCCGTGGGCTTTGGCCGTGCCCTGCCGGTTGGGGCTTCCAAAGCCGATGCGGGTGCGGGCGATGATCAGCGACGGCCGGGCGGCCTCCGCCCGCGCGGCGGCGAGGGCCCCGGCCACGGCCGCCAGGTCGTGGCCGTCGATCCGCTGGACGTGCCAGCCGTAGGCGATGAACCGGGCCGCCACATCTTCGGTGAAAGTCAGGGTCGTGGGCCCGTCGATCGAGACGCCGTTGGAGTCGTAGAGGCAGATCAGCCTTCCCAGGCCCAGGTGCCCCGCCAGGGAGGCCGCCTCGTGGGAGATCCCCTCCATCAGGTCGCCGTCGCTGGCGAGGACCCAGGTGTGGTGGTCAACGATCGGGAAGCCGGGGCGATTGATTCGGGCCGCGAGATGGGCTTCAGCGATGGCCATGCCGACGGCGTTGGCGAAGCCCTGGCCGAGCGGTCCGGTCGTCGTTTCGACTCCCGGGGTCAACCCGAACTCCGGGTGGCCGGGGGTCTTGCTTCCCCATTGGCGGAAGCGCCGGATCTCGTCCAGGGAGAGGTCGTAGCCCGTTAGATGGAGCAGGGCGTAGAGGAGCATCGAGCCGTGCCCCGCCGAGAGGACGAAGCGATCCCGGTCGGGCCACCCGGGGTCGGCGGGGTTGTGCTTCAGGAAGCGCGTCCAGAGGACATAGGCCATGTCCGCCGCCCCCATTGGGAGCCCGGGGTGGCCCGATCGGGCCTCTTGGACGGCATCGGCGGCCAGCAGCCGCAGGGTCGTGACCGCGAGGCGGTCGAGGTCGTCAAAGGACGCGGTAGCGGCTCGGATGGGGGTTCGGTCCTGTTGGACAAGCGGCAGCGTCATCATTCACTCGTCAGCGTGGGCGGCGCGGAGCAGGTGGTAGGTAATCAAGAGCTGGGTCAGCGCCAGCGGGTCGCTGTGGCGGCGCTCGTTCCGGTCGGTGTAGATGCCGATCAGGTCGGGGCGAAGATGCGTCGTCTGCGGCATGCGCTTCCAGATGGCCTCCTCGAGCTCCGCCGCCTCATCGGCACCGACATGGCCGTTGATCTCCAGGAAGTCCACGGGCAGGCCGTCGTCGCGCCCGAGCTCCAGCCGGATGCCCCTGCGATCCCCGGCTCCGGTCCCCTCGAGCACGTCGCTCAGGTCGGGGTGGGGGATCGTCGGGCGCAGCACGAGCTGCACGTTGAGGTGGCCGTTGGCCCGTTCCGGGGCGCCGCCGGGGTCGGGGAAGAAGCGGACGACGATGTCGGCGTGGGCCCGCTGGGGGCGGATGAACCGGGCGGAGTCCTTCTCGCGCCGCTCCAGCTCGCCCAGGACCTGGTCCGCCGTGTACCCGCGCTTGGTCGTGTCCCGCTTGATCTTCCAGGCCCGCCGGAGGTCCTCCGGCGGGTCCAGGTACACCTTGACGTCGAAGCACTCCCGCATCCGGGCGGCGTGGAACCCGAGCAGCCCCTCCGCGACGACGAAGCGGCGGGGCTTGACGTACTCCGGGCGGGTGAGCGAGCCGTCGGAGTGGTCGTAGACCGGCTTGAGGATGGGCAGGCCGCGGCGGAGGCAGTCCAGGTGCGCCTCGAGGACGTCCAGGTAGTTGCAGTCCGGATGGAGCGGCGTGATGCCGAGCTGGGCGCGCTCCCGGCGGTCGTACTTGTGGTAGTCGTCGGTGCAGACATGGGTGACCTGGTCGCGCCCCAGGATGTCGGCGATGCCCTCGGTGAGCGTGGTCTTCCCCGAGGCGCTGTCGCCCACCACGGCCAGAATGATGGGGCGCCGGGCCGCCATCGGGCTCAGGCCTCGTGCCTCACCCCGGCCAGCTCCTCCACCCGGCGAAGCTCGCGGTAGCGGGCCCAGTCCTTGAGGAACCGGTCGAGGCCGCTGTCGGTCAGCGGGTGGCGCATCGCCTGCTTGAGGACCGCCAGCGGCACGGTCGCGATGTGGGCGCCGGCCTTGGCCGCTTCGGTGATGTGGCGCGGGTGGCGGATGCTGGCCGCCAGCACCCGGGTGGGGATCCCGTGGAGGCGGAAGATCTCCGCCGTGTCCCGCACCACCTGCATGCCGTCCTCCGAGACGTCGTCCATGCGCCCGACGAACGGGCTCACCAGGAAGGCGCCGGCCCGGGCGGCCAGGAGCGCCTGATTGGGCGAGAAGATCAGGGTGGTGTTGACCCGGATCTTCTCGGCCGCTAGGCGGCTGATGGCCTCGAGCCCCTCGGGGATCATGGGGATCTTGACGACGACGTTGGGGTGCCAGGCGCTGTACCGCCGACCCTCCTCCACCATGTCGTCGGCCTTCACCGACACGACCTCGGCGCTGATCGGCCCGTCGATGATGCCGGCGATGGCGCGGATGGTCTCGGCGAAGTCCCGGTGTTCCTCCCGCGCCATGAGGGAGGGGTTGGTGGTCACGCCTCTGATCACGCCCCACCGGGCGGCCTCGCTGACTTCCGCGACGCTTGCGGTGTCCAGAAAGAACTCCATGCTCATTCCCTTTCCTGGCGCTCCAGCGGGGGAGCGCCGGTGGCGACCGACTGGGCCGGAGGCCGGCGGGAATGCCCCTCCTGGGGTTGCCGCCGGCCTCCCTGGAAAATCCCGCGGTAGACGTCGCCCTGGCTCACGATCCCGACCAGCCGGCGCCCCTTCACGATGGGGATCCGGCGGATCTTCCGGGTGGCCATCAGCGAGGCCAGGAGCAGGAGGTCGGCCTCCGGAAGAGCGGTGACGACGTCTCGCACCATGATGTCGGCGGCCCGGAGTCGCTTGAGCTCGCGGAGCCTGCCGCTCGACCGGGAGGCGCCACGGCGGGCTTTGAGCGCGGGCATGTCGGGGTACATGGCCTGGAGCACGTCGCGCTCGGAGATCAGGCCGATCAGATCGCCGCCCTTGTCCACCACCGGCACGCCGCTGATGCGGTGGCGGCAGATGAGGGCCACGGCCTTGGAGACAGGGTCCTCGGGCCGGACTGTGTGAACCCTGACCGACATGACGTCCTGTGCCTTCATCGCCCCTGGCCAGTTGCTTGTGAATGTGAGGTCAAGGATTAAGACGGATGGATTCTTGAGTCAAATGCATATTTTTCATGGCCCGTATGCTGAGTTGGAATACAATGGGGAAGCGTGATAGCGGGAGGGCCTATGAATTTCTCCCAGCTCAGAGCCTTTCTCGCCGTGGTGGATCGGCAGGGGATCTCCAGGGCCACCGACGACCTCGCCCTGACCCAGTCGGCGGTTTCCCGTCAGATCCAGTCCCTCGAGCAGTCGCTCGGGATGAAGCTGTTCGTCCGCCAGGGCCGCTCCTTGAGCTTGACCGACGCCGGTCGGATTGTGCTCGAGCACGGCCGGCGCATCCTGCGCGGCGTCGGCGAGATCCAGGACGCCCTGGACGGGCTCAAGGGGCTCAAGCGGGGGCACCTCAGAATCGGGGCCGCAAGCACCATCGGCACCTACCTGCTGCCGGAGCCCCTGGGAGCCTTCAAGGGGCAATTCCCCGGGATCGAGATCACCCTGGAGATCGCGAACAAGGCCGAGACGCTCAGGCGGCTCCTGGCTCAGGAGATCGACGTGGGCTTCGTCGGCCCCCCCATCCGGGCCGCCGGTCTCGTGGCCGACGAGTACCTGGAAGACGAGCTGGTGCTGATCACCGCCCCCGCCCACCCCCTGGCGGGCTCGCCTTCGGTGGGGGCGCGCGACCTGGCCGACGAAGTTTTCATCATGCGGGAGCGGGGGTCGGGGACCCGGGAGATCATGGAGGAGGAGCTGCTCAGGGCGGGGCTCGAGATCCGGAAGGTCATGGAGCTGGGAAGCAGCGAGGCCATCAAGCAGGCCGTGGCGGCCGGCCTCGGCGTGTCCCTGGTCTCGCGCTACGCGATCACGCTGGAGATCCTCACCGGCCGCCTCTGTTCGGCCGGCGTGAGGGACCTCAGACTCACGCGCCAGCTCTACGCCGTCTACCGCCAGCAGGGCCCGCTCCCGTGGGCCGCCGCGGCCTTCCTGGAGTTCATGAAGGGAAAAGGGCTTGACAGGTCTCCGCGCTCCGATTAGCCTTTCGTGAAGAGTTGCGAAACTTCGAAACCCCTGTCGAAGCGGAGGCCGATGGAACGGCGATCCGACCTGGCGTTCTACCAGATGCAGGTCGAGATGGCCAAGGTCCTGGCCAAGCGGATCATCTGAGGGCGCCCACCGGGAATTTCTTCCACCGTAGAGTTGTTTTAGTCTTTAGACCTAGCCGCCGGGCCCAACCACGATCAAGGAGGAATCTGTCATGAAATCTCTTGCCCTACCCGCTCTATTAGCCCTTGCCGTCCTCAGCGGGACCGCCTGGGCCGAGCCGCTCAGCGTCAAGGCCGTCCTGAGCCCGAAGGAGCAGATCCGCGTCGACCTGCCCACGCCAGAGAAGCACTTCGTCCTATTCGTCAAACGAGAGGGGAAGGCAACAGGGACCGGCTTCCTGGCGGGCGCCGAATTCACCGAGTACGGGATGCACGACATCCGCCCGGGCGTGGACGGCTCTCCCAGGGGCTACATCGTGGCCAAGTTGCCTAACGGTGAGCAGGCCGTCATCCAGTGGGAGGGCCAGGCCACCTTCATCCCGGGTCCCGACGGCAAGCCAAGGCTGCTGGATAACCTTGTCTGGCGGCTGATCGGCGGGACCGGGAGCCTGGAGGGAATCAGGGGGGCCGGCATCATGCACATCAAGGCCGTGTCACCCCAGGAGCGCGAGTTCTCTCTCGACGGGGAGGCCGTCGTCGTCAAGAAGTAGCCGCGGGCCATCACGAGGCGAGGCGTGACCTCTTCGCCCGTCCCGTCAACTTCGTTGATCACGGATCGCGAGCCCTCCGGCATGAAATTTCGTTTATGGATAGGATGGTAATTATTTATTTGAAAATGGCCTGCGGGACTGCCATGCTCTTGCTCACTGTTCGATTTCGAAACTGTCTGGAATGCTGACGCCCCTTTCCCTGGCGCGAGTCCTGACGCAGAGCTTTCTCCTTCTTGATCGCTCCTCCCGACGCCCTCGTGAAATCTTTCTCAGGCTGATCCTCGGTGGGCTGCTGCTCCTCCCCGCGTCGGGGGCGTGGTTCTATCTCAGGGCGTACGCGCACTTCGTGGAGGTTGTCCGATGAGGCGGCTGGTCGGGGCGCTGGGCCTCTTCCTGCTGGCGGCGCCGCCGGCCTGGAGCGTCGAGCTCGTGGAACGGCAGGTGGAGTACGCGAGCGGCGACATCGACGTGCCGGCCCTGCTGCTCGTGCCGAAAGCGCCCGGGCCGCACGCGGTGGTGGTCTTCATCCACGGCCGCTCGGGGCTCAACGACCGGGTCCGGGCCCAGGCGCGGCGGCTGGCCGGGCGCGGGTTCGCGGTCCTGGCGCCGGACTACCACACGGGGCGCTTCATCGCCGAGAATCCCATCGACCACGACCCGGCGACGGAGAAGGACGTCGAGCGGGGGTTCGATTTCCTGAAGACGGTCCCCGGCGTGAAGGCGGACAAGGTGGCCGTGGTCGGGCTCTCGCGCGGCGGCTACCACGCCGCGCTGCTCGGGGTCCGGCGGCCGGAGGTGGCCGGGATGGTCGGCTACTACCCGCATCTGGCCAGCCCCAACGCCCCGGAGCCGGTGCAGGTTTACCGATACATGCCGGAAGTGGAGCAATGGAAGGTGCCGGCCCTGCTGATGGTAGGGGACCAGGACCACCAGTTGCGGCGGGAGCAGGTCGTGCGCGTGGCCGAGCGTCTCAAGGAGCGCGGGGTGCCCGTCGAGCTGGTGGTCTATCCGGGGGCTCAGCGGGCGTTCGACTTCCGACGGAACATGCGGACGATGGGAGACGACCTGGCGCGGGAGGACGCGCTGAACCGGGCCGTGCGCTTCCTGAACCGCGTGCTGGGGGCCAAGGGTCAGGAGCGCGAGTAAACAAGGAGGAGGACACGATGATGGACGCGTTGAGGGAAGGTAGTCGGGTTTCCCGGCGGGGCGTGCTGAGAGCGCTGGGGTTTCTCGGGGTGTCGGCGCTCGCGGCTCCGTTCCTCGTGGGAGCGCCGGGCGCGGCCCGGGGGCAGGGGAACCTCGGGGCGCTTCAGCCGGAGGAGAAGGTGGATGCGACCATGAAGCGCCTCTTCGGGGACCGGCCGATCAAGGACGGCTCCAGCGTGATCAAGATGGACCTGCCGCTGATCGCGGAGAACGGCTCGGTGGTGCCGATCACGGTGGAGGTCCAATCCCCGACGACCCCCACCAGCTACGTCAAGAACATCTACATCATCTCGGACAGGAACCGCCGGCCCATGAACGCCAAGTTTACCCTGAGCCCCGAGATGGGGACGGCCGCCATCGGCGCCAACCTCCGCCTGAACGAGACGGGAGACGTGCGCGCGATCGCCGAGATGAACGACGGCAC
>ERZ1292640.1702-Hain-H43-02um-R1-1702-length-18060-cov-43_pt2 | contig 10190 bp, 11 predicted proteins | sample MGYA00564404_ERZ1292640 | MGnify/ENA primary metagenome ERZ1292640 (study PRJEB36523, sample SAMEA6512636) | groundwater metagenome | collected 2019-01-08 | study: AquaDiva: Metagenomics assemblies of 32 groundwater samples | reverse complement strand
GTCGGAGTATTCAGTCGATCCATCGCCGGTCGCGATGCTGATCCCGGACAGCGGTCGGGGGCCCGTCCTTCGGAATCGGATCGACCCCGTAGCGCGCCGCGCCCACCACGCCGCAATAGCTGGGGAGCCGGTCCTCGGCGAATGCGCACGCGATGGTGATAGCCAAGGCCGGCACCAGACGTACAGCCCTCATGGCCCTCATTGAGGGCCAAGTATACACCGGGGCCGCGGCCAAGCCGTTCTCCCGGCAGCCGCCCGGTAAGTGTATACTTTCTCTCGTTATGGGAAAACCTTCGCGCCGCCATTTCCTCAGCCTCTCCGCAGCCGCCGTGGCTACCAGGGCAGCCCGCGCCGCCGGCCCTAACGACCGCATTCGCGTCGGCCTCATCGGCTCCGGCGGCATCAGCCGCGGCGACCTCACCGCCTTCCTTGCCTTCCCCGAGGTCGATTGCCCGGTCGTCTGCGACGTGGACGACGCCCGCATCGCCGCCGGCGTCGCGCTGGTCGAGAAGTTGCGCAACAAGCGCCCCGACACGGTCAAGGACTTCCGCCGCGTCATCGACCGCAAGGACATCGACGTCTGCCTCGTCTGTACCCCGGATCACTGGCACGCGCTGCCCACCGTTCTGGCCTGCCAGGCCGGCAAGGATGTCTACTGCGAGAAGCCGCTGGCCACCACCATCGCCGAAGGGCGCGCGGCGGTCGAAGCGGCGCGCCGCCACCAGCGCGTACTCCAGATGGGCACCCAGTGGCGCAGCGGCCCGCATTACCAGGAGGCGGTCGAGTTCGTCCACTCCGGCAAGCTCGGCCGGATCCGGCAGGTGCGCGCCTGGGCCTACCTGGACTGGGTGGGCGGCATCGGCCATCCGCCCGATGGCGTCCCGCCGCCCGGCGCCGATTACGATTTCTGGCTCGGCCCCGCGCCGCAGCGCCCTTTCAACCCCAACCGCTTCCACTTCAACTTCCGCTGGTTCTGGGATTACGCCGGCGGACTGATGACCGACTGGGGCGTGCACCTCATCAACCTGGCGCTCTGGGCCATGGGGCCGGCCCCGCCGCGCAGCGTCACCTCAACAGGCGGCAAGTACGTCGTCGATGACAACACCGAGACGCCCGACACCCAGACCGCCGTCTACGAGTTCCCCACCTACACTCTGATTTGGGAGCACCAGATGCTCGGCGGCGTCGGCCTCGGCGGGCGCCCGCACGGCCTCTCCTTCAGCGGCAGCGAAGCGACGCTCATCGTCGATGGCCGCGGCTGGGAAGTCATCCCCGAGCCCAAGAGGAAGAATTTCGTCATCAAGCGCGCCGTCGATCCCCAGGACCGCGACTCCGACGGCCGCAAGGCCCACGTGGGCAACTTCCTCGAGTGCGTCCGCTCGCGCAAGGACCCGGTCACCAACGTCGAGGTGGGCCACTTCGTCACGGCCGTTTCGGCCCTCGGCAACATCGCCCTGCGCACCGGCGGCAAGATCGTCTGGGACGCGGCCCAGGAACGAGTGGCCGGCGACGCACAGGCCAACGCTCTGGTCTCGCGCGTCTACCGCAAGCCGTGGTCGCTGCCCTACCTGCGATCGTCATGACGATTACACGCAGAGAGCTTCTGGCCGGCGCGCTCGCGGCTCCCAAGGCCGGCCGGTGGACCGACGACCGCCTCGGCATCTTCTGCCATCTCGACCGCGACGAGCGTTCCGCCCGCCAAACGCTCGCCGCCGCGCGGGCGGCTGGGTTTCGCCGCGCACAGATCCCCAGACCCTGGCCCCAGGTGAACGAAGCGCTCCTCAGCGCGCTGCCTTCGTGGCTGACGATCGAGGACGTCCGCGCCGAGGTGCTCAGCGCCTACGTCAACTGTTGCGAACCCGCCAACGTCATCATGGAGTGCCGCCGTGAGGACTTCGCCCGGGCCATCGACCTGGCCGGCTCGCTGGAGAACCTGATCGCCTCCGTCGAGCAGTCCCGCCAACCGCCCCAGCCCCTGGAGATCGAAGTGGCCGCCTTCGGCAGGTGAGTCTCGGCCTGCTGGTCAGCACCGATTTCCACATCCCGCTGTTGCATTGGGTCTACGCCGGCAACGTCGCCGACAGCGTCGAGTTCCGCTCCATTACCGGGAACTGGCCCAGACCTGCGAGCACATCACGCTGGTGTTCGACAAGGGGAACAACAGCGAGGCGGCCTTCGACACGCTGGCCGCCACGCCGTTCCACTTTGTCGGCTCGGCCCAGCACCTCAAGCCGATCTTAAAGACCGCGGTCGAAATCAACCGCCTGCTGGAGGAACTGGGCCGCATCCGAGAAACGCTTGTCATCTACCCGCGCCGGCCGCCGCTGAACCGAGGCCACAGTCGCGCACCAAGCTGCCGGTAGTCGCGCAGGATCGTTCTGGCATTGTGGAGCTTGTCAGCGGCCGACACCAGTCGGACTGAGGGGGAGGTCTTCGGATCACGCAGATGGGCAATGCAGGCCTCCTTGCGTGGCTTCCAGGCGGGCTTGGGTTCGACATAAGCGTCCGTGCAACCGGAAGCCAACTTCCGGCCGGGCCGCATCAGCCGCCAGCTCGTCCCCGGCATCGTCGTTCCGGCCGGCCGCACTAAGGCACTGGCAAGATGCAGCGAAAGCCGCCGTCGCTAATCTGACTCGACCCGCCCGTCCCACCCACGTAGCGGACGGACACACGGATGAACCTCTTGCGGTCCTGAACCGAACCGCCCCGCGCCACGCTGTCGGGACCGTAAATGGAGCCGCGGGAGCGACCGGGTTCCCCAGTGGCGGTGTAGGGCAGAAGTTCGTCGCGGCACCACTCCCGTGCGTTGCCCAGCATGTCGCACAGGCCGAAGGCGTTCGGCGCTTTCCTCGCCACGGGGTGAGGCAGAGCGCTGCCGCTCGCTTCGTGCCAGGCGATGTCGCCCGGGTTGCCATAGAAAGGTCCCTTGGCGCCGGCTCGGGCCGCCCATTCCCATTCCACTTCGGACGGAAGCCGCCCGCCGGCCCACTTGCAGTAAGCCTCGGCGTCATCCCGCTTCATGTTGACCATGGGGTCCTGGGCCTTGAATTCGTAATTCATGCTGGGGCCGGGCGGCATCTGCCGTCCATTGGCCTGGGTGAAACGCTGGTAAGCGGCCACGGTGACTTCCGTCTGTCCCATCCAGAACGCCTCGCTCACGGCGGCGGGATGGGCGGGCTTCTCGTTGTCCTCGCACTCATCGTCCCCCGGCGAACAGCCCATCTGGTAAGTCCCCGGGGGGATCTTCACGTACACCCGTCCGTCGACCGCGTTGGTCTTAACCTCCGCCTTCACGGGCTTTGCCGGTGGAGTCACCGCGACCGCTTTCTTCTCCCTTTCCTTGCCCGCGGCAGCCTCGGCGGCGGGCGCCTTCTGCTCTTTCTCGGGGCCGGGCCTGACGGTCTCCGTGCTCTTGGCCCGCGCCTTCGCCGCTTCGGCACTCGCCAGCGCTTTCCGCGCCTCCAGGTCGGCCTGCGCGGCCTGGCGACGCTGATAGAGAAGGAATCCGCCTGCCGCCACGATGATCAGCGCCACCGCCGCGATAGCGATCGCCAGCGTCGATCGGCTGGGCTTCTCCTTCGGCGCCTCGGTCGCCGCCCCAAAGCGGGCCGACTTCAGCGCGTCGACGAATTCGGCGCAGCTTGCGAAGCGGTCCGCCGGGTTCTTCGCCATGGCCTTGTCCAGCACCCGCCCGACGCCCGGACCCATGCCGGGCGTGAAGGTCTCTACCGGAACCGGGGCCGCGTTCAGGATTTTGGCGAACATGGATGCGACCGTGTCCGCGTCGAACGGCTTGCGGCCGGTGAAAAGCGTGTAGGCCACGCCAGCCAGGGCAAACTGGTCGGTCTTAGCGGAGACCGATTCGCCCTTCAGTTGTTCCGGGGTCATGTAGTGGGGTGAGCCCACGATCATGCCCGTCTCGGTGATGGTCTTGGTCCAGGCCAGCTTGGCGATTCCGAAATCGGCGATTTTGACGCCGCCGTCGGCCTGCACCATGATGTTGGCCGGCTTCACATCGCGGTGAACAATCCCGCGGGCGTGCGCGTGATCCAGCGCCCGGGCCGCGTCGGCCAGGATCCGCAACGCGAGGTCCACCGGCAGCGGAGCGCCCTCGGCCAGCATGTCATCGAGGTTGCGCCCGTCGACATACTCCATGACGATGTACGCGGTGTCGCCCTCTTGTCCAATGTCGTGGACAGCCACGATGTTAGGATGATTGAGATGCCCCGCCGCGCGCGCCTCGCGCACCAGCCGTTCCCGCAGGCCGGCCACCTCCTGCGGCGTGGCATATTCACTCAGCCGGAGCGTCTTGACAGCCACGGTACGCCCCAGTTCGGTGTCCGTGGCGCGGTAGACAGTGCCCATCCCGCCTCGGCCAATTTCGGCGAGGATTCGATAGCGGCCTACTTGTTCCATGATCCACTCCTCCGCCGGACCGCCGCCGGCGAGGTCTGGTTGAGCTGCTCTTAGCCAGCGTGGGGCCGGCCGGCTTCCGCGTTATCGCATCTCCTGGTCTGAATCAGTTTATATCAAACGCAGGTCGGCCGCGGAAAGGCGATAGGCAAGAAACCCACTCCTCAGCCCGGTAGTAGCGCGGCCGTTCTTGTTCGTCTCGCCAGTGCAGGTTGCATGGAGAAAGGTGTATAAACATAGGGGATCAGTTCCCAAAGGAAGCAGGGAACGATGCGCAAACCGTGCTGCGTAATGCTTTTGGCGATCCTCGCCGGGCATCCGGTTCCTTTCGAGCGGGGAGGCAAGTGGGGATACAAAGACGCCGGCGGCAAGGTGGTGATCCAGCCCCGGTTCGAAACTGCCGGTGAGTTCTCTCCGGACGGGCTCGCGGCGGTGGTCGATGAAAGAGGATGGGCTTATATAGACGCAAGAGGAAGACTTGTAATCAGGCCCCTGGTCGTGGATAACGGGCCGGACTACTTCGCCGAGGGTCTGGCACGATTCAGGCGCGACGGAGCCGTCGGATTCTTCGGCAAGAACGGCCAGGTCGTCATCGACGCAAGATTCGCGTTCGCGCTGCCGTTTTCCGAAGGGCTGGCGGCAGTCTGCCAACGCTGCAAGGAAATCCGCGAGGGTGAGCATGCCGTTGTCACGGGCGGCAGATGGGGATTCATCGATAGGCGTGGACACCTGGTCATCCCGCTTGGGTTCGAACAGGCCGAGAGATTCGACCACGGCAGGGCGAGGGTAATATCGGCAGGGGAATGGAAGTCCATCGACAAGAAGGGGAAAGTTGTGGCTGAGGCGTCTATTGGAAGTGCCTGGATGGAAGCAGACGGGACCATCGTTTTGCAGCTTCGCGCCGAAGGACCCGGACCGGCGGTCGGCGACGCCCTGTTCCGGTATCCTAAGACCAACCCGCAATACGACTCTGTTCTGCGGCACCTCGGCGGACTCAAGCCGGGCGAAAGGAAGCCGGTCCCGCCATGGCCCGACAAGTAAGAGGCAGCGAGCCCGCCGGAGTTACACTGTTTTTGCCGGGCATCCTCGCCGGCGGGCTGGTTGCCCTTCTATGCGGATGCATCGAAGCGTGCAGCAACACCGATATCCGGCGACTGGAGGAATCGATGGGCCTGCGAGCGGCGTTCGCGCGGAAGGCGTGGTTCGGCTTTGCCCCTTATCCGCGCGCGCGGGAGCTCTGCCGTGACCAACGGGATTACGGCATCGGCGGCGAAGAGACATGGTGGTCTTCCTACGCGAGCACCGATGCTACCCAGAAAGCGATCGCGTCTTATCAGGCACGGGAGCCGCGGAACGTGGAGATGAGCGACGGGTCGGTGACAGTGCGGCACGAGGACCGCAAGGTGCTATCCATCCATGCGGTGGCGCCGGCAGACTACCCGGCATGCGGCAACACGCCGCGGCCCGGGGAACAGACCGTACTCGTCGTTTCGCAACTGTTCCGGCGCCGATGACCGGCATATTGTCGTTTCCGATTACATTCGCGGTGGTTGCCTGAAGGAAGCCGCATGAAAGCGATTCTGGCGCTCGCGATCGTGGTGCTGCTCTTGTTGGCAGCGGCGGGAACCCACAGGTTCCTTGCGAAACGCAAACGGAGACAGATGGAGACTGAGGCGCTGCTCAAGCGGAGAGACGCGCTGTTCGATGTCATCGAAAGCCTGATCCGGCAGCGGCCGTTCACGGTGGAGGCCGTGGCCCGGATCACCGGCAAGATACTCGAGGAGCTTCCGCGCCGCCCCGGACAGCCGTTCACCGAGTTCTCGTCGGGTAGAGACTGGAATGCGGATCTTCAAGGGGTGGACCTGCGGCTTCCGGCCGCGGCGGGCTCCGAAGCCGACGGCGCGGTGTATCTCGTGATCAACGTGAGGCTCCCCATCAAGCCGGAGGACGTGGCGGCGCGTTTCGGAGGCAACGGCTCGGAATACGAGCACGCCTGGGGCGCCGTGCGGTTCTTCCAAGGGCCACGACGGTTTGTCCCTAAGTTCACCCCGTTGGCCCACCATTCTGTGCTGATCGATGCCGGAGGACTGTTTGAGTTGTGGGACGACGTGTTCGCCCCTTATCCCAACGCACGGTATCTGTGCAGGCAATACGTGGATCCCATCAGTGGAGGCGGCGGGTTCAGTTGGTCCGCCTACGCAACTCCCGACCCGCCCGAGAAGGTGACGGACTTTTACGTGCGGAAGGAAGGCAAGGAGAATGTCGAGATGGGCCAGCAAGGGCCTCGAGTTCGCCGCGGTAACAGCTTCCTGGCGGTCCACAGTGCCTCGGCCAAAGGCTATCCAAGTTGTGGCGTAGATCCCGGTCCCGACGACAGGACTGTCATCATCGTGAGGTAGGCGTCGGGCGGAACAGCCCGGCGCTCGCGGGCGTCCGGCGCCAGCACATCCTCGATCATGGCGTCTCCCAGAACCCGTGGACGTTCGCTTGTTTGAAACCGGCAGTGCCAACCGCGCCTACCCGATGCCCCCCGGCACCAGCCTGGCGATGTTACCGCCTACCACCATCGCCTCCTCGGCCGGGGGCAGCTTCAAGAGGCGGATCTTGTACAGCTCCACCCGCGAGTCCAGCTCGGGGCCGTCGCTGCCGAAGATCACTTTACCGGCGCCGAGTTCCTTGACGGCCATCTCCAGGAACTTGAAGAACACCACTCCCGAAGTGTCCAGATACACGTTGGGATAGCGGCGCGCGACGCTGATGGCCTCCAGGTGCTCGGGCCAGTCGCGCGAGGCGAAGCTGCCCAGGTGCGCCATGATGAACGGCACCCGCGGGTACTCGGCGGCGATCATGTGGAAGTTGGCCACCTTCTCCGGGTGGTAGAGAACCGGAATGCCCAGCTCGGCGACCGTGTCGAGCACCTCGCGGGTGGGCAGCCGGTGCAGCTTGAGCCCCTTCAACCCGAGCTTCTCCACCTCGCGGCGCAGCAGGGCGCGGATGCGGCCCGCCTCGGTCTGCGGGTCGTGCTTGGCGAAGCCGATGAACTTGCCGGGATGGCTGGCGCAGATCTCGGCGAGCTCCTGGTTCGGCTTTTCGAAGTCGGCGTTGTTGATGGGGAACAGCACGGTGCGGTCGATGCCCGCCTCGGCCATGTGGCGCAGCGTGACCTCGACGTCGGCGCGCGTGGTCCACGGCGCCGACATCGCCTGGCCGCGCCCGGCGTGACAATGGGCGTCGATTACCAGCGGCTTGTGTTCCGGGGCGGCGGCGGCCAACGCTCCGGCTAAGATTCCCCGGCGGGTGGGTTTGTGCTCCATCGGCACTTACAATACACTACTGGGAGGTCGCCATGTCCCACCTGCTGACTCGCCGAACGATCCTGGCCTCGGCCGCCGCCTTCACCACACCCGCGCCGCCGGAGCTCACCAAGTTTCAGATCGGCTGCATGACCCTGCCCTACGGGGCCTTCCCGTTTGAGCGCGCACTGGAGGGCATCGCCCGCGCCGGCTGCCGCTTCGTCGCCTGGGGCACCACGCACCGCGATGCTTCGGGCCAGCGAAAGCCGGTGCTGGCCCCCGACGCGCCCGCCGCCGATGCGCGCAGCCTGGCCGCGCGCTGCCGTGACCTGGGCCTCGATCCGGTCATGATGTTCTCCGGGCTCAACGTCGAGGCGCCCGAGGCGGTCGCGGTTCACACCCGCCGCATCGAGCAGGCAGCGGCGGCGAAGATGCCCTTCCTGCTCACCTTCGGCAGCACGAAACCCGGCGCCTACGACGCCTGGATCCGCACCCTGAAGCAGCTCGGGCCGGTCGCCCGCGCCGCCGGCGTCACCATCGTCATCAAGCAGCACGGCGGCGAAACCGCCACCGGCCGCGCCTGCGCGCGCATCCTGGCCGACGTCGCCGACGAGGGCGTCAAAATGTGCTACGACGCCGGCAACGTCCTCGACTACGAAAACGCCGACCCCATCGCCGACATCCAGGCCTGCTGGCGCGACGTGCGCGCCTTCGCCATCAAGGACCATCGCAACACGCCGAAGGACGAAGACTGCGGCCCCGGCTTCGGCGAGATCGACCACTACAAGCTGCTGGCGCCCGTCGTCCGCACCGGCCTGGCCATGCCGCTGGTCTGCGAGAACATCTTCGCGCCGCTGCTGCCGCGGCCCTCCGACCCGGAAGGCGTGGACGCGCTGGCCCGCCGCGCCCGCGAGTTTCTCGAGACCGTCACCCGCGGCCTTCAAGCGGCCTGACGCGGCTACCCGCCGCGGCTGCGCGCCACGCGCACGGGCGGCGCGTCACTGGACACGGGAAATGGTCATGAGGTTTACTGGACAGGCTATGCAGAACCACGCGCTCCCACCGGCCGCACCCGACGAGTTGCGGCCTCTCCGCGAGGTCTTCGATGGCGCCGGCTACACCGACCGCGGCTTGCTGGAGGTCTTCGGCCCCATCGACCTGCCCACGCGCGCCGGCCGCGACCTGGCGCACTTCCTTCACCTGACCCGCCAGGGCCACCCGCTCGACACCCTCATCCGGCTGTTCCTGCTTGGCGAGCGGGCGCCCATCGAAGCCGCGCGGGCCGCGCTAGACCCCGTGTCGCTTGAATCCTGCGCCGGCTGGGGCTTGCTGAGGCTGGAGGACGGCGCGGCCGCGCCGCTCATCCGGCTGCTGCCTTTCCGCGACCTGCTGCTGGCCGCCGACCAGTCGGAGGTGCTGGAGGAAGGCGGCCGGCCCGACCAGGTGATGGGCATCACCGCCAGCTCGATCGCGCTGGCGAATTTCACCGTGCGGCGTCCCGCGCGCCTGACCCTGGATCTCGGCGCCGGCTGCGGCATCCAGGCCTTTCTGGCCGCCGCCCACAGCGCCGAGGTCATCGCCACCGATTCGTGCCCGCGCGCCGTCAGTTTCGCCCGCTTCAACGCCGCGCTGAACAACCGCCCCAACATACGTTTTCTCGAAGGCGACCTGTTCGAGCCGGTCCGCGGCCGCGAGTTCGATCTCATCGTATGCAACCCGCCGTTCGCCATCTCGCCCTCGCGCCGTTACATCTACCGCGACGGCGGGCTGGGCGCCGATCTGTTCTCCCGCAACCTGGTCCGGCAGGCGCCGGAGTTCCTGGCTGAAGGCGGCTATTGCCAGGTCATCTGCGACTGGGCGCAACACGCCGGCGAGGATTGGAAGGAGCGGCTGGCCGGGTGGGTCGAAGGAACCGGCTGCGATGCCTGGATAATGCGAACGGAGACGCACACCGCGGCCGGCTATGCCCACGTCTGGGTTCGCGACACCGAGCTCGGCGACCCGGACCTCTCGAACCGCCTCTACCGGGAGTGGGTCGCGTACTTCGAGCGCGAGGGGATTGAGAGCATCGGCACCGGCCTCATCGTCCTGCGGCGCACCTCCGGTCGCGCCAACTGGGTGCGCATGGAAGAGGCGCCGGAGGGAATGGCCGGCGCTTGCGGCGGCGCGATCGCCTTGGGTTTCGAGCTACGCGACTTCCTCGACGCCGCCACTGACGAGCGGTTGCTGGACGAGAGGCTGCGCATCTCTCCGGAGGCGCGCCTCGACCAGCGCTCCGAATGCGCCGAGGGCAACTGGCGCGTCGCGTCCTCCAAGATGTTGCTCACCGGCGGCCTGCCATACGTGGGCAACATCGACCGCCGGCTGGCCAACGTGGTCGCCCGCTGCGACGGCCGCCGCCCGCTCCGCGACCTCATCATCCATCTGGCCGTCGAGTTGGGCGCCAACCCGGAGAAAGTCATTCCCGACTGCCTCGCGCTGGTC
>ERZ1292640.4786-Hain-H43-02um-R1-4786-length-10196-cov-46_pt1 | contig 10196 bp, 8 predicted proteins | sample MGYA00564404_ERZ1292640 | MGnify/ENA primary metagenome ERZ1292640 (study PRJEB36523, sample SAMEA6512636) | groundwater metagenome | collected 2019-01-08 | study: AquaDiva: Metagenomics assemblies of 32 groundwater samples | reverse complement strand
CCTGTGGCCTCCTTTCGGAAACAGGATACCACAGAAATGCTATTAAGTGAACAGTGTTGACGCTAGCTCCCATTCGGGCCATCGGCGTGGACGAGCCCCAGTACGCCAAAGGGCACAGGTACCTCACGCTCGTCTACCAGATTGATGCCGGCCTCACGCGCCTGCTCTGGGTGGGCAAAGAGCGCACCGTGGAGACCTTCGAGGGGTTCGTCGCCATGATCGGGGGAGAACTCGCCTCCAAAAATGGCCCAAGAAGGCCACGAGCCTCTGCTGAAGAAGTCGCGCTGGTGTGTCCTCAAGCGCTAAAGAGAATCTGACCCCTCAGCAGAAGTTCCGCCTGCGGGATCTGCTCCGCTACAATCCGCAAACCATCCGCGCGTATCTCCGCAAAGAAGACTTCCAGCAATTCTGGGAGTACACCTCCCCCCTCTGGGCTGGCATGTTCCTGGACTTCTGGCGCCGCCAAACCATGCGCTCCCGCATCGAGCCCATGAAGAAGATCGCCCGCATGCTGCGGGCGCACCGTGAGCTGCTGCTCAACTACTTCAAGGCCAAAAAACAGTTCTCCAGCGGCGGCGTCGAGGGCTTGAACAACAAAGCCAAAGTGACCATGAGAAAATCCTACGGCTTTCGCACCTTCCGCATCACCGAACTCGCGCTCTACCACACACTTGGCAAGCTGCCCGAGCCAGCACTAACCCATGAATTCTACTGACGAGTCGATTAAATTAGTGAAAGCGTAGCCTGTCACCGAATTACCACTCCAGCCGCAGGCCCATGCGGAAGGAGCGCGGGCCGCCGGCGTCCAGGTCCTGCTCGCCGCCGGCGCCGGTGATGACGCCGGCCCCGGCCACCGAGGTGATGTTCACGCCGGGGTTGTTGTAGTTGGGCGTGTTGAAGAAGTTGGTGCCGGTGATCTCCCAGCGCAGGCGCAGCCGCTCGGCAAGGGTAAAGCGCTTGGCGAGGCCGACGTTGACCACCTGGGAGCCGGGTCCTTTGATCACGCCCTTGGCGGCGGTGCCGTAGGAGCCGGGGACGGGCGGGGCGAACGCGGAGACGTCAAACCACCGGCCAGTGGAGCGCTGGCTGGTGGGGATGTTGGCGTCGCGGAGGTGGTTGGGACGAATGGTGACCTGGGCTGGGGTGCGGGAACTGGTGTAGGCAGTGCCGGTGGGATCGGTTCCGGTCCACCCGGGAGTGAGGAACTCGCCGGAGAAGAAGCTGTATACGGAGGTCCACTCCCATCCCTGGAGAAGGGCGCGCATGAGGCCGCGCGATCCCTTGCCGAACGGGAACTCGTAAATCAGATTGCCGGTAATGCGGTGGGTGGGAATGTCGAGCCAGACGGCGCGCTCGCGGTGGCGGTCGTAGGCGTTCTCCGGCCCTTCACCGCGTTCCAGGTCGCCGATGTCACGCGCCCAAACCCAGGAGACCTGGTATCCGAGTCCCTTGACGAAGCGGCGCTCGGCTTCCAGGGTCAGGGAGTTGTACTGGTGTCCGGCGCCGTTGGACTGGTAAGTGATGCCGGGGTAGCGGGGGAAGAGCCGGGGCTTGTCGGCATAGAGGCGGTTGTCGGGCAGGGGCTGGTTGATGTTGTAGCCCCAATCGCCCTGGCGCGTGTTGGTGCCGATGTAGGAGATACGGAAGCCGGTGGCCCAGCGCTGATGCTCGATGGTCAAGTTGTACTGCATGGAGTAGGGATCGCGCAGGTCCTTTCGCACGGCCCCGGGCAGAGAGATGGTTGTGGGTCCGGCAACCGAAGTGGGGAAGACCACCGGGAGCACAACCGTGGGCACTGGCTGGGTGTTGGTGTAGCCGGGCTCGTTGATGATGAAGGGAGCGCCGCCGGCGGAGACGGCGCGCGGCACGATGTCGTAGAAGAAGCCGTAGCCGGTGCGAATGACCGTGCCGGGACCAAAGGGACGCCAGGCGATCCCGAGGCGGGGGGCAAAGTTGTTGTACTCGTTCCGGATGATGAGCTTGGGGTGATAGCCGAGGGAGGAAGCCTCGACCACCTCGACATAAGAAGCAGGCAGCAAGGGGCTGACTTTCGAGCGGGCGCCATCGGGAACGACGACCTTGCCGGAGCCAATATCGAAGGTCGCCTGCTGTCCGGCCGCCTCCCTCCAGGCCGGATGCAGCTCGAAGCGCAGGCCGGCGTTCACAGTGAGGTTGGAGCGGACCTTCCATTCATCGGTGACGAAGAAGTCCCAGTTCCAGCGCAGGCGATCGATGAACAGGTTGGCCGCGGCCCGCGACGATGAAGTGGGAATGCCAAGCAGGAAGTCGGCGTAGGGATGGTTGGTGAAGCGGTTGGAGAAGGTAGCGGCGCCGAACAGGTTGGTGGGCATCTGCCAATCCTGGTAAAGGGTCCGGCCGGCGATGACGCCGACCTTGAAGTTGTGGCGGCCGGTAAACCAGCTCATCTGTTCCTGGTATTGCTGGGCGAAGTTCTTGAAGCCGGGGTGCCGCCACTGGGTCTGGGAGATGCCGGTGATGCCGAGCTGGGAGAAGGAGACCTGGAAGACGCCGTTGACGTCGGGCAGGTTGGGAGATAGGCCGGTGAGGCCGAGGTCCTTGACGACTTCCAGGCCCATCAACGGACCGTTGCGCGGGTTGTCGTTGTAAGCAAAGCCCCAGCGGAACTCGTTGATGAGGTTCAGGCGGAGAGTGGCGGTGTAAGAAAGGTTGACGCCGCGGGTGTCGCGGGTTTGCCAGCGCTGGCCGATGGCGGGCAGAGAACTGTCAAAGTCGCGCGAGTGCGAGCGGTTCCAGATGAAGCGGCCGAAGACGAAGTGTCTTTCGGTGAAGCGGTGGTCCAGCCGGGTGGTGATGTAAGTGTTGGGGTCGAACTGGCGGGGGCTCTGGATGCTGTGATTGCTGGCGCGGAAGCGGTCGGGGTCGGGCTGGTTGGGGAGGGGGTAGAAGCGGTCCTGGATCTTCTTGGAAATAGGATTGATGCGCGAGGCGGGAATCAGGTTGCCGGCAAAGGGGGCGTTGTTGTTGAAGGGATCGCGGATGGCGGCCTCGCGGGAGAAGTCGCCCGCGCGCCAGACGGAAAGGGGGACGGTGGAATTGCGATTGGAGAGGACCTGAGAGCCGCGGGTGGTTTCCAACGAGTAGAAGAAGAAGCTGCGGTTGTGGCCATCGTAGAGCTTCGGGATAAAGATGGGACCGCCGACCGAGACGCCGGGGTTGTGGCGAACACCAGTGCCGCGCCGCGCGGCGAAGGTGTTGCGGGCGCGAAACCACGGGGTGGTGTAGTAGTCGAAGGCCGAGCCGTGGACCTGGTTGGCGCCGGACTTCGAGATGATGGTCACCTGGCCGATGCCGCCGAATTCGGCCGTGTTGTTGGCCATGTCGATGCGGATCTCCTCAAACGACTCGATCTGGGAGACCAGGGGAGAGATCTGGGTTCCATCGTACTGGTTGGAAAGTGTGATGCCGTCCACGGAGGCGTCGGACTGGTTGGCGCGGGAACCGGCGAAGCGGCGCGTGGACGAGTCGTTCCCGGCCTGAACAACGCCTGGCGAGAGGCCGATGAAGTTCCACAGCGAACGCGTGTTGAGGGGAAGGCTGTTGATCTGGCGGGTGGACTTGGAGTCGGAGATGCGGGCGGTCTCCGTCTCGATGAGCGTAGCGCCGGCGGTAACCTCGATGCGGGTTTCGATCGCGCCGACCTCGAGGCCAACGTCGATGCGGCGGACGTCGAGAGAGACCAGCGTGAGGTCCGTGGCCAGGAACTCCTTGAACCCCGCGGCTTGCACGCGCAGCGTGTACACGCCTTCGCGGAGTTGGGCGAGCGTGTAGTTGCCGGCGGCGTTGGATTCGGCCGTATAGCGGTAGTTGCTCTCCCTGTGGGTAGCGACCACGCTGGCGCCGGGCACGGCGGCCCGTGTCGGGTCGGTCACCGTGCCGGTGATGGTGGCGAACGTAGTCTGCCCTGGCAGGCAGGCCGCGAGCAGTACCGTTACCGCGAGACACTTCACAAACTGATGCATCGAGACTAACCTCCTTCCCACTGTCCACTGTGTAGCACATAGCGGCGGCCCGATCAAGCGCACTACACTGGGTGACACGATGCGCTCCCGGTCGCTCGCCCTCTGCTTCGCGCTGGCGTCGCTGCTCGTGGCCCAGCCGGTCTTCGAGTATTTGGTGGCGCCGGCGCGGCCCGGCAACCAGCGCAACTCCGAAGCCGACGTCCTGCGCCTCAAAGACGGCCGCCTGCTGCTGGCCTGGACCTGCTTCTCCACCGACCAGCCCACCGACTGGGCGCCGGCCCGCATCGCGGCCATGATCTCCACCGACGAAGGCCGAAGCTGGGGCGCGGAGTTCACCCTTCAGGAGAACATCGGCCAGATGAACGTGATGGAACCCGACCTGCTTCGCCTGAAGTCGGGCAAGGTCCTGTTCCTGTTCTGCCGCAAGAATTCGCCGGCTGATTGCCTGCCCATGGCGCGCATCTCCACCGACGACGCGCGGACTTTCAGCCCGCCGGTGCCGCTCCCCATCGAGCCGCGGCCTTCCTACACCGGCTTCAACCACGACCGCGCCATCCAGTTGCGTTCCGGGCGCATCCTCATGCCGGTGTTCTTCACCACCGACTATCGCGTTGAGCCGCGCATCCGCAGCCGCGTCTATTACTCCGATGACGAGGGCCGCACCTGGAAAGCAAGCCGCACGATTATCGACGTCGCGGCCAGCAAGGTGGGCGCGCAGGAGCCCGGCGCTGTCGAGTTGAAGGACGGCCGCGTGCTGCTCTGGCTGCGCGCCAGCGGCGGCCGCATGTACCAAGCCTTTTCGCGCGACCGCGGCGAGACGTGGTCCGCGCCCGAACCCTCTTCTGTGGTCGCGCCCGTCTCGCCGCAGTCGATCAAGCGCATTCCCTCCACCGGCCACCTGCTGCTGGTCTGGAACAACTCGCCCAGCGTCCGTTTTCCTCTTACCACGGCCATTTCCAGGGACGAGGGCCGTAGCTGGGAGCACCTGCGCAACCTCGATGAGGACGCCGCGCACACTTACGCCTATACCGGCATCGAGTTCACCGGCCCGCGGGTCCTGTTCACCTACTACGCCGGGCCCCCGCCGGGCACGCGGGGCGGAACCTTCTGGTCGCTGAAGCTCAAGAGCGTGCCGGTCGAGTGGCTCTACGGCCGCGGCGACCAGCCGACGCCTCCCGCGACGCGAGCGGAATGGGAAGCGCGCCGCCGCGAAACTCAGGCCGGCATGGAACAGGTGATGGGCCCGCTGCCGCGGGGCGCGAAGTCCGGGCTCGATGTCACCGTGCTCGAAGAGGTCCGCGAGGCCGCCTTCACGCGCAAGAAGCTCACCTTCGCGGCCGAGGCCGGCGACCGCGTGCCGGCTTACCTCTTCCTCCCGCATGGGCGGAAGGGCCGCGCGCCGGCGCTCCTGTGCCTGCACCAGACCACGCGGATCGGCAAGGCCGAACCCGCCGGCCTGGGCGGCAACGCTGACCTGCATTACGCGCGCGAGCTGGCCGAGCGCGGCTACGTCACGCTCGCGCCCGACTATCCCGGTTACGGCGACTATAAGATTGACCCCTACGCGCTCGGCTACGCCAGCGCGAGCATGAAAGGCATCAGGAACCACATCCGCGCGGTGGACCTTCTCGCTTCGCTTCCCGAAGTGGACCCGCGCCGCATTGGCGCCATCGGCCACTCGCTCGGCGGCCACAACTCCCTCTTCGTGGCCGCCTTCGAGCCCCGCATACGGGCCGTGGTGACAAGTTGTGGCTTCAACTCCTTCGCCAAGTATTACGGCGGCAACCTCACCGGCTGGAGTCATAAGGGCTACATGCCGCGCATCGCGGACCAGTACGGCAAGTCGCCCGGGCGCATGCCGTTCGATTTCCCCGCGCTGCTGGCGTCGCTGGCGCCGCGGCCCGTGTTCATCAACGCCCCGCTCGGCGACAAGAACTTCGAGGTCTCCGGCGTGCGCGACTGCTTGGACTTCGCCGCGCCGGTCTACACGAACGTCTTTCGGGCCGGCGACCGGCTGGTGGCCGAGCACCCGGATTGCGGGCACGCCTTTCCGCCCGAGATCCGCCGCCAGGCCTACGCGTTCCTGGACCGCTGGCTCGGGCCGCAGGCCGATCGCACCGAACTGATCGAGGTGCGCAAGATCTGGGACCAGGCCCCGCACAATGCGTTCACCGACCTCATCCGGTACAGGCGCCGCTGGTACTGCGCCTTCCGCGAGGCCGCCGCACATGTCTCCCCCGACGGCGCCCTGCGCATCCTGACCTCCGGCGATGGCCGGCGCTGGGCTTCCTCCGCGCTGGTGTCGGTTCCCGGGCGCGACCTGCGCGATCCCAAGCTTGCCGTCACCCCCGATGGCCGCCTGATGCTCACCACCTATTCGGTGCTGCGCGGCTCGGCCGAAGTGCCGGCGGAATCGCTCGTCTGGTTTTCACCCGACGGCGGCCGCTGGGACGGCCCGGCGCGCATCGGCGACCCCAACTTCTGGCTCTGGCGCGTCACCTGGCACAAGGGCGTGGCTTACAGCATCGGCTACGGCGAGAAGATCACGCGGCTTTACAGCAGCCGCGACGGCGTGAAGTTCGACACGCTCGTGCCCAAGCTGTTCGACGCTGGTTATCCCAACGAGACGGCCATCCGGTTTCTCGACGACGGCACGGCCCTGTGCCTGCTGCGCCGCGACGGCAAGGACGTCAACTCGGCGCTGCTCGGGACCGCGCGGCCGCCCTACCGCGACTGGAGTTGGAAAGATCTCGGCGTGCGCGCCGGCGGGCCCAATATGATCCGCCTCAAGGACGGCCGCATCGTGGCCGCGGTGCGCCTCTACGACGGCAAGGTGCGCACGGCGCTGTGCTGGCTCTCGCCGGCCGCCGGAAAGCTACAGGAGTTCCTCACGCTCCCCTCCGGCGGCGACACCAGTTATGCGGGTTTGGTGTGGCACGACGGCCTGCTCTGGGTCAGCTATTACTCCTCGCACGAAGGCAAGACCCGTGTATATTTGGCCAGAGTGCGTCCGCGGTAAGATGGTGGGTAGATGTCGGTCTCGCCGCTGGAACACTTCACCGAACGCCCGTTCTCCTTTTATCCCGCCATCCTCAACATCACCCACAATGAGTGGCGCCTGCGGCGAGCCACCTGGTCGGAGATCCTGGTGGTGAACACCGACGGCGATCTCGAGCTCTGGATCCCGCGCAGTTACCTGGGCGAGATCTCGCCGGTCGAGGACCCGGTCGTGATCGTCGGGCTGACCAAGGAGCTGGAATACAAGGCGGGCACGGTTTGGCCGGCGGAGCGCCAGCTCGTCGAGATGCCGCGCGCGGCCAGCGAGCTGCCCCGGGAGGTCAGCCGGCCGCCGGCGGCAGCTTCCGCGCCGGTGGGCGGCATCCGGATGGAGTCGGCGACCGAATCCCGCATCGGGCGGTTGATCGCGCTGGCGCTCCTCATCGGCGTCGCAGCCTTCGTCGTGACCGTGACCGTTTTCCGCGTCGGGCCGTTGCGTTCCCGCGTCGTCATCACCGCCCGCGACCAGGCCTACCTCGAGCTGACGCGGCGGGACGACTACTTCGGCATCGTCAACAAGCTGGGCAAGCCCGCCGAAGACCGCTGGCGCTCGATGCAAGGCGCGCTGCAATACCGGTTGCTCGGCTACCCCGAGCGCGGCTACTCAGCCATTATGATGGGCTCGGACCGCAAGGACGCCCGTTACATCGGCGCCGTGGACCGCAACTGGCGCGTGCTCCACTACGTCGAGCTGCCGGGCGGCGGCAGCACCGGCGCCCTGATGCGCGGGCTGCGGAGGTTCTGACGGCCGTGACGCGACGAGACCTGTTTCAGGCTGCGGCCGCGCTCAGCGTGCCCAGCGCCATGACCGCGCCGGGCCGCATCCGGCTCGCCGTCTCCACTTACTCCTACTGGCACTTCAGGTCGGCGAAGTACCCGATTGAGAGGGTCATCGAGGACGCCGCGCGCATCGGCTTCGACGGCGTCGAGATCCTGCACCGCCAGATGGCCGAGGAATCGCCCGCCTATCTGAACAAGCTGAAGCAGGCGGCCTTTCGCCACTCGCTCGATCTGGTGATGCTCTCCATACACCAGGACTTCGTCTCGCCGAGCGCCGAGGAACGCCAGCAGGCCGTGCGCCACACCGAACACTGCATCGAGCTGGCCGCCCTTCTGGGCATCTCCGCCATCCGGCTCAACTCGGGCCGCTGGGGCACCGTCCGCTCTTTTGACGAGCTGATGAAGGTGAAAGGCGACGAGCCGCCGCTGGCCGGCTACACCGACGAGGACGCCTTCCGCTGGTGTATCGAGTCGATCCAGCGGTGCCTGCCCGCCGCCGAGAAGGCCGGCGTGCTGCTGGCGCTGGAGAACCACTGGGGCCTCACCACCAGGACCGGGAACCTGCTGCGCATCTACCAGGCGATCCGCTCGCCGTGGCTGGGCATCAACCTCGACACCGGTAACTTCCCCGGCGATCCCTATCCCGAGATCGAGAAGATCGCCCCGCACGCGGCCATTGTCCAGGCGAAGACTTACTACGGCGGCGGCGAGTGGTACACGCTCGATCTCGATTACAAACGCATCGCCGCCATCCTGCGCCAGGCGAATTTCAGCGGCTGGGTGTCGCTCGAAATGGAGGGCAAGGAGCCGCCGGAGACGGCGGTGCCTAAGAGTTACCAGGTGCTCCGGTCGGCGTTCGGGTGATCTCCCTCACCATGCGCAACCCTTCGCCGCCGTCGCCGTAATAGCCCGCCACTCTTCTCACCGGGCGAAAGCCGAACCCGCGATAGAAGCTGATGGCCGCGGCGTCGGAGGAGCGCACCATCAGGCCCACTCGTCGCGCGCCGCGGCGTTCCAGGTCCTGGAGGGTGCGCGCCATTAGGGCCTTGCCCAGGCCCATGCGCCTGCACGCGGGATCGACGGCGATCGAGACGATCTCAGCCCTGTCCGCCCGCAGGCCGCTAACGATGTAGCCGGCGACGCGGCCGGCGCGCCTCGCCACGAAGAACAGCTCGCCGCAGTCGCGCTGAAGCTCCAGGAACATCTCGCGCGTGTAAGCTTCCTCGCCGAACGACGCGTGCTCGATCTCCAGCACGCCCTCGAGATGCCAGCGGCGAAAACGGGCGACGCGGCAGCGCCTCAAAACTGAACCCTGGCCTGAATCTGGTAAAAGCGATTCAGCGAAGAAGTCTGGCTCGTGATCTTGCCTAAGTTGGTCGAGTACGGGCTCATCTCGGGCGGGTTGAACTGGGAACGGTTCTGGAGATTGAGCGCGTCCAGCCGGAGATCCAACCGCATCCTCTCCTTCAGCGAAATGTCGCGCCGCAGGTTGGCGTTCCATTGATTGATCCCGTCGGCCCGCACAACGGTTACGATTACGCGGTGAGGCAGCGGGCTGTTGGCCGGCAGCCAGCACCTGGGCGCGGGATCGAATTCATACATTCTCATGTTCCACCACTCCGCCGTCGCAGCGTATGCCTGCGGATAGTCGAGCTGGTGAAGAACCCGATGGTGGACATCTGCTGATAGAGCAGGGGATCGGATGTCTGAAGGAAGGCAAAAGTCCGGATGTTGAACGGGTTCGGAAGGTTCCTGTTCAGTTCGGTGGGGATGGCGTCGTTGCGGACGTTGCCGGTGGCCCAGTACTGTTCCGGCAGCGCGGACAGGTTCTTTCCCACCCCGAGCCGACACGCCGCTCACATTCTTCCGATACTCGTCCCACGAGTGCAGGCCTCGCTCCACGGCGTAGGTCCAATCCTGGGCATGTTCATAGAAGAGGCTCCAGTTCCACCGTAAGAAGAAGCGGTGCCTTTCGGAATGCTGGTAGTCGATCCGGTTCTGAAGCCCCGTGTAGTTCATGTTGTCGGGCATGCTCGAGGCGAGGTAGTTGTTCCACGGCTCCATGGCGGGATTGGTGGGATCGTTGTTCGGAACGGGGAGGCGCTTGGCGTAGAAATCGTAGACCTGCCTGCTAAGGATACTGCTCTGGGGGATGATGTTCCCGGTGATGGGCGCGAGAAATCGCCCTGCCGCTGGGCCATCGTCGGGACGGTGAAGTTGAGTTCGCCGGGGCGCGCCGGCTGGCGGTCCTTGGCCTGGGAGAAGGCGAAGAAGAAGAACAGCTTGTTCCTGCCGTCGAGCACTTTAGGGATATAGACCGGCGCGGTGATGGTGGCCCCGTGGTTGTTGGAATGCCCG
>ERZ1292640.3937-Hain-H43-02um-R1-3937-length-11430-cov-7_pt1 | contig 10196 bp, 9 predicted proteins | sample MGYA00564404_ERZ1292640 | MGnify/ENA primary metagenome ERZ1292640 (study PRJEB36523, sample SAMEA6512636) | groundwater metagenome | collected 2019-01-08 | study: AquaDiva: Metagenomics assemblies of 32 groundwater samples | reverse complement strand
GACCGGCCCGTCAGGCCGATAGTTACACCGATCTATCTTTTCGGCAGCAGCCCCGGTCAAACCAGACAATGCGCCCAACCATGCTCGGATTCCTGACGATTCTGCTGCTTGCCGCCGCCGCGGACGCGGCCCCGACCAACGTCTCGGTGGCCAGGGTCGCCGCGTCCACCACGGGAGGGCGCCAGATCTCCTCTTCGTCACAACTGGCCGTCACCTGGACGGCCACGGCCGGCGACCCGGCGCATCACTTCGAGGTGATCGCCCGCGAATCTGTGCAGGGCACCGAGGTGCGCGCCTCGGCCGCCGCGTCGGCGGCCAGCCTGACGGTGTCCGGCCTCAAGGCCGCGACGACCTATGCCATCACGGTGGTGGCCTGCGCCAACGACGCCTGTTCGTCGTCGTCCGCGTCGGCCAGCGTGAACGGTGAGACCGACACCGAGTACTGGCAGCTGCGCGGCACAGGAAACAGCGTCGATGGGCTGACCAAGATCGTAAGCGACGGCAACGCGCGTCTGAGTGCGACGCGCCTGGGGCCCGAGGCCGGCGACATGGCCAATCGCGTCCAGTTGTATTACGGCCCGATGAACGGCGGGACCTCGCGCCAGGCGCAGTTGTCGGTCGCCGTTGCGCCGGCCGCGGCGGACGCCGCCAATCCCGAGACGTTTCTGTCGTTCACCAGCCGTGCGGGTGCCAGCGGATTGATCGCGCCGGCGTCGTCGAGCACACTGATCGCCGGCATGGCGACCGGGCAGGGCGTCCCGGTCACTCGCGAGAAGGGCGGCTTCGTGCGCCTGTTCTTCGAGGCGCAGGGTGCCGACGGCCGCACCCGCGCGATGTGGATCGACAGCCGGGACGGCTATTACGGCCTCGACTTCAACGCCGGTGCGGCCACCACGTGCAGCACCGCCGCCGACTACTCGGCCGGTGGCGGTTGTGAGCCCACGGTGGCGATTGCCGTCGATGGCGACGTGAACGGCAACAGCCGCATCAATCATTCCCGGCAGTTCAAGGTGGCCTGGCCGACCCTCGACTCCCCGCACTGGGACATGGCGGCCGGCTCGTTCATGGTGTTCACGTCGGATCGCGTCACCGGTTGTTCCGACTACCAGCAGAATCACGGCTACGCGGTGTGGGACGGTACGCGGTGGGTCGTGCAGTATCGCGACAACGGTTGTCCGAAGTTGTTCACGAGCGCCCAGGCGGCGTTCCCGTTTCACAGCGGCGGCGTCCGCTATCGTCTCTACTATGGCGATCCGTCGATCAGCGACGGGCGCGCGACGAGCGGGAACCTGCCGTTCCTGGGGCCCAAGAAGCTGATCTACGCGGACGGCCGCGTCTCGGGGTCGGCGAGCGTCGTCGATTTCGAGGACTGGGAGGCGCAGTCGTCAGCGCGTGACGTGGTGTTCCTGTGGCCCAATGGCGACCAGATGGACGCGCGCGCGGAAGGGTACATCGACGATTACCACTTCTTGACGCCCACCGGCGATTCGAACCTGCAGGTGATGTACATCACCATCACCGATGGGGCGATCGTCCCGATCGCGGTCGCCGCGATTCTGCTAAACCCCTAATTCAAGGCCCAGAGCGAGATCGCGTTCAGGTCCTTCACGAACACGCGCTGACCAGACAACACCGGTTGCGCCCAGGTCGCGCTGTTGGCCACCTGGTAGCGCTTGACGACGTCGAACTGCCTGGGGTTGGCCCGCACCACCAGCAGCTGCGCTTCGGTCGTGAGCGCGAACCAGAGTTCGCCGGCCCTGACGACGGCGGCGTTCTCCGCCACCCGCGCCTCGGAGAGCCACAGCGTCTGGCCGGTATTGGCATCCACCGCAAAGAACTGCCCGCTGTTCTTCGCCGAAAAGCCGTAGAGCGTGGCGCCGATCACGACGCCCGTGCTCATGTCCATGTTGACGTCAGCGTTCTCCCACACGCTTTCCTGAGCCCACTCGCCGCCGCGCTTGACGACGCGGAACGCGCTGACCGGCATGCCCAGGCCGGAGACGATCAGCGTCTGGCCGAAGACGATCGGCGTGACCGCGTTGCGGGTCGCGCGGACGCTGTAGGGACGCCGCCACAGCAGGGCGCCGGTGTCGGCCGACACTCCGACCAGGTTGTCCTGGGTGAAGGTCACGATCTGCCGGGTACCGCCAATGTCGGCGGCGATCGGCGAGCCATACGCCGGGCCGTCGCCGGTCCAGCTCCACTTCACCTCGCCAGTACGCGCGTCGAACGCCGTGAGCGCGCCGTTACCGTGACCGCCGACGTGGACGATGGCGAGACCGCGATCGACCAGTGGCGACATGCCGGTGTGGTACAGCGTCTGGATCGCCGGCGCCGGCGTCTGCCAAATCTGCTTGCCGGTGGCGGCGTCGAACGCGGTGACCATGCCGCTCATGCCGAGGGTGAAGAGACGGCCGTCCGCGAACGTGGGTGTGGACTTGGGCCCGGTGCCGTGCCTGCCCGTGGCCGCCGGGTTGGGCTTGAACGTGGCGACGTACTTCGATTCCCAAATCACCTTGCCCGTGGTGGCATCGAGCGCGCGCATTACTTCGTTGTCGTCCTGCCGCGAGTAGGCATAAACGCGATCGCCCACCGTGATCGGAGCTGAGTAGCCGAGGCCGACTTCAACCTTCCATTTCAAGTTCAGGGCGTCGGGCCACGCGGCGGGCGCCGCGAACGTGGCGGCGCCATCGCGGTTGGCGCCGCGCCATTGCGACCAATCGGCGGACCCTTCGACTCGATTCTGACGGGCTTGGCCCGCCAGAATCTCGCTCAGGGCAAGAAATGCCAAAGCGGCGAGGGTGAGCTTTCGCATTACCTGGGCTGCGGCACAATCCGCAGGTACGGCTTCAGCGTCTTCCACCCCTGCGGATACGTCTTCTTCGCATCCTCGTCGCTCACCGTCCCCAGGATGATCACATCGTCGCCATCCTTCCAGTTCACCGGGGTGGCGACCTTGTGCTTCGCGGTGAGCTGCATCGAGTCGATCACGCGCAGCACCTCGTCAAAGTTGCGGCCCGTGCTCATGGGATAGGAGATCAGCAGCTTGATCTTCTTGTCGGGGCCAATCACATAGACGTTGCGGACCGTGGCGTTGTCAGCCGCGGTGCGGCCCTCGCAGGTTTCACCGGCCCCGGCCGGCAGCATGCCGTACAGCTTGGCCACCTTCAGATCGGTGTCGCCGATCATCGGGAAGTTGGGCGCGGTGCCCTGGGTCTCGGCAATGTCCTGCGCCCAGCCGGCGTGCCGATCGACCGGATCGATGCTGAGGCCGATGATCTTGACGTTCCGCTGGTCGAACTCCGGCTTGATGCGCGCCATGTAGCCGAGTTCGGTCGTACACACCGGCGTGAAGTCCTTGGGGTGCGAGAAGATCACGCCCCAGGAATTGCCGAGCCACTCATGAAAGCGGATCGGGCCGTCGGTGGTTTGCGCCTCGAAGTCGGGGGCATCGGTGCCAATGGGCAGCGGACCAGTACTCATGACGGAACGTCTCCTGAAAAGGGAAAGGGCCTGAGGGCTACGATGCCCTCAGGCCCGGAAGGTTACTTCATGATCGCGTCTGGCTAGAAGCCGCCCGGCGGCCGCGGCACCGCGGTGCGCGCGCCCGAGTCGCCGCTCGACCCTGACGAACTGCCCGACGAGCCGCCGGAATAGCCCTGCGACGAGACACCGCTGCTGCCGCCGCCCGAATTGGCGCCCGACCAGCCGGCACTCGAACCGTTGCCGCCATCCCGGCCGGTCCGCACCGGCGCCGGTTCGTTTTCGCGCGGCCGCACCTGTGTGTAGCCGCGGCCGTTTACGACACGACCTTCGACGCGTTCCACCGGCGTGCCGGTGGGGCCTGGATTCACGCCGACCCAGCCACCGCCCGGATAGTAGTTGTTGTAGCCGTAGCCGTTGTAGCCGAAATAGAACGGGTCGTAGTACGCCGAAAACATCGACCCGCACGATGAGTAGTAGCTGCGGTAACCGTAGCCGGAACCATAGCAATCCGCATACGAGTTGCCGAACATGACCGGCGACATGAAGGGGTCGTAATACCCACCGCCCATGGAGATGCCGACCGGCGCCGATGAGCCGTAGCTGCTGCGTCGCTCGACGACGAAGCGCTGCGGAAAGGCGAGGCCGATCATGAGGTCGATCACCGGCTCGGTGACGCCGGCGTCGGCCAACGCGACGAGCGATTTCTTGTTCAGGTTGAACCGGCCCTTGGCTTCGGCCACCGCGGCCTGGACCGCTTCGCCGGGCGCCTTGCCGCTGGCTTCGATCACGTCCTCGACGTTCCACAGCAGGTCGTCGGCGGTCACCACGCGCGCGGCGCCGGCCACCGTCTGCATGGCCCGGGTGCCATCGGCGAGTGTCTGATCGATCGCGCGGCGATACCGTTGGACGCGGACCACCTTGCCGGGGCCGCCCTCGACGAGCTGCACGTTGATCCAGGAGGGCCCGCTTGCGAGGAACGCGATGCTCGACACTTTGCGCGCCGGCTCGTTGCCGCAGGTCACGTCGGTGTGACGGAAGAGGCGCTGGCCGTCGCGCGACCATTCGGCGCGCTCGGTGCCGCTGCAATCCTTGTCGGTGATGGGCCGGGTCACGCCATCGGCGCGCAGGCGCTCGTCGCCGCCGGCCAGCCTGCCGACCACCGTTTGCAGCCGCACGCCGGGATTGTCGGGCGTGATGCAGAGGCGGGCGCCGGTGCCGGCCAGGTCGTCTTCGAGACGCCAACAGCCGAGCCAGTTGACGAAGCGGGCGTCGACCTGCGCGGTTGCCGGTGCGGCCGGTGCGGGCGTTTGCGCGTAAGCCGCGCTGGCTGCCAGTGAGAACGCGAGCAGTAATGTGGTCTTCATAGGTGAATCCATCTGCGTTGTCGGTGTCATCTGCGGCCCTAAAACATCACGTGGAAGCCGGCGCCAAACCGGAATCCCCCGAGGTCCATCGGGTCGAAATCAATGAAATCGGTGTCGAGCTTGGCCTTGGCCCAGACGTAGCGGCCTTCGAGCGACATGAACACGCGCTTGTAGACCTGGATGTCGGTGCCGCCAAAGACGTGCGCGGTGGGTGCCCAGCCGTGCGAGCGGAAGCTCTCGGCGAACACGCGGTTGTCGCTGAAGTCGACGAAATCGCCGATCTGCTTGAAGTCGTAATTGGTCAGTCCGCCGCCGCCCCCCACGTAGGGCACGATGGTCGACGGAATCCAGGCGAAGCGGCTGATGGTCCGGCCGCGCGGCAAGACCGCGAACTTGATTGAGCCGGACAGGTTCGACTGGCGCAGCGACGTTTCTTGCTGAATCGGCAAGTTGCGGTTGTCGACGAACGCCCGGTATTCGGACGGCGTGGACGACTTGGCAATGTCGAAGCCGGCGACCACATCCACCCGCGGCGTGACGTTGACGCTCAGTTCAGCGCCAAACCCCGGCGCGTTGAACGACGACTTCTCGAGTGTCAGCTGTTCGGTGACGAAGTCGAAAATGTCGGACCCGGCGCTGGCAAAGACCCATTCGCCGCGAATCCCCAAACTGGCCCGCGGCCGGCCGAGCATGAAGTCGGGGCTGGAAGGGGCCTGGAAACTGCCGGACGGTTGTGATGTCGGGAGTTGTGCTGCCGCCGGGGCTGGCCACCAAACGAGAGAAAGGGCGGCACCCGCACTCACGAAGAGACCGCGCAAACGCTGGCCGTTGTGAGCCATAACTACTACCTCGGGAAGCCGGCGCCTGCTGGCGAAGGGCCTGCTCGACGAAAGAGTAACAGAAAACAGGCGTTCGCGTGCCACCTCAGCCGATCATGGGGCTTGGTTATTGCACGGTTCCTGTCGACAATGGCGCCAGGCGTCCCAAACATGAGCGATCTGACCCCCGGCGCGTCGCTCACCGGCACTGACGACCCCACGGCGGTCGTGCTGTCGCTCGTGACCGCGGCCGCCGGCGTCTCCCTCTTTCTGCCCAAGCCGTATACCGCCGATGCCTTGCTGAAGGTCGTCCGCCAGGCGCTCCAGGAGCCGCGATGAACCCCCAGTCGCCCGCAGAACAACGCATTCTCCGGCTGAGTCGTGTCTATGCCGCGGCGAACCGCATCAATTCACTGATCGTCCGCAGCCACGACATCCAGACGCTGTTCGACGAGGCGTGCCGGGTGGCGGTGGTGGAAGGCGGCCTGCGCATGGCGTGGGTGGGCAGGCCCGGTGACGATGGCCAGGCCCTGCGGCCGGTGGCGAGTTACGGCGAGGGCCTGGACGACCTGAACTCCATCCGCGTGTCGGTGCTCGACGAACCCGCCGGCCGCGGTCCGTCGGGGGTGGCGTTTCGGACCGGCGCCTGGGCGGTCTGCAACGACACGCTATCAGACCCCGCCTACGAGCTGTGGCGCGCCGAAGCCGTGGCCCGCGGCTACCGGTCGTCGGCTGCCTTCCCGCTCAAGGTCGATGGCCGGCCGGCGGGCGTGCTCGCCATTTATGCCGACACGCCCGGGTTCTTCGATGACGAAGAGGTGCGGCTGTTCCAATCGCTCGTCGACAACCTGTCGTTCGCGCTCGATGCCGAGCTGGGCGATCAGCGGCGGCTGCAGGTCGAGACCGATCTGCGCGAGAGCGAGCTGAACCTGCGCCGTCTGGCGCAGCAACTGGAGCACGAACGGGGCCGTCTGGCGGCGGCGCAGGAGGTGGCGAAGGTCGGGAGTTGGGACACCGACCTGACGAAGGGGACGGTGAGCTGGTCGCAGGAGACCTACCGGATCTTCGAAATCGACGGCGATCGGTTCGGCGGCACGCACGAGGCGTTCCTGTCGCAGGTCCATCCCGAGGACCGGAAGAAGGTGAACGACGCCTTCGAGCAGTCGTTCGCTGCGAACGAGACATGCGTCGTGGCGCACCGGATCCTGCTGGCCGGCGACCGCGTCAAGTTCGTTGAAGAACGCTGGCAGGTCGACCGGGACAAAGCCGGCAAACCCATCCGCGCGCTTGGCACCTGCCAGGACGTGACCGAGCGGCGTCGACTCGAGGAGGCGCAGTTCAATTCTCGCCAGACGCTGCTGGCCGTGCTCGATTCCATCCCCCAGCGCGTGTTCTGGAAGGACCGCGACCTGACCTACCGGGGCTGCAATCGCCCGTTCGCGGTCGACATGGGTTATGCCTCGCCCGTCGAGGTCATCGGCAAGAGCGACTTCGATGCCAGTTGGAAGGCGTCGGCCGACTCGTACCGGGCCATCGATCGGCAGGTGATCGAATCCGGCGAACCCCAGCTCAACTTCGAGGAGCCGCAGGTCGGGCCCGACGGCGAGCGGCGCTGGCTGCGCACCAACAAGGTGGCCTTGCGCAACCGCGAGGGTGAAGTGACCGGCGTACTCGGCACCTACGAAGACATCACCGAAGCCAAGAGCCTGCAGCACCAGTTCCTGCGCGCTCAGCGGCTGGAGAGCATTGGCACCCTGGCCGGGGGCATCGCGCACGACCTCAACAACGCGCTGTCGCCGATCCTGCTGGGCGTGGCGCTGCTGAAGGAGGGCGAAACCGACCCCGAGCGGTTGGACCTGCTGGTCACCATCGAGGCCAGCGCGGCGCGCGGCTCCGACATGGTGAGGCAGGTGCTGTCGTTCGCCAGGGGCGTGGAAAGCCGGCAACTGTCCGTCGACCTGGTGCCGATCGTGCACGATGTGGAGAAGATTGCCAACGAAACCTTTCTGAAGGCGATCCAGGTGCGCACCAGCATCCCGCCCGGGCCATGGGTCGTGTCAGGCGACCCGACCCAGATTCACCAGGTGTTGATGAACCTGTGCGTCAACGCTCGCGACGCGATGCCCGGTGGCGGCGTCCTGAGGTTGTCGCTTTCGCGCCTCGAGATCGACGCGCAGTACGCGGCGATGGTACCCGAGGCCTCGCCTGGCCAGCACGTGGTGCTGGCGATCGCGGACACCGGCACGGGCATTACACCCGACGTGGCCGACAAGATGTTCGATCCGTTCTTCACCACCAAGGATGTCGGCAAGGGCACCGGGCTCGGCCTGTCGACCTCGCAGGCGATCGTCAAGGCGCATGGCGGGTTCATTCGCGTCCGCAGCGAGGTGGGGAAGGGGACGACGTTCGAGATCTGCCTGCCCGAGTGGTCGGGACGCTCGAGCGACCTTGCCGTGGCCGGCACCGCGTTGCCGCGCGGCAGCGGCGAGCGGGTGCTGGTGATCGATGACGAGGAGGGCGTCAGGAAGGTCACGCGTCAGGCGCTGGAGAAGTTCGGCTACACGGTACTCGAAGCCTCGGACGGCGCTGAGGGCGTCAGCGTCTACGCGGAGTGGCGCGACGGCATTGCCGCGGTGATTGTCGACATGATGATGCCGGTGATGGACGGACCGGCCACCATCCAGGTGCTGTTGAAATTGAATCCCCAGGTGCGGATCATTGCCGCCAGCGGCATTACCCAGGGCCGCGCCCCGGAGGGCGCGGCCGGCGCCGGCGCGCAGGCGTTCCTGGCCAAGCCGTACAGCGCCGAGACCCTGCTGCGCACGGTGGCCGCGGTGGTGGGCGGTCCGTCTGCTACCTGAACGTAAAGGTCATCTCGATGGTGACCTCGACCGCAACCGGCTTGCCGTCCCTTGTGCCGGGCTTGAACTCCCATTGAGCCAGCGCCCGGCCGGCCTCCCGGTCGAGGCGGGGGTGCAGCGATTGGGTCACTTCGATGTCGCCAACCTTGCCGTCTGGCAACACCACGCAGCGCATCAAGACAGAGCCCTGGATCTTCTCAGGCAAGACATCGCGCGGGTAATCCGGCTTGACCTCCTTCACCACAACCGGCGGCGTGATGCCGTCGCCAAGCTTGAAGACCTGCGGCTCCTGGGCGGCAGACGAGGTCACCATTGGTACGGACGTGGCCGCCGATAGCGTCGCCACGGTAACAATGGCGGCAGCGAGGACGAGCAGGGACGTGACGCGGCTGCGAGACATGGAAACCTCCTGGGCAATGAGCGAAATGCGCTGGCTGAGTTGACGCCGGCCGATCAGCGCGGTGGCGCCAACCAGGTGCGGCTGAGGGGCCGAGAAGGCGAGCAGCGCCTCCGCGTAGGCGCGGCGGTCGCGCGTGTGAAGAATGGTTTCCTCGTCGACCAGCATCTCGCGCGCGAGGCCGGCGCGGGCTGCCAACAACCGCGCGCCCGGATGGAACCACATCACGGCGCACCAGACTTCCTCGAGCACCGTGGCCAGCCAGTCACGGCGGCGGACGTGAATCAGTTCGTGGCAGAGGACTGCCTTCTGCACGGCGGCCGGCAGACGCAGAATGCCACGTGGCAGCAGCACGACGGCGTGCCACCAACCAATCGTGGCCGGGCCTTCGACCTCGTCGGACAGCATCACGTCGGCGCGTGCACCCAGATCCTGGCTCAAGCGCAGGGACACATCGTCGAGCGCTGTCGCGAGCGTGGCACGACGCCGGATCGATCGCAGGTGCAGGAGGCCGAGGCCGAGCCACGCGAGCCGGACGGCCACTCCAGTGAGCAAGACCGCGACGATTAGCGTTGCGGGATCGCGCTGGTTGCCAATCGGCGAGTTCGCCGCGGCGGCGGTCGAGACCGCGCCTGAAATGAAGGTGAGCGACGACTGGACCGCCTTGCCCGGGCTTTTCGTCCAGGGCTGGAGCAGCGGCAAGACCAGTGCGGCCGCCATCAGGACCTGCCAGAAGCGCAGCATGGCGCGCGGCGTGTGGACGCGGAGCAGGCTGGTGACGAGGGCGGCGGTGACGGCGAGGACGGCCAGTTGCGCGCTGTAGGCGGCGAGGTTCCAGAGCCAGATCGTCATTCGGCCTCCTTGTCGAGCAGCTTCTGCAGTTCCTTCCGTTCGGCGGCGGTGAGTCCCTTTTCCTTGAGCAGGTGCACCAGCAGCGGACGGGCGGAGCCGTCGAAAACGCGGTCCACGAATTCCCGCACCATTGATCTGACGACGGTTTGTTGGGGACGGACGGGCACGTAGGTCTGCGCCTTTTCGCCCGGCTCCTTCTTCAGGTGTCCCTTGGCCTCGAGGATGTTCATCATGGTCTGCACCGAGGTGTAGGCGATGGTGCGGCGGGTCTTCAGGTCTTCGTAGACTTCGCGCACGGTGGCCTGGCCGTTCCGCCAGATCACCTTCATAATCTCGAGTTCCTGGCCGGTCAGGGTTTCAGACTTGGGACGCATACTAATTAATTAGTATTAATGAATTCGTCTGTCAAGGGGGGGCT